>Ga0308014_1000083_pt1 | contig 22440 bp, 23 predicted proteins | sample Neamet229_FD_203154 | JGI IMG/M metagenome (GOLD analysis project Ga0308014, IMG submission 203154) | Marine microbial communities from water near the shore, Antarctic Ocean - #229 | ecosystem: Environmental > Aquatic > Marine > Unclassified | place: Southern Ocean | collected 2014-07-28 | reverse complement strand
TTTCTTTCTGCCAATTGCGTTAAAAATAGTGCAACTCCAATTAAGGCATCTCTACCGTAATGCATTTCAGGGTAAATCACACCTCCATTTCCTTCTCCTCCAATCACAGCATTAGTTGCTTTCATCATATCCACCACATTCACCTCACCTACTGCTGATGCTTGATAACTACCATTATGCGAAACCGTAACATCTCTTAACGCTCTAGTGGATGATAAATTAGAAACCGTATTTCCAGGGGTTTTACTCAATACAAAATCAGCCACTGCAACAAGGGTATATTCCTCTCCAAACATACTTCCATCTTCACAAACCATTGCCAATCTATCCACATCAGGATCAACCACAATTCCAAAATCGGCTTTTTCTTTTACCACTAATGCTGAAATTTCAGTTAAGTTTTCTGGTAATGGCTCAGGATTATGCGGGAATTGTCCGTTTGGTTCGCAAAATAATTTCACACATTCCACTCCCATTTTCTCTAGCAACCTAGGAATCATAAAACCTCCTGTTGAATTTACAGCATCCAACACAACTTTAAATCCTGCCGATTTCACCAAGTCAACATCAACTAGTTTCAAGTTTAAAACAGCATCAATATGTTTATTATTGAAACTATCATCAAAGGTGTATTTTCCTAAATCATCTACTTCCGCAAATGAAAAATTATCACTTTCTGCTAACGCTAAAATATCTTCTCCATCAGTTGCTGACAAAAACTCACCTTCACCATTAAGCAATTTTAAAGCATTCCATTGTTTAGGATTATGGCTTGCAGTAAGAATAATCCCACCGGCTGATTTTTCTATTTGTACAGCAACTTCTACCGTAGGAGTTGTTGAAAGGCCGATATCCAACACATCAAAACCACAGCCCAACAGTGTTCCTGAAACAATACTACTTAGCATTTGCCCAGAGATACGAGCATCACGCCCAATTATTATAGTATTGGAACTACCTCCTTGTTTTCGGATGAAAGTCGCATAAGAAGCCGTAAAACGGACAATATCCAAAGGAGTAAGTGCATCTCCAACCTCACCACCTATCGTTCCTCTGATTCCAGAAATTGATTTAATTAATGTCATAATTTAGAATTGATTTTTCGCTACAAAACTAAAACAATAATCTTATATTTTTATCTTTGTAAAAATTAATAAGCCAAAAAATATGAACTTCTTTTTAACAGATATTCCTGAACGAACAAAAAAGCCAAGAAAAAATGGCTTAACTATGATGATGGATAAAGGGCTGAGCATCAATGATACTAAAAACTTTATTGACATGTGTCTGCCCCATACTGACATCATAAAATTAGGGTTCGGAACTTCTGCTATTTCCCCTCATATTGAAACAAAAATAAAACTTTATCAGGATGCAGGACTAATGGTTTACCTAGGAGGAACCTTATTTGAAGCCTTCATTATCAGAGGGATGTTTGAAGAATACAAACAATTACTTAGGAAATGGAACCTAACTATGTGTGAAGTTTCTGATGGAAGCATTGAAATTCCACATGAAGAAAAATGTAAATATATTACTGAATTAGCTACAGAATTCACAGTGCTTTCGGAAGTAGGATCAAAGGATGAAAAGGTTTTAATTGCTCCTTACAAATGGATTGAACTCATGGAAAAGGAACTTAAAGCTGGCGCTTGGAAAGTAATTGCTGAAGCTAGGGAAAGTGGAAATGTTGGTATTTTCAACAAAGGTGGTGATGTGCGTTCGGATTTAATTGATGAGATTTTAACAAAAATTCCTAGTGAAGATATACTTTGGGAAGCACCAAAAAAACCACAACAAGTTTGGTTTATCAAACTTTTAGGACCTAATGTAAACCTAGGAAATATTGCTTGGGATGAAATAATTCCACTAGAAACTTTACGAATTGGCCTGAGAGGAGATACATTTTTTGACTACTTAAGCAAAAAATAAATGAAACACTATTTTATACTTTTCATTAAGGGAATGGCAATGGGAATTGCAAATGTTATCCCTGGAGTTTCAGGAGGTACAATTGCACTTATTACCGAGATTTATGAAGAGCTAATAAACTCCCTTAAATCACTTGATTTCAAGGCTTTAAAATTGATTATCTCATTTGATATTTCAGGATTTATAAAACACACAAACCTATACTTTTTACTAGCCGTTTTTGGTGGAAGTATAGCAAGTATCTTCAGCATTGCTAGTCTTTTTAAATACCTTTTCAGCAGCTACCCTATTTTAATTTGGGCCTTTTTTTTCGGTCTCATTTTAGCTTCCATCTACTTTGTTGGTAAGCGAATTGAAAAATGGAATTTATCTAGCATTATTGCTTTAGTAATTGGTACAGCAATAGCAGTATCTCTATCCTTTATGACTCCTGCAAGTGAAAACAGCAATCTATTCTTTGTGTTTATTTGTGGAATAATTGGGATTAGCGGTATGATGCTTCCAGGATTATCAGGTTCATTTATATTGATACTGATGGGAAACTATCAACTATTAATGGTAACAGCCGTAACCGAATTGAGAGTAGTCCTTCTTGGGACATTCATCCTAGGATCAATGTTTGGACTTATGAGTTTTTCACACCTACTTTCATGGGTTTTCAAACATTATAAAAACACTGCATTAGCAATACTTACAGGATTTATACTAGGGTCGTTAAGTATTATTTGGCCTTGGAAATCAGTTGCAGAAATAATTTTTGTAAAAGGAAAAGAAAAAGTAATATCCTACGATTGGTACTTGCCTGCAGAACTTGACACCAAAACTATTAGCGCAATAGGACTAATTATTCTAGGAGTAGTATTAGTTTATGCACTAGAAAGTTTTTCTCCAAAAAAGAAATAAATGCGAACTTTTGGGTTAATCGGTAAAAGTCTTTCACACTCCTTCTCTTATGGTTTTTTTAATGAGAAGTTTTTTAAAGAAGGAATCACAAATACTGAATACCTCAATTTTGAACTTCAAGATATTTCTGAATTCCCACAGTTAATAAGAAACAATAAGCTCTCTGGGCTCAATGTAACTATCCCTTACAAGGAAAGTATAATCCCATTTTTAGACGAGCTAAGTGAGGACGCAAAAAGCATTGGAGCCGTAAACACTATTCAATTTAAGGACAACAAATTGATTGGACACAATACCGACATTATTGGTTTCAAACAAAGTATTTCTCCAATTTTGAAAGGACAAAAATCAGCTTTAGTATTAGGTGATGGTGGTGGTGCAAAAGCAGTAAAACATGCACTAAAACAACTTAATATTGCGCACAAAACAGTAAGCAGAAATGGTTTATTTAATTATTTAGATATATCAATACAAGATATTGAGTTTAATACACTTATAATAAATACAACACCTTTAGGAATGTCGCCAGAAATTAAAAATTATCCTAAAATTCCTTATGAAGGATTAACTGAAAAACATTTGCTTTTTGACTTGATTTATAACCCTTCAGAAACCTTATTTTTAAAATACGGAAGAGCATATAAATCCCGTACCAAGAACGGATTGGAAATGCTACAAATACAAGCTGAAGTATCTTGGAACATTTGGAATAGTTAAGTCGTTAAATATTAGTAAATTTGCAATCAAATATCAGAAAAGTGAACGAAAACAAAGAACAAGAAATTACAGAGGAATCAATTCCTACCCCAATAATAGAGGTATTAAACCCTATTAACTATACTGACTTAAGCATGGAAGAGGTGATTGATAAAATTGATCTATTAGCAGAAAATGAAAATCCTTACACGGTATCTAAGGAGATTGAAGAACTAAAATCAATATTTTATCTGAAATTGAAAGCGGAACCTAAAACTGAAAAAGAAGAGGTAGCACCCGTAAGTACAACTGATGATAAAGAAGAAAGTGAAGAGGTCCCTAAAGAAGAAAAAACACTTCACCCCCTTGAGATTAAATTCAAACAAATTTACGGAAAATACAAAAAGATAAAGTTTGAATTCAGAAAAAATAGAGAAAAGGAGGAAGCAGAAAACCTAAAAACAAAAAAGACAATTATTGAGGATATTGATAAACTTACTCAGGAAGACGAGTCTATAAAAAAGACTTTTGAGCATTTTAGAATCCTACAAGAACAATGGAAAAACACAGGTCATGTGCCTCAAACCGAAAACAATGACCTTTGGCAATCCTATCACCACCATGTTGAATTATTTTATGACTACATTAAGTTAAATAATGACTTAAGGGATTTAGATTTTACAAGAAACCTAGAGGAAAAAATACAAATCTGCAAAAAAGCAGAAGATTTATTGAATGAAAAATCATTCAACAACATGCACGAGAGCCTACAAGAACTACACGAACACTGGAAAAATGTAGGTCCTGTAAAGAGAGAATTGAGAGAAGAACTATGGGAACGCTTTCAAAAAATAAGCAGAACACTAAACAAAAAGCGTAACGATTTCTTCCTTGCAAAAAAAGAAAAAGACCAAGAAAAGTTAGCAAGTAAAAATGCTATCTGCAAGAAAATTGATGATTTAACATCCAAAACAATCTCTTCACATAATGAATGGCAAGCAGTTACTAACCAATGTAATGAACTTGAACTTGAGTGGAAAAATATTGGGAGATTAAACAAAGAAGAAAATTCAATCGCTTGGAAAAGATTAAGGACTTCACTCAATAATTTTTACCATACAAAAAGCAACTTTTACAAACAAAAGAAAGAAGAAGGAAATACTATACTTACTAATAAAGTTGAGATTTGCGAAAAAGCTGAAGCATTACAAAACAGCACTGACTGGCAAGACACAGGAAATAAACTAATCACATTACAAAGCGAATGGAAAAATGCAGGATTCTCTCCTGCCGATCAATCCAATAAAATCTGGAAACGATTTAAAGCTGCATGCGATACTTTCTTTAACGCTAGAAAAGCACACTACAAAACACAAGACAAAGAGAAAGAGGTGTGTTTTAAAGCTAAAGCAGAACTACTAAAAGAAGTACAAGATTTCAAAGCAACATCCGATTCCAAAGCTGACATAAAACAACTAAAAGAGTTTGGTAACAAATGGAAGGTACTTGGGCATGTTCCTAGAAACAAAATGAAAATTAATGATGATTTTTTCTCGTTAATTAACACTAAGTTTGAAGAGATAGGATTAAGCAAAAAATCTTTAGCAACCGAACAATACAAAAACAAGGTAAGCGCACTCAAAGGAAACGACAAGGCAATGAGTGGAGAAAAGCAATTCCTAAGAGGGAAAATTGACAACTTGAAAAAAGATATTGCTCAATACGAAAACAATATGTCGTTTTTTGGAAGCGGGAAAAGCACTGAGCCTTTAAGAAAACAAGTGGAGCTTCAAATTTCCAAAACAAACACTGAGATTGAAACACTAAAACAAAAACTTCAAATCCTTAATAAAGGGTAAATGGAGTTTAAACTTGAATCAGAATTTTCGCCTACTGGAGACCAACCAACAGCCATAAAACAATTAGTTGACGGACTAAATAACGGAGAAGATTTTCAGACTTTACTAGGAGTAACCGGTTCAGGAAAAACATTTACAATTGCTAATGTGATTAGAGATGTTAATCGCCCAACACTTATTTTAAGCCATAATAAAACACTTGCAGCACAACTTTTTAGTGAGTTCAAACAATTTTTTCCTGAGAATGCTGTAGAGTATTTTGTATCCTATTACGACTATTACCAACCAGAAGCATACATTCCAAGTTCGGGAACCTACATTGAAAAAGATTTATCAATAAATGAGGAGATAGAAAAATACCGCCTCAACACTACATCTAGCCTACTTTCAGGAAGAAAAGATGTAATTGTAGTTTCATCCGTTAGTTGCATTTACGGTATTGGAAATCCTGAAGATTTCCATAATGGAATAATTGACCTTTCTGAAGGTGATATTATTAGTCGTGATCAGTTTTTACAGAAACTCGTTTTAGCACTTTACAGCCGAACAACTTCCGAATTTACTAGAGGAAACTTTAGAGTGAAAGGCGATACAGTTGATATTTTTTTAGCACATACTGATATTGCATACAGGGTTCATTTTTTTGGCAATGAAATTGAAGAAATTGAAAGTTTTAATCCTGAAAACGGAAAAATAATAGACACACTAGAGGATGTAAAAATATACCCTGCAAGTATTTTTGTGGCTTCAAAAGATAAAATTCAAGGGGCAATCTCTAATATTCAGGATGACTTGAGAAAACAAGTAGATTATTTCCAAGAAATGGGATTGAGTACTGAGGCCAAAAGGCTAGATGAACGAACTAATTTTGACCTTGAAATGATAAAAGAACTAGGATACTGTTCAGGAATTGAAAATTATTCACGCTACTTTGACGGAAGAAATGAAGGTAGTAGACCCTTCTGTTTATTAGATTATTTCCCGAATGATTTTATTACCGTAATTGATGAAAGCCATGTAACCTTACCTCAGGTAAGAGCCATGTATGGTGGTGATAGATCCCGAAAACAAAACCTTGTTGAACACGGGTTTAGACTATCAGCTGCAATGGATAATCGACCCTTAAAATTTGAGGAGTTTGAGATGATAAGCAATCAAACTATCTATTTAAGTGCCACTCCTGCCGATTATGAATTGGAAAAATCAGAAGGTGTAGTTATTGAACAAATCATAAGACCAACCGGGCTTTTAGACCCCATCATTGAAGTAAGGCCAAGCAAAAGTCAAATTGATGATTTACTAGAGGAAATCAGAATAAGAATAGAAAAAAGAGAACGAGTACTTGTTACTACTCTTACCAAAAGAATGGCTGAAGAATTCAGCAAATACCTCACAAAATTCAGTATTAAGTGTCGCTACATTCATTCTGATGTAGATACTTTGGAAAGAGTTGAAATCCTACACGGATTAAAAGCAGGAGAGTTTGATGTACTAGTCGGGGTAAATCTACTAAGAGAAGGACTGGATTTACCGCAAGTAAGTTTAGTTGCCATTATGGATGCTGATAAAGAAGGATTCTTACGATCGGAAAGAGCACTGACCCAAACTGCCGGTAGAGCCGCAAGAAATATCAATGGACTAGTGATTATGTATGCTGATAGAATTACCAATTCCATGAGAAAAACCATGGACGAAACTGACAGAAGGAGAGATATACAAAAAGCCTACAACAAGAAAAAAGGAGTAACTCCTCAACCCTTAATGAAGAAAAAGGATAGTGAGTTGATTAGGAATTTAAATCCTTATAAAATAACAGGACCAAGTACTAATAAAATCACTATTACAATTGAAGGTGCAAATCCTGTACAATTAAAAAAGATGATTAGCCATACCAAAAGAGAGATGGAGCGCATGGCAAAAAATCTGAATTTTATGGAGGCCGCTCGTTTACGAGATGAACTACAGGAATTAGAAGAAAATCTTAAAAACAAGGCATAAAAAAAGCGAGCATTATGCTCGCTTTTTTTCTATATTATAATAATGCTAATTAAGCGTTTACAATATTTTTAGCTACTGGTCCTTTATCACCTTCTCCTGCTTCAAAAGCTACTGCAGATCCTTCTTTCAAAGTTTTGTAACCTTCTACTTGAATTTCTTGAAAATGAGCAAAGTAGTCAGTTCCGTCTGAACCTTCAATGAAACCATACCCTTTACTTGCGTTAAACCATTTTACTGTTCCTTCCATAATTGTTTTTTTAAATTTATATTATTACTATGTGGGAACAACCCCACAAAACTGGCGCAAAGATAATAAAAATTTATTAACTACAACTTTTTATAGACAATAACGTGTTTTTTAATAACATTGCTATTGTCATTGGCCCTACCCCACCAGGTACAGGAGTAATAAAATTACATTTATTTTTAACTCCCTCAAAATCAACATCTCCAAGTAATTTCCATCCACTTTTTGTTTTGTCAGACTTTACTCTTGTTATACCAACATCAATAATACACACTCCATCTTTCACCATATCAGCTGTTACAAACTCAGCTTTTCCTAAAGCAACAATAAGAATATCGGCTGTTTTAGTAATTTCTTTTAGCTTTTTTGTCCTACTATGTGTAAGTGTTACCGTGCAATTTCCTGGATTATTATTGCGTGCCATAAGTATGCTCATAGGCGAACCCACAATATGACTTCTACCAATAACCACACAATGCTTTCCTAAAGTCTCTATTTCATACCTTGCTAACAATTCTAAAATTCCTGCAGGAGTTGCAGGCAGATAAGTTGGTAAATTAAGCACCATTCTACCAATGTTTGCAGGATGAAAACCATCAACATCTTTTTCTGGAAGAATAGCTTCTGTCACTTTCATTTCATCAATATGCTTAGGCAATGGCAATTGAACAATTAAACCATCAATAGCCATATTTCTATTAATTTTTTCAATTTCAGCAAGCAACTCTTCTTCTGTTACATCCGAATCAAAACGCACTAAAGTAGAATCAAAACCTACTTTTTCACAAGCCTTAACTTTAGCATTTACATAAGTCTCACTTGCCCCATCACTACCGATAAGAATAGCTGCTAAATGTGGCTTTTTTCCACCAGCATTAACTAAAGTAGCCACCTCAACTGCAATTTCTTCCTTTATATCATTTGCTGTTTTCTTTCCGTCTAGTAGAATCATTGGGTGTTTATTTGTTTATTCGTTTGGTTGTTTATCTGAATACTAAAAGCCTAGCGGTCTAACACCTAAGTATTATCTTTTCTATTTCAATTACCTCATTCCAGGCATCCCTCCTTTGCCTTGCATCATTTGCATCATTTGTTTCGCACCTCCTCCTTGCATCATCTTCATCATTTTTCCCATTTGAGAAAATTGTTTTATCAATTGATTCACTTCAACAACTGATGTTCCACTTCCTGTAGCAATACGTTTTTTTCTGCTACCATTCAATAATTTAGGGTTTTCACGCTCTTGCTTAGTCATAGAATGAATAATTGCTTCAATTCCCTTAAAAGCATCATCATCAACATCTACTCCTTTCATAGCCTTTCCCATTCCAGGAATCATTCCCATCAAGTCCTTCATATTACCCATCTTTTTTACTTGTTGGATTTGCTTTAAGAAATCATCAAAACCAAATTGATTTTTAGCAATTTTCTTCTGAACTCTTCTTGCTTCTTCTTCATCAAACTGATCTTGGGCACGCTCCACTAAGGAAATAACATCTCCCATTCCTAAAATACGACTTGCCATTCTATCAGGATGAAAAACATCAAGCCCATCCATTTTTTCGGAAGTACCAATAAACTTAATTGGCTTATCCACTACCGAACGAATAGTAAGTGCAGCACCACCTCTAGTATCACCATCTAATTTTGTAAGGACTACTCCATCAAAATTTAATTTATCGTTAAAGGCTTTTGCCGTATTTACAGCATCTTGCCCTGTCATTGCATCCACAACAAATAAAATTTCTTGAGGATTAACAGCCGATTTTATTTGAGCAATTTCAGCCATCATTTTTTCATCAACCGCCAAACGACCAGCCGTATCCACAATAACAATATTATGCCCATTTTTCTTAGCATGCTTAACTGCATTTTGAGCGATCTCTACCGGATTTTTACTTTCTCTATCCTGAAAAACATCAACACCAACTTGCTCGGCCAATACTCCAATTTGGTCAATTGCAGCAGGACGATACACATCACAAGCCACCAATAAAGGGCGTTTATTCTTTTTACTTTTAAGGTGTAATGCCAACTTACCCGAGAAAGTAGTTTTACCACTCCCCTGCAAACCAGCAATTAAAATAACGGTAGGCGACCCCTCTAATGAGATTTCTGACTGCTCACTTCCCATAAGTTCCGCCAACTCATCCTTCATTATTTTAGTAAGTAACTGCCCAGGATCAATAGCGGTAAGTACTTTTTCCCCTAAAGCTTTTTCCTTAACCCTTTCCGTAAATGATTTAGCTGTTTTAAAATCAACATCAGCTGAAAGTAATGCCTTACGGATTTCTTTCATTGTTTGAGCAACATTAATTTCGGAAATACTTCCTTGCCCTTTTAATACCTTAAACGCCTTATCTAGTTTTTCTGATAAATTTTCAAACATATATTTTTTACTATTTAGTTACAAAAATAGTGATTTCAATTATTAATCAACTACAACTCCATACAAATCAAAATGATCAGTCTTTTCAATAAGTATATTGGCAAAGTCACCCATTCTTATATAAGTGTCAGTAGCTTTTACTAGCACTTCATTATCCACATCAGGAGAATCAAATTCAGTACGCCCAATAAAGTAATCCCCTTCCTTACGGTCGAATAGTACTTTAAAGGTCTTTCCTATTTTCTTTTGATTTAGTTCCCAAGAAATATGCATTTGCAAGTCCATAATTTCCTCTTGTCTTGCTTTTTTCACTTCATCAGAAATATCATCCTCCAAAACATGAGCAGAAGTATTTTCCTCATGAGAATAGGTAAATACTCCCAATCTATCAAATTTTGTATCCTGTACCCATTGTTTTAATTCCAGAAATCTTTCCTCTGTTTCACCTGGGTAACCAACAATTAAAGAAGTACGAATGGCCATACTAGGCACTTTTTTCCTAAAGGCTTTTAACAAATCATTTGTCTTCTGATGAGAAGTTCCTCTTTTCATAGATTTCAAAATCTCATCATTAATGTGTTGCAAAGGAATGTCAATATAATTACACACCTTATCATTATCTCTAATCACATCCAACACATCCTGTGGGAATCCTGTCGGAAAAGCATAATGCAAACGAATCCACTCTATCCCTTCCACTTTCGAAAGTTCAATCAGCAAATCAGCCAACCTTCTTTTCTTATAGATATCCAACCCATAATACGTTAAATCTTGAGCAATAAGGATCAATTCCTTTACCCCATTTTTGGCTAAGTTTTTAGCTTCAATTACTAACTGTTCAATAGGAGTAGATTTGTGTTTACCTCTCATCAATGGAATAGCACAGAATGAACAAGGTCTGTCGCAACCTTCTGCAATTTTAAGGTAAGCATAATGTTTAGGTGTAGTGGTTAAACGCTCACCAAGTAACTCATGCTTATAATCAGCACCCAAAACTTTTAATAATTTAGGCAAATCAGTTGTTCCAAAATACTGGTCAACATTAGTGATTTCTCGTTCCAAATCTGGCTTGTAGCGCTCAGAAAGACAACCCGTAACATACAGCTTATCAATCATTCCAGCCTCTTTTCGTTCTGCTTGCTCTAGGATTGTATTGATGGATTCTTCCTTTGCATTATCAATAAAACCGCAAGTATTTATCACAACAATATTAGCATCATCTTTTTCCGATTCATGCTCCACATCCATTTTATTGGCTACCAATTGTCCCATCAATACTTCTGAATCATAGACATTTTTAGAACAGCCTAAAGTGATGACATTAATCTTATTTTTCTTTGTTGATTTTGTTCTCATTAGTTAAATAGCGAGTCCACAAACTCATTTTTATTAAACACTTGTAAATCTTCTATACCCTCCCCGACACCAATATAGCGAACAGGAATATTGAACTGATCAGAAATACCAATCACCACTCCCCCTTTTGCCGTACCGTCTAATTTGGTAAGTGCCAAAGAATTTACTTCAGTAGCTTTCGTAAACTGAGTAGCCTGTTCAATTGCATTTTGTCCTGTTGAAGCATCCAACACCAACATAACATCATGCGGTGCTTTAGGAATAATTTTTGTCATTACATTTTTTATCTTAGTCAATTCGTTCATCAAATTGATTTTATTATGTAGCCGACCTGCTGTATCAATAATCACAACATCAGCACCACTTGCTTTGGCAGACTGTAAGGTGTCAAAACACACAGATGCTGGGTCAGAACCCATCTCTTGTTTTACAATTTCAACTCCTACCCTATCTGCCCAAATTACTAACTGATCAACAGCAGCAGCACGAAAAGTATCAGCAGCACCTAATACTACTTTTTTACCTTGTTGCTTAAACTGATGTGCCAACTTACCAATTGTTGTCGTTTTTCCTACTCCATTAACGCCAACCACCATAATTACATAAGGTCCATCAACTTTAGGAATTTCAGTATAACCTTCCTTCATTAATAAGGAAATTTCTGCTTTCAGGAAATCATTTAATTCAGAAGTATTGATGTATTTATCTCTGGCTACTTTTTCTTCTAATTTACCGATAATCTTTAATGTAGTTTCTACACCAATATCTGAAGTGATTAATGCTTCTTCAATATCATCAAGTGCTAGTTCATCAATGGTTGATTTACCAGAAACAGCACGCGATATTTTACCAAAAACATTCTCCTTTGTTTTTTCTAAACCCTTATCGAGTTTTTCTTTTTTATCTTTCGAAAAAAAATTAAATATACCCATAATCAATTTCTTAATTAAACACAAAAAGCTCCTTTCAAAGATAGAAAGAAGCTTTTGGCTGTGTATAATTTATATACTATTTCTTTGCAAAGAATTCTTTTACTTTATCCTTTGGTACAATTTCTGTTTTAAAAGAGTAAGATCCATTTTCTGTCTTAACCATTTTCACAGCTTTAGTAAAATCTTTTGCTCCTTTTTTCTGTAATGATGCTACTGTCTTTTTTGCCATGTCGTATTATTTTATTTCTTTATGAACCGTCATTTTCTTCATGATAGAGTTGAATTTTTTCAATTCTAATCTATCTGGAGTATTCTTTTTATTCTTTGTTGTAATGTGACGAGATGTACCTGGTAATCCAGTCGCTTTATGCTCTGTACACTCTAAAATAACCTGAACTCTATTTCCTCTCTTTGCCATTTTCTTATAATTTATTGGGCTGCAAATTTAATTAAATAATCTAAACTTAAACAATATTTATTGCTTTTTAATATCAATAAAAAATAAGTCATCTCTTACCCTAAAATCATGCTTATCAAAACCACCTAAATCTTGTTCCTTCCAGTCCTTGTTTGGATATATCCAAAAATCCTTACTTCCTGTATTTATCAAAATAGGCATATCAAAGTTAGGATTTGCCTCCCACCTATATACTAAGGTGTAATTTCTACCTTCCTTTTGCAAGCTATATTGAAAGACTGGAATTTCCTTGTTTTTCAGATATTGATTAAAGAAATCAGTAAAATCTTTTCCTGCTTTTTCATTGATATAATTAATGATTTCTTTTCCATCAATAGTTTGATACTTAAAATCATTTGCAATTCCTTTTATAATCTCAAACCACAACTCATCATCCTCAATCAAACTCCTAAGCGTATGCAACATTAACGACCCCTTGTAGTACATATCAGAACTTCCCTCCGCATTCACATGATAAGGTCCAATAACTGGCTTATCGTTTCTGACACTTCTTTTTTGATTATTTACATAACTCAACATAGCATCATAACCATGCATACACTCTACATACAACACCTCCGAATAAGTACAAAACCCTTCATGCACCCACATATCCGCAATATCATTTGTAGTTATAGAGTTTCCCCACCACTCATGCCCACTTTCGTGTACAATAATAAAATCAAAAGCAAGGCCGTCAATAAAGCGAGTATTCCCATGATATCCTTGTAAATAATCGTTTCCATAGGCAATAGCCGACTGATGTTCCATTCCTAAATAAGGCGTTTCCACCAAAGCGTAACCATCATTCCAGAAAGGATATGCCCCAAAATAATTCTCAAAACACTCCATCATAGGTTTTACCTGTTTAAAATGTTCTTTTGCCTTTTCCAAATTATCATGCAATACGTAATAATCCATTCTCAATGTATCTTTTTCAGAAACATAAACTTCAGAAAAATGCTCGTAATCCCCAATATTCAAGGTTACATTATAATTATTAATAGGGTAAGAAACAAACCATACACTCACATTTACCCAAGAGTTAAAATACTGATTCCAAACAGATGTATCACTTCTTAAATCACCATTTGCAATAATCTTTAAAGGGTAACGAGCTGTACAAGTAATACGCATGCTATCTGGCTCATCCGATTGATGATCCTTACAGGGCCACCAAACACTTGCCCCTAAGCCTTGACAAGAAATACCAATCCAAGGATTTCCATTTCCATCTTTCTTCCAAGAAAAACCACCATCCCAAGGTGCATTTACCGCTTCTCTAGGATAACCTCCATACCAAACCTTTATATTGGCTTGCTCTCCTTTTTTAAGCACTCTAGGGAAATTAATAAATACCGCATCAAACTCACGACTAAATTCAAGTTCCTTTTGTTCAAACTCAATCCGAGAAACCTCCATATTCTTAGCTAAATCAATTTGCATTTTATCAAAATCAGAAACGACAGTGAAATGAATAATATTATATGATTTTTCCAAGGATTGCTCCTGCTCATCAACCATTACAAATAAATCGTAAAAAGTTACATCATAGCAAGTTCTCAGTTCTGTAAGATTACCTCTTAAACTATCCTTACGCGTAAATTCTTGCGCCTGACCAGCAAACACAAGAGTTAAAAAGAAAAGTAGAATTTTATTTTTTTTCATAAAAAAAGCCCTTTCTCAAGGGCTATTTTAAAGTTTAAAAAATTTTATTTTGTAAATGCAATTTCACAAGATGAAGTTTGAGTACCTGCTAAAGGAATTTCAAAAGCAAGATTCAAAATCAAATCACCATTAGAAGCAGATTCAATCGTTCCTGAACCTGTAATAACAACATCAACTTCTCCAATCACTCCAGTATCAAAAGAGACTTTTTGCCCCTCTTGAATGGTAACTTTACCATCACTATCTATATCAGCTAACACATCACTTCCATTTATATCCATAGCCACAACTCCATCTCCATTACCAGTAATCTCAATTGTATCAGGAAACATATCATTCAATGGTACTGGGAAATCGCCTAATAAAGGAATGCTAATCGTTAATTCCTGGCAATCAGAAGTAATATTCCAAACTCCTTGAGCAATATCATAAGCATATTCACAACTACCATCATCATTAGTTGCTAAGGATTGGAAATTCATTGCCATAGTATCTACACATCCTTCAATAATTTGTTCATCTTTTTTACAAGAAGAAACTACAAGAGATAATCCTACAAACAATAGTGCTGACGCTTTAAAAATGTTTTTCATTTTGATTTTGGTTTAGTTATTAAATAAAAAAAGTTGCCATCAAAGATAGCAACTTTTATATAATTCAATATAATTTATTGATTAAACAAGAATATTCCCGTTTGCTTTAGCATCAGCCAAAACAGCAGCAATTCCTTTTTTATCAATTGTTCTTAATGCATTAACTGAAACTTTTAAAATAATAGTTTCACCTGTTTCAGGAATGAAAAACTTTTTAGTTTGTAAATTCGGGTAGAATTTTCTTTTTGTTTTATTCTTAGCGTGAGAAACATTGTTTCCTACCATTACCTTCTTTCCTGTTATTTGACAAATTTTTGACATATTCTTCTTATTTTTGGGCTGCAAATATACAATCTAATATAAATAAATTGAAGTTTATTGTTGTTTTTTTATTGTTTCATAAAGCAACTCTAAAGATTTTTCAGAAGCCTGATTTACAATAGATTGCCTGTCTCCTAAAAAAACAAATCTTTCAACAACATTACTACCAAAACACGAAACAGCAATAAAAACAGTACCAATTGGATTGTTATTTGTCCCACCACTAGGTCCTGCATAACCACTTGTTGCTACTGAATAATTAGCAGAAAAACTTTTCCTCACCCCTTCAGCCATTTGAATAACCACCTCAGCACTTACTTCTGTTTTCTCATCAATTAATTCTTGAGAAACACCCAATATTTTTATTTTAATTTCATTCTGATAAGCAACAATACCTCCTTTAAAAAAAGAGGAACTTCCTGATTTTGAGGTCAATTTTGACGCAATTAATCCTGAAGTACAGCTTTCAGCTACCGCAATAGTTACCTCACTACTTAAACATAAATCATGCAAACTATCAAGCACTGACATTCTTAAAAAGCAGTAGTAGGCCCTGTTAAATGTTTATTTTCTCTAGGGCGAATACTCATAACTGGAATAGCCGAATTATTGATAATACAACGAGCCGTCACACTGATATTGGTAGAAAGTGATAATTCCTCTTTCTTAGTCATAATCATGATCAAATCAGCATCAAACTTCTTTTCATAAGTAAAAACAAAATCACCTAATGTTAGTTTTTTATCTCCTTCAACAAGTTCAGAAGTACACTTCACCCCTGCATCAATAATGAATTGTTCTACTTGCTTTATGTTCTTAGTTAACCTGTCTCTTACCTCAGAATTATCACGCAATACTACCGAAACGATACGAATTGTAGCATTCCAATATCTTGCATATTCCAAAGCATAAGTAACTTTTTCTTTTGTTTCCTTTTCTAAATCCAATGGCAAAATAATATTTTCACAACCATCTCTATGGTTTTTTCCTTTTATAGTAATCACAGGACAATGCGCCAACCTCACTACTCTTTCAGCATTGGAACCAATTATTTTTCTCACTCCACCAGGAGTACCATTAGTTCCCATCACAATTAAATCAGCCGAAATCATTTCAGCAACCTCATTAATTTGCTCATAAACCTTACCCTTTGCGACCATAGTATCCACATCAATAGCATGTTTTTTAGCATACTTAGCCGCTATATCATCTAGTTTTTCCTTCACTTTTATCCGCAAGTCATGACTATTATCATCCATAAATAAAGACTCCATAATACTTTGCTCTTCAATTACAGATAGTAATACTACATCTGAATTTTTAATTTTTGCTAGGTTAAACGCTTGTCCTAAAGCAACCATTGATTGCTCAGAAAAACCGATAGGAACTAAAATTTTACTTGCTGACATATTGATATTATTTATTATGTTTGACATTACAAAATTACATATTTTATGCGCAAACTACAAGACACAGAATTAATACTTACTCCTGAAAATAAAATTTATCATCTAAATCTATCTAAAGAAGAAATTTCGGATGACATTATTTTGGTTGGCGACCCTGATAGAGTTGCTGTAATTTCTGGTAAATTTGACACTATCGAACATAAAATACAAAACCGAGAGTTTGTAACCCACACAGGGATCTTAAACGGAAAAAGAATTACAGCTATTGCTACCGGAATTGGACCTGACAATATTGACATTGTAATTAATGAATTAGATGCCTTAGTTAATATTGATTTTGACACCAGAACAATTAACAAAAACAAGAAAACACTTAACTTAATTCGCCTAGGAACTTCAGGTGCTTTACAGAAAGAGATAGAAGTAGATGCTTTTATTGCTGCATCTTATGGATTAGGATTTGATGGGCTTGCTCATTTCTACCAAAACCAAGAAATACTTGAACAAAAAATGGCCAATTCTTATATCAATCATGCCACTTTACCAAATAAATTAGCAGCCCCTTATTTTGTAAAAGCATCAGTAAATCTACTTTCACTTTTCCCGGATATAGATCAAGGAATAACAGCAACTGCCCCTGGTTTTTATGGTCCGCAAGGAAGAACCCTAAGACTTAAACCCTCTATTACTGATTTGCACGAAAATATGGAGAGCTTTAGGTACCAAAATAATAGAATCACTAATTTTGAAATGGAAACTTCTGCCCTGTATTACTTAGGGCAATCACTTGGACACAATACCTTAACAATATGCGCTATAATAGCCAACCGACTTACAAAAAGATACAGTTCGGATTATAAAAAAACAGTAGAGGAAATGATAGATTTAGTGCTAAAGAGAATCTGCTAGCAATTATCGCAACAGTCTTTACTTTGAATTAACCTGCAAGAGTAAACAGCTAAAACAGCTCCCAAAGTTGTTGCAACAACATACAACCATAAATGGGTTAAATCACCTGAGAAAAGTGCTGGAGCAATACTTCTTGCAGGATTCATAGAAGCCCCACAAATAGGCCCTGCAAAAGTAGCCTCAAAAGCAACTACCCCGCCAATTGCTAATGCTGCAGTAATCCCTTTTTCTTTCGCACCAGTGGACACATTTAAAACCACAAACATCAAAATAAAAGTAAGCACTAATTCCAACATAAAGGATTGCAACCAATTTCCTTTTAAAGGTAAAGTCTGACCCATAGTATTGGCTTCAGGAAACATAAAATACAAACTTGCTGATGCTAAAATTGCACCTACTAACTGAAAAGAAATATAAGGTAGAATCTGATTTTTAGGGAATCGTTTAGCCACTGCAAAAGCAAGCGTTACAGCAGGATTAATATGGGCCCCAGAAATATCACCAATTGTATATATCATTGCCATAACGACTAATCCGAATGAAAGCCCAACACCCAAATGACTTACTGTCCCACCCGTAATTTCATTAATCATAATTGCTCCTGTTCCTACAAATACTAAAATGTATGTCCCAAATAATTCTGCCCAATACTTTTTCATCATCATAATTTATCTTTTAATTTATTCATTATTACTTCAGGAGCAAAACAAGGTTTACCCGTTTCTTTATTTACAAAAACCAAAACTACCTCTCCAACATTCAACAACTCCCCTTTTTTATTTAAGGTTTCATAATGAAAAATAATTTTTGCTGTGGGCATTTCTTTTACAATTGTTCTTATGGTAAGCTCATCATCATAAAAAGCAGGTTTTTTATAAGTAATATTCATATTTACAACAGGAAGTGCGAATCCCATTGCTTCAATTTCCTTATAAGAAATTCCTAAAGAACGCAAAAGTTCAACCCTACCCACTTCATAATACTGGGCATACACACCATAGTAGACAAAACTCATCTGATCAGTTTCGCCATACCTAACTCTTATTTTTGTTTCAAAAGAATACATGCTGCAATAATACATACAATATTTTTATTTACTAATATTGTAGCCGTATGAAGTTAAAAAACTACACTATATATATAGGGATGCTCTTTCTTTTGGCATGCTCCCCCAACTACACTTTACAATCATATGATAATAAGGTGGTTGCAATTAAATCCACAGCCGACAGCACTGCTTTAGCCATTATTGCTCCTTATCAAAATGCAATTGAAGAAGAAATGAATGAGGTACTTAGTTACACAAAAATAGAATTAAACAAAAAAGGAAGCGAGTCAACTCTTGGGAATTTTGTAACTGATTTGTGCCTAAACTATGCTGATGCACATATGTGCGTAATGAATAACGGAGGACTAAGAACCACTATCAATAAAGGACCAGTAACAAGAGGAAAACTTTACCAACTAATGCCTTTTGAAAATGAATTAGTTGTACTAGAATTAAATAAAGAAGATTATTTAGGGCTTTTAGAATACATCTGTAAAAGAGGTGGAGAACCCTTTTCAGGAATTAGCATTACTATGACAGAAGATGGAGAAATACTTAATCATTCAGAATCAGTTGATTTTAGCAAAGGAGAAAAAATAAGAGTTCTTACTTCAGATTATTTGGCAAACGGTGGAGATAAAATGAATTTCTTTCAAAATAAAGAGCAGTTAAAAGTGGGTATGAAACTCAGAGATGCAATTATCGACTACTGCAGCAAAACCGATACGCTTCATGTAAAATTAGATGGTAGACTAAAAATAATAGAAAATGGCAAGTAGAAGACTCTTTATAAAACAAAGCGGACTTAGCGCCATTGGCCTTTCACTAGTTCCACAATTATCATTCGGAAACAGTAAGTACATAAAACTTACTATTTTACACACAAACGATATGCACAGCCATATTCACCCCTTTACTAGCGGAAGAAACAAAGGACATGGGGGAATGGCAGAAAGAGCAGCACTCATTAAGCAAATAAGAAAACAAGAAGAACATGTGTTATTATTAGATGCTGGAGATATTTTCCAAGGCACTCCATATTTTAATTTTTATGGAGGTGAATTGGAATTCAAACTCATGAGTGAAATGAAATATGATGCTGTAACTTTAGGAAATCATGATTTTGATAATGGATTGGACGGATTACAAAAACAACTCCCACACGCTAACTTTCCGTTTTTAATTGCAAATTATGATTTTTCGGACACTATATTAAAGGATACTTTTAAGCCTTATAAAATTTTCAAAAAGGGAGATTTGAAAATTGGAGTATTTGGAATTGGGATAGAATTAGACGGCTTAGTTCCAAAAAAATTACACCAAAACACTGTATATCAGGACCCTATTAAAAAAGCAAACTACTACGCATCACTGTTGAAGAAAAAAGAAAGGTGCGATTTAGTAATCTGCCTCTCCCATTTGGGCTTTAAATATAAGAATGATAAGGTTTCAGATATGATATTTTCAAGCCAAACTCGTGATATTGATTTGATTATAGGAGGACACACCCATACATTCTTAAAAAAGCCAGTTAGCCAACTAAATTTAGACGGCAAAGAAGTGCTAATAAACCAAGTTGGTTGGGCAGGAATTAACATTGGCAAGATTGATTTTCATTTTAGTCAATTTGGTGGTGTAAAAAAAGTTTTCGGAAGATCTATATTTGTAGAAAATAGTACAAAAAACGCATAAAAAACGAGTTTTAAAAAGTTACGAACAACTTATCTTCTCTGATAATTTATGACTGTAAAAAAAACACTGAAGTCAAGTACTATTTTTCTTTTTTATTAACGATAAGTTATTCATATTTGCTCAAACCAAAACGAAAGGAGAAAACTTAAACCGAATTACTAAAAGACAAACCAAGACCACAAAATGCCAGAAAAAAGTTATCAAGAAGTGTGGAGCAATTGCCTTACGATCATTAGAGACAATGTAACTGCTCAAAACTTCAAGACATGGTTCAAGCCTATTAAGGCGGTAGCCTTAGAAGAAAAAACGCTTACTATACAAGTACCCAGCCAGTTCTTTCATGAATGGCTAGAAGATAACTATATTACTTTAATTAAAAAAACAATTAAAAGAGAGATTGGTAAAGATGCTAAATTGGAATACAATATCATTCTTGAAAATTCATCTGAAAAAAAACCTTATATTTCTAAAATTCCTAGTAGCGGACAAACTGATGTAAAGAATAACCCGATAAGCATGCCAATTAGTATGAATACTTCTTCCATCAGAAATCCGTTTATCATTCCTGGTTTACAAAAAATTAACATCAACCCTCAACTAAACGAGTCCTATACTTTTGATGCATACATTGAGGGAGAATGCAATCGTTTAGCACGATCCGCAGGATTTGCAGTCTCACAAAACCCTGGAGGAACATCTTTTAATCCACTATTTATTTATGGCTCAGGAGGACTTGGAAAAACTCACTTAGCTAATGCTATTGGTATTGAGGTGAAAAATAATCACCCAGAGAAAACAGTACTTTATGTTTCAGCTGATAAATTCCAAACACAATTTGTTGATGCAATTATGGACAACAAAAAGAATGACTTTGTCCATTTCTACCAATCTATTGATGTATTAATTATTGATGATGTACAATTCCTTTGCGGAAAAGAAAAAACACAAGATGTTTTCTTCCATATTTTCAATCACTTACACCAAAACAAAAAACAAGTAATCTTAACTTCCGATAAAGCACCTGTTGATATTATTGGAATGGAACAAAGATTATTATCTCGTTTCAAATGGGGACTTTCGGCTGATTTACAATCGCCTGACCTAGAAACAAGATTAGCAATTCTGAAAAAGAAAATCAAAAAAGACGGAATTGAAATTCCTTATGAAGTAGTAGAATATATTGCTTACTCTATCACTACAAATGTAAGAGAATTGGAAGGTGCATTAATTTCATTATTAGCACAATCGTCTTTGAATAGAAAAGAAATCACAATTGATTTGGCTAAAAACATGCTAGACAAATTCGTGAAGAATACTGTTCGTGAAGTATCTATCGACTATATCCAAAAAGTTGTTTGTGATTATTTTGATATTCCTATTGAGATTATGAAGTCAAAAACTAGGAAAAGAGAAATCGTACAATGCCGACAGTTGGCTATGTATTTCTCCAAACAAATGACTAAAAACTCATTGGCTATGATCGGAAAACATTGTGGAAATAAAGACCATGCCACTGTACTTCATGCTTGCAAAACGGTAAATAACTTAGCCGATACTGACAAGCGTTTCAAAGGGTATATTTCTGATATTGAGAAAAAGCTAACGCTTTCATAAACTATGAAAATCCTAATGGTTTGTTTAGGAAACATCTGTCGGTCACCACTAGCAGAAGGAATACTTGCGCACAAAACTAAGCACCTTAACCTAGAAGTAGATTCGGCAGGAACAGCTGCTTACCATATTGGTAAATCACCTGACAACCGCTCAATTGAGGTTGCTGAAAAGTATGGTATTGACTTAACACAACAAATAGCAAGACAGTTCAGTAGAGCCGATTTTGATGAATTTGATATTATCTATGCAATGGACACTAATAATTACGCTCACCTTATTAGCCTAGCTTCCAATGAAACGGAACTCAAGCAAATAAGATTGATGCTCAATGAAATAAACCCCAATGCTTGCGAATCAGTTCCTGACCCCTACTATGGTGGAGGAGATGGATTCCAAAAAATATACGACATGCTTGAT
>Ga0308014_1000080_pt1 | contig 22820 bp, 18 predicted proteins | sample Neamet229_FD_203154 | JGI IMG/M metagenome (GOLD analysis project Ga0308014, IMG submission 203154) | Marine microbial communities from water near the shore, Antarctic Ocean - #229 | ecosystem: Environmental > Aquatic > Marine > Unclassified | place: Southern Ocean | collected 2014-07-28 | reverse complement strand
GGCCTGTGCCGCCAATCACGCCGAGTCGTTCCATGTTTGTTCCACGCAACCCTTGCATGTCAAACCTGTGGCGGTTCAACCGAAGAGACGTTGCTTTCGCTGATGCTATTGGCGAACCTAGGTTCGTTGGTTTCACTCGTTAAGACGAGCAATCAAGTCTGCCTTCTTTCCAGAGACAGGCTTTCCTGCGGCCTTGAGAAGTGCCTTCAACTCAGCAACGGTCATGCTGCTGTGGTCGACATCTGCTGCTGGTGCTGCTTTTTCTGCAACAGGTTCAGCGGCTTCAGCTGGTGCTTCTTTTGCAGGAGCAGCTGCCTTTTCAGACGCTGGCTCCATGGCTTCGGCTGCGGCGATAATGGAAGGAGCGTCAACGACGTCTTCTTCTTCTTCATCTTCCATAGCAGAGGCCAATGCTGCGGCTTTCTTTGCCTTGACTTCAGCATCAGATCGAGCTTCTTCGGAGTGGATTTCGTCGAGGGTCTTGCCCTTTTCGTTGATAACACCCTCTTGCAAGAGTTGGCTCTTACGAATGGCCACGCTCTTGACTGGGTAAATTGGCTTGACAGCCTTGCGAATTTCTTCTTCCATTGTACCGTCCAAGATTTGTGTTTGAATCTTAGCGTAGGTGGACTTGGCTGCGAACGCAACAATGAGCTCGCGGGCCTTGGCACGCATTGCTTGCTTGATTGAGGTTTGAACGCGCTTCTGAGTGATGATGAGTGGCTTCAATCGAATGAGGTATCCGTCGGTTGAAACAACGTCGACAACATCGTCGACCTTTCCACGGTAACGGCGGATTTGTCGGCGGATGTGATCGGTTTGGTGGTGGTGTCCGATGAATGTGGTCAATGCGTCTTGTCCAACACATTCAGTGACACGGAACCGTAGGATCACGTGCATCTTGGTGAAATCACCATTGAATTCTTGTTGTGTCATTTCGTAGACACGGTCCATGATGTGCTCATCGGACTCGCCGAGTGTTTCTCCAATTTTCTTGAATTCCCAAGGATTGCGTGGTGCACGAATTGTGTACCAACGCTTCATCTTCCACTTGTCTCGTTGCTTTCTTGCTGCTGAACGTGCCTTAACACTTACTTTTTTTGCCATTGGAATCAACTCGAGTTGTGTGGGTATTGCGGGGGCTACCCCACTTGCATTCCCTGCGACTCACCTCCCCTATTTCAAGCACCCCCTCCAGCAGGAAGACCAAGAGCCAGTGGATTTGTTGATCTTGATTCGGCAACCTCTTGAGCCAACGCTCCTTCGTCGGGCTATGAGCCTGCATCACATCACTTGGCGTGCCACTGTGAGTGGACTCGCAGATGAAACCGTGGCAGCAGACGCTTTGGCATGGTTGATGGACGATGACGAAACGGTCGAAATTGAGCGAACAAGTTCATATTACGGCTCGGAAATCCACATGGTCGAGGCTCGGACCACGCGCAAAGGGCCGGCGCTTAGCAGCCTCGCCCGCTTAGGTTCTGCCACGTTGGAAACGCTTCTTTCCGAAGTCGAACAGCGGCTGGATGAATCCCATACATTTCACATGAGGCTGGACTTCAACGCTCTGATCAACGGCACTGTTCAACTTTCAGCACCAGGCAATGGCCCAACCATCAAAGGTCACGCTAAAGTTCAGGTCTTCCCGGGCCAGGAAGCTGGAACTGAAACGCATTCGACGTTGCAAGCGGCGCTGAAAATTGCTTTGGCTGCTGAACAGTAAACCAGCAACTCCCCGTGGCATTGATATGCCATTGCTCTCCAGAATGGCTCATGACCAATGCTTCGAAAGCAACTGCATTGGTCCTCTTGATGCTGTTTTCTTTGCTCAACGCACAGGCCTTGGAAGTCGCAGGTCGCCAGCAAAGTGAACCTGTCTGCAACGCTGATCGGAGTCTGAATTGGACCGTCGGGCTCATCCAGTGCAACAACAACATCAGCCTCGGCTACACACTGTTCTCCCCCATGCCGACAGACACCGCCTACCTCATCGATACCGATGGACGTCAAATTCACTCGTGGACATCACCCGGCAATCATCGCCCGGCGCTCTCAGCCTACCTCATGGATGATGGTTCCCTTTTGCGAACCGCCAACATTGTACAGACTGCGGCCGGTGATTTCAGCGGCGGTGGGACCGGCGGCAAAGTCGAACGCATCGCCTGGGATGGCAGCCTGATGTGGTCCTATGAGTACTCCTCGTCAACCTACATATCTCATCACGACATCGAACCGCTTCCAAATGGCAACATTCTGATGATTGCATGGGAAGCCAAAACCGATGCAGAAGCGGAACAAGCCGGTCGAAACCCAGCCATTGCCTCGGATGCCCCTGGCGGCAGCAACGGCGTATGGCCAGACAAGATCGTCGAAATTCGTCCAAATGGGACAAACGGCGGCGATGAGGTATGGAGTTGGCAGGCATGGGACCATTTGGTTCAGGATTACGATTCAAGCAAAGCCAACTTTGGAGTCGTGGCAGACCACCCCGAGTTACTCGACATCAATTTTATCGATGCTTCTGGAGCGCAGGCCGGCAAGGCAGATTGGATGCATTGCAACGGCATCGACTACAATCCCTCGCTTGACCAAATAGCGATCTCTTGCAAGAACATGAATGAGATTTACATCATCGACCACAGCACAACCACCGAACAGGCTGCTGGCCATGCCGGAGGGAATTCCGGAAAGGGTGGTGATTTCTTGTACCGCTGGGGCAACCCGGAAGCATATGACGCTGGCTCTGGACAAGACCAGCAACTGTTTGGCCAACATGATGTTCAATGGATTGAGCAAGGCCGTGAAGGATTTGGAAGTTTGATCCTCTTCAACAACGGCGTCAACAGGGCAGGAACCTTCTCGTCTGTGGACGTCATCACCCCGATGATCACAAACGGAGCGTATCAGATGGATGAGAACAACCGATTCTTTCCAAGTGCACCCGCATGGTCTTGGGATCAAGGGTCAGAAATGTATTCTTCTGCAATCTCCGGTGTCGAGCGGCTGCCCAACAACAACACGCTTGTCACACATGGAAATCAAGGCACCATCTACGAAGTAAGCCTTGACGGGGAGATTGTTTGGACCTACGTCAATCCCGTATCGAAGGATGGAACCGTTGAGCAAGGCGAGACGATTCCGGATGGCAATCAAGCCAACACCAAAGGAAACCCAGTGTTCCGAGCACGAAGAGTCACAGCAGATCATCCTGCATTTGAAAACCGAGACATCACCCCTGGGGACTACATTGAACCCTGGACTGATGCATGCCCCGATACTGAAGCACTTCCGTGGGACCGCAATGGCGATGGATGCATCGATGACAGCGACCAAGATGGCGTCCTCGACCCGACTGATGTGTGCCCTGGGCATGACGACACCGTCGACGTTGATGGTGACGGTGTCCCCGATGGTTGTGATTCAATGGTGGACAGCGACACTGATGGAATTGCAGACAGCATGGATGCCTGCGAGGGCTTTGACGATGCAGTTGATGTTGACCAAGATGGAACCCCTGATGGTTGCGATGGCCTCATCGACTCGGATGGCGACCAAATCAGTGATGCGCAGGATGCATGCGAAGGTTTTGATGACCGAGTGGATGATGACAACGATGGGATTCCTGATGGCTGTGACCCATTTGTTGGAATCATTCTCACACCCGATTATTTCGTCCACACTCAACTTGGCCAACCTGGCCACCTCAATGTCACGCTTGAGGCTCAATCCATCAACCTTGAACAGGCATTCACCATCCAGTATGAAATTCTCTACGAGGTCATTCCAAACAATGGCAACAACCTCACAAAAGTGTCAGCAGGTGAACTTGACATGGTGCAAGGTCAACGTGATTTCAATCAGTCCTTTGAACTGCAATTGAGCAACGGTCCTGGGACTTACTGCGTGCTAATGGTTTTGGAAGGGGAAGATGGAAATCGGATTCAGTCAAGTCAAAACAATTCTGCTACCGACGGTTGCACCGAAGTCAATGCCGCCCATTGGGCTTCCAAGAACACGACTAACCTCCACAATCAATCAGACACAAACGGTTTGAATGAAACGCAGGAGCAAACATTAGCTCCTGAGGGAGCAGCAATGAATTCAACTGGATACGCTGGTGTTTTGATGATTTTTTCCGGCGTTTGGATCGGCCTGTATCTCCTGTTTCAAATGTTGAGAAAACCAGAACAGGAAGCACCTCATGAAGACCATTTCGTGGAAGGTGGAGCCAAAGATTTCACCCCTTCGTTCAACACCGTCGCCCCCATGATTCAATTGCCGGAGCCAACACCTCTTGCTGCCCCGCCAAGTCCTGTGACGCCGACCACCCCGCCTCTGCCAGCAAGTGGCTTACCAGAGGGATGGACCATGGAGCAGTGGACCTATTATGGCCAGCAATGGATCGATGCGCACCAATGAAAAATCCAATCAAGCGGCGCTGCATCGTTCAAAGGCTTCATGTAGGCCAGTTGCATCCCCTTACATGGAGAATACCTCATGACACACGTTGTTACCTCAGGCTGCGTCGACCACAAGTACCAGGAGTGCGTAGTCGTATGCCCTGTTGAAGCCTTCAGGGAAGCAGACACTTACCTCGTCATTGACCCTGATGAATGCATTGACTGCGGCGCATGTATCCCTGAATGCCCAGTTGACGCTATTTTTGCAGACACCGATGTTCCTGAAGAAGAAGAATCATGGATCGATCGGAATGCTGAGGAGTCTGTGGACGCTGAGATTGCTGAAGGCGACACACCAGTTCTTGCAGACTGAACCAACAATTCCCGTTCACTTCGCACCCATGGGTGCGAACCAATGTTCATGAAGGACAGATGACAGGGCGGGTTGATTCACATGGTTCACACCGACTTCACTCAACTTCGAAACGGAAGCGATTTACTCAAGAGAGGCTTTGCTCGTATGCAGCAAGGTGGCGTCATCATGGACGTTGTCGACCCAGCTCAAGCAGCGATTGCGGAAGATTCTGGTGCTGTTGCAGTAATGGCTTTGGAAAGGGTGCCTGCAGACATCCGTCGCGACGGCGGTGTTGCTCGAATGAGTCACCCCGATATGATTCAAGGCATCCTCGATTGCACCTCCATACCCGTCATGGCCAAAGCACGAATTGGGCATGAAGGTGAAGCACGAATTCTCGAATCAATGGGCGTCGACATGGTTGATGAATCTGAGGTCCTTACACCCGCAGATCCCTTTTTCCACATCAATAAAAAAGACTACGAAATTCCATTTGTTTGTGGCGCAACAGGACTTGGGGAAGCCGTTCGACGTATCTACGAAGGTGCCTCAATGATCCGGACCAAGGGTGAAGCAGGGACAGGGAACTTGGTTGCAGCAGTCACCCATGCCCGATTGATCGATCAAGAGATTCGACAAGTGCAGGACCTTGATGAAGATGGCCTCTTGGCCACAACTCACCTAATCATGGACCGCTTCAAGGTCCTCGGCAACACATCGGAACTCCCAGGCTCTTACCCAATGACGCCGTTCGGAGCCATCGATGATGTGATGGAAAACGAAATTCAAGCGATTCTAAAAGATGTCAGAAAGATGGGGCGTCTTCCAGTCGTGACCTTCTCCGCCGGTGGCATCGCAACACCAGCAGACGCATCCCACATGATGCGACTTGGAATGGATGGAATCTTTGTTGGATCTGGTATTTTCAAGTCATCCGACCCAAAAACAATGGCTGACGCTATCGTTCTGGCTACGGCCCATTACAACGATGCTGCAAAGGTCACTGAAGCAATGGCCATGACATTGGGTAAGCCAATGAAAGGTGACGAACTCGAAACCCTTGAGGTCCGAATGGACCAACGTGGTTGGTAACGTTCAGATCAAACATGAACCGCACCGGTTCAACCTGTAGTGTTGGTCGATTCGAAGACCAAGCCCATCGCAATGTGATGGTACATGATAGGCAAGGTATCAAAGGCCAATAGACCTTGCATCAAGCATGGCAAACAGACGCGTGTGTTTGATGATCCTCATGGTTCTTCTTTTCTATCTACCATCTCATGCTGTTGGAAATGAAAATCCACCCGCAGTGTCCCAGTTTGGAGACAGCTTCGAAGAAACCGTCATTGCCGATTCCTCTGATGCTCTTTCAGACCCGAGAGATTTGGAATTCCACCCTGGGCGTGCAAACGAACTATGGATCGCAAACAGAGCCACTGACAGCATCACAATCATTGAAAATACGGGCATGGAAAATCAAACGTCTCAGAGCCGCCAAGATTCGAATAAAAACCACTTCCTCGAAGAAGTAAGTTCGATTGCGTTCGGGGCATATCACCCAGAGTTTGATTGGCAATGGGGTTCTGCACAAGAAACCAGGAACACATTCTGTGGCGCAGGTGCACCAAACAACTTCATGGGGCCCACACTGTGGCCATCATCCTTGAATCATTTTGCAAGAGAGAACCAAAACAACGGCAACGGTCTTCTTGGCAGCCACATCGACATGAATCATGAATCACCGTACGGCGTTGGCATTGCTCACGATTCTGATAATGCGTATTGGTACAACGATGGTTACTATGGCGAACTGGTCTACTATGATTTCCAAGAGGACCATGACACAGGTCAAGACGACCATTCTGACGGAATTGTTCGTCGCTATTCTGAGATTCAACTCACTCACGCATACGGCGTACCAGGGCATATGATTCTTGACAAAGATTCAGGAATTCTCTACATCGCAGACGCAGGTGCAAACCGAGTCCTTTGGGTCAACACCAATGATCCAATCTACAACACTCAGGACATCATGAGTGACTCGACTCGAATGGAACCACTTCAAGAATACTCACGCATCACAGGGATCGAATGGGGCGTTCTCGACACCGGATTGGACAGACCATCTGGTATCGCATTGGACGGCGATCAACTGTTCGTATCGCAAAATGGCAACGGCCGTATTGTCGCCTATGACCTCAGCACCAACGGCAAGAGTGCGGTTGAAGCTGGATCTGTTCAGACCACAGCGTCTTCAATCATGGGCTTAGAAATTGGACCCGATGGCCATCTTTACTACGTCGATAACGGCCAAGACAAAGTCATTCGAATCGATCCATTCACCGATAAAGATGGTGATGGCGTCGTTGACAAGGATGATAATTGTCCTCTTGTACCGAATGCTGACCAAATGAACCACGATTCGGATTCGATGGGCGATGTCTGCGATGAAGATGACGACAATGACGGTACGGTCGACACCCTGGATCAATGCCCTGTCGGTGAAATGGGTTGGGTTGCCTCACAAGCCACTGACCACGACATGGACGGTTGTCGGGATGCGACGGAAGATTATGACGACGACAATGACGCCGTCATCGATATCCGGGATGATTGCTCAACTGGAGAACTCGATTGGACATCTTCGGATCTTTCTGATTATGATGGCGACGGTTGCAGAGACATTGGCGAGGACCTCGACGATGACAATGACAACATTTGCGACTCTGGCTGGAATGAAGATTGGAATTGCCTCGAATCCTCCACCACCGCTGATGAATGCCCTCAAAGCCTTTCCTCGTTCAATTCAATGCCTTCAAACGACATCGATCAAGATGGTTGTGAAGATCGCAATGAAGATGAAGATGACGACAACGATGGATTCCTAGACAAGCATGACGATTGTCCAATCGAGGCCGGACTCAGCGATTCTGGAAGGCTCTTTGGATGCCCTGACTCAGACGGCGATGGCTACGCAGACAGCATTGATGAATTCCCTGATGAATCGAGTCAATGGTCTGACGTTGATGAAGATGGATTTGGCGATGAAAAGGATGGCTTTGAAGGCGATGACTGCCGCACATCCTCTGGCAATTCGACAGAAGACCGGAAGGGATGCTTAGACACCGATGGCGATGGATGGTCGAACCCTGATTCACTTTGGACCCCTGCTTCTGGCGCAGATGCCTTTTCAATTGAGAAAACCCAACACACAGACCAAGACGAAGACGGCTACGGTGATGCTGCAAATGGATTCCAGGCTGATGTCTGCCCTGAAACCTTTGGAACATCCACACTCGACCGGTTTGGTTGTGTTGACACTGACGCTGATGGATGGTCTGATGCTGGCGATATGTTGCCGCTCGACCCGACCCAGCACGAAGATCAAGACAAGGATGGCTTCGGCGATTCAGCGACAGGCAATTCGCCTGACAGTTGCTTAACCGTGTATGGCCTTTCAACCGAACAGCGCTATGGTTGCCCCGACGCCGATGGCGATGGATGGGATGATGAACTCGATGCCTTCCCTGACCAAGTCCAATTTTGGTCCGACCTTGACGGAGATTTGTACCCTGATCAGAACGGAACCAACATGTCAGATGATTGCCCAGAAGAATGGGGCGATTCCTTTGAAGATCGAATTGGATGCTTGGATTCTGATGGCGATGGTTGGTCAGACGCCGCAGATGCTTTCCCGACCGATGCTCAGCGGTATTTGGCGTCGGATGGTTTCAGCATGGGTCTGCTTCTTAGCATCACAGGATTGATCATTGTAGGCCTCACAGTGGGACTCTTATTCCTCAATAAGCGAAGAGATGAACCCGTTATGGGCATGGAAGCGAGCAAGGAAACGCCGATGGCCTTCGCTCCAATTCAACCTCAAATGACCCCTCAAGTCGCCCCACAAGTTGCACCTCAACTCCCACCAGGTGGCCTGCCACAGGGTTGGACAATGGAACAATGGGCTTGGTACGGGGAAGATTACCTCAAAAACCAGTGAACTCGAAGTCGAGAACGGTCGAATTCTCACTTAAAGAAGTGAGAAGCAGAACCAGATGTGGTTCAATCCAACGGATCTGACACGCCTTCTTCGCCAAGGGTCCACTTTAGAGTTTTAATGACCCCATCAAGGGCTTTGTGATTGCGAGCTGCTTCCTTCATGCCTTCCCGGTCGCCATTTTTACGGCATTCACGGAACCAGTCCTTCCACTTGACACGCGTGCTCTCGGCGCGTTCGAGCATTTCCTCGATTTCATCCCATGTACGTTCGTACGATCGGTAGGGTTCAGGCGCGTCACTGGACATGTCTATCGGTCCACGGCCACAATCGGAGGTATTTTATTCCGTCCCCTTCAAAGTTCACTCATTATGCGGGATTCGTGAATCGATAACCTTGCGGTGGCTTTCGATAACCATGCCATCACCGATCACAGCATGCCGAAGAACTGAACCTCGGCCAATGCGTACGTTCCTGCCAAGGATCGAATCTGTGATGATGACATCTTCCTCGATCTGACAGCCAGCCATCAGAAGGCTGTTGGACACCTTTGCACTGGAATGGAGGCGGACATTCTCGGAAATGACTGAACCTACGCTGTTTTGGTGAAGATCAACACCTTGGGCAAAAAAACTACCTTGAGCGGTGAAGGTCCCCGCAGGATCTGGGAACGGAAGCGTGCCTCGCCCTTCAATCAAAGCATGTTGGGCTCGAATCAATTCAAAGGGGTGGCCGACATCAAACCAAACCCCATCGATGGTTTGAGCGTACATTGGCCAACCCATTTCGAGGACAAGCGGAAACAACTGTTTGCTGAAATCAAATTTCTCACCTTCGGGAACAAGCGCCAAGACTTCGGGTTCAATGATGTACAGTCCTGCGTTAATGACATTGCTGAACGCCTCTTCTGCAGTGGGCTTTTCCTTAAATTGACGAATAAACCCTTGTCGAAGGTCACCATCAAGTTCGCCATTGTGGTTTTGTGAGAGACCAACGATGCCAAACTCGGTTGGATCTTCAACTTCCCACAAAGCCATCGTGACCTTTGCCCCATTGTCTCTGTGAGCTTGGAGTAAGGCTTGGATGTCAAATGAAGCAACGGCATCGCCTGAACCGACAACAAAGGTTTCGTTCAGTTCATCCAAGAGCAGGCGAACGCTTCCAGCGGTGCCCATTGGGACCGCTTCTTGATTGATTCTGGCGTTGATTGAGGCGCTGTGAGCCCAACCTTCGACATGGGCTGAAAGTTGCTCCCCTCGGTAACCGGTCGTGACCACGATATGGTCGACACCAGCGTCGACCATGGCATCCTTCACGAAATCAATCACCGGGCGACCGAGCACTTCCACCATCGGCTTAGGGCGAGTCAGTGTCAACGGACGTAGGCGTGAACCTTGACCGCCTGCCATGATGACGCCGTGCAATAGACATCCCTCAACGTCGTCGAGAAGCGTTCATGTCAATGCGTCGCATTGACTTCTTCTTGGAAGATTTTCTACCTTTATTGGCCGTAACTGGATCATCACCTTGTGAAAGACCACCAAAGGTGACCATTCCCTGACTCTGAAGGTTCGAAAGCAACGAATCAGCCACATCTTCGGACTCAGCACCGGTTTTCATCTCGGCTTTGACGGATGCATTGTGATCGGTCATCCAGGATTTTCGTTCATCTCGAGCCATGTTCAATTTATCTCGAACCTCATTGACGTTCACCATCAACTCAGTGATCTTCTCGTGGATCTGATCAGATTTTTTGCGCAGTTCAATGAATTCTTCATGGAACCGATCGCCCTCTGCCTTGAGGAAGTCTCGGTGAGCAAAGGCTTCGTCCACTTCCTTCGACATTGCGTCTGCACGGCCAACTGCTTCAAGCATGGCCTGATGCGAGGCGTCGGCTTCCGACTTGAGGGTCTTGATAGCGGTGTCCAGATCGCTCAAATCAACAGCGATCATTTCGAACTGGACCACATCTGGCGCCAGTTCCTCAATTCTTCGACTCATTTCCTTGATGGTCTTGATCATTTCTTTTTCCTTCTTTTGACCTACGGATGAAGTCTCAAAGGTTTTCTCTAAGCCTGCCACGTCTCGCTTCAATTGTGCGTACTCAGCAGTTGCAGATTTTTTGTCTCCCTTTTCCTTGCGCTGGCCTTTAGCTTGGCCAATGATGTCGCGAAGTTGGGCTTGAATGGCGTTGCGCTTTTCCTTATGCATTTTCACTTCTGCACGAATCGCTTTGACTTCAGCAAGAACAAGATCGACTTTTTCTTTGTGCTCCTTGTACTGGCCTTGAATGGCATTGCGCTTGTCGGCAGCAGTGCGGGCTTGGTCGCTGTAGCCGTTGCGGGCGTCTCGCATCTTGCGAACCCGTGCTTCCATGGCTTGCAATTCATCCTTTAACTCTGAATCAGGGCCGGGTGTGGCATCTTCTTTGATTCCGCGCATGGGTTGTCCAATGCGTAGGCCATTTCAAGGCTACGGATGAGACATAAAGCAAAAATCAGTTCAAATGTCGCCAAATATATCGCGAATTTTGATGAATACACCGAGCAATAACCCAAGCCCGCCGAGCAAATTGGCAGTGATTGTGCTGGAGGCGCGGACACGTTCTCGGTACTTGGAGCGAACGCGCACATTGATTTGTCGACCGATGAGGAGATCGCCACTTTGCTCTTCTAGGCGAACTGAAACAGTGGCTTCACCGAAGCGTTCGGGAAGCAGGGATTGCCAAGCCATCGTTCCGTCCCGAAGCAAACCTGACATCAATCCGAGCACATCCTCATTGCCTTCAGCTGCGAGCGGGAGACTCTTGTTGGACCACCAACGCTTCTCCCCGGGATTCAAGCGGTACGTCATAGCCAAATCATGAGGGCGGAAGTCGGGTGATTGAACCCTCAGTACAATCGTTCGTGGTTCATCTGAAAGGTTGTGCATCAAGGTGAACAGGTTTGCTCGGTCGTGGACAACATTCTCCATATCCACTTCGAACACGATGTCGTTTGTGGTCGTGTCTCGACCTGCTCCTAAGTCCTCCTCGATTCGGCCAATCATACGGAAGAAGGCCGGGCATGAACGCTCGACGTGATGGATGATGGAAAGCCATTCTTCCATGGTGAAAACAGGGTGGTTCTTCACCAGTTCCATTCCACCATCATCCAGGACCTCTCCAAGTTCGGACTCCATTGTTTTAAAATCCAAACCTTTCGAGTGACGGTAAAGTGTCATCAGAATCTTTTCGCGGGCAAACTGTGGGTCGATGGAAGGTAGGAAGCAAGATTCAATCTCCCTCGAATAAACTTCATACTCGGAGCGAAGCAAAGGGTCCATGTGTGTTTTGACCAAGTCGCTGAACACCATTTCTAACGTAGATGGATGAATCGGAGGATTGTATGCACTTAGCAAACCGGTGCGCTCATCCATATTGAACGGCCGGGAACGGGTGGGCAAATGCTGCCCAAGTGAAAGGAGGGTGAACGAAAGGGACAACAGAAGAAGGATTCGACCGTTCAAGGTCTCGATGTTGACAACGAAGATACCGATCAGAAGCATGGTTGATACAACAGCGTAGAGAAGCGAAAAAGTGTGCTTTGTACGAACGCTGTTCATGTGATGGGCCAGGCCTTCGTAACCGTGAAGAGATTGCACTGCTCGGTGTTCTTGATTCAGTCGCTCGACTTCGGATTGGAAACTTGCGATCGACAAATGGGTGCGGTGCCTGTGGACAATTTGTGCTAAGATGTAGCCAAAAAGAATGACGAAGGTCAATGACGTAAGGGTCATGGCAAAACTGAGGTTGATGGTCGGCTCAATCTTCGACCACCAGTTTGGAGAATTTTGGGCATAAGCCAGAGAACCGAAGGCCGTGAGGAACGAAAACGCAGGAAGGAGAAGAAGCAACCGAAGGCCGGAACCAATGAGTTGACGGTCCAAGGCAAACCAAAACCGCTCTGACGACAGAACTGATTCTTCATCGGATGTGATCGAAGTCGGTTCATCCACCATGGTCGTTGGATGGTGGCTATCTTCTAAAGCCTTACATCAGTTCTCAAGCCCAAAGGGCCGAAACAGGAGTTGAGATGTAAGTTCGCTGCTCACATCAACCCGTGACCCATCGTCCAAGTAAAAGCCATCCGCATCCCGTGAAACCGATGCGCCAATAACAACACCGAGGGCCCTCAGATGGTCACGCTTTGCGGGCGACATCATCATCGCTTCAAATGAGCCACTGTCGCCGATGGACATGCAAGAGAGGGGGCGTATATCTCGGTGGTTGGCTTCGATACGAGCAAGGATATCCGCTGATGGTTCTGGTATCTCTCGCCCACTCGGATCGAGGTCGGGACGGCCAAGCAACAGCGAGAGGGCAACCTCAAGGTCATCATCGATGGCATGCTCGAGCCGACATGCTGTGGCATGTGCATTGCCATCAAAAGGTAAGATGTCCAGCAAAACTTCTGCCAGACGGTGACGTCTTTTCATTTTCTTGCCGTGATACATACCTGTTTCACTTAGTCGAGCGCCTTTGTACGGCGTGTATTCAAGAAGTCCTTTGGAAGCAAGCCTTTGAATCATTTCAGTTGCAGAAGCGGGCGACACTGAGAGTGCCTCGGACAAATCCCCAGTCCGAACCAACGCTAATGGGTCCCGTTCATAGAACTCATACATGGTTTCGAGGTATTCATCCTCAAATTCCTGGAAATGCCCACTCATGGTTAATCCTCGTCATTCTTAGCATTCAATCTTTTGCTTTGAACACATGTTCGCAAGCAGGGCATCTGACCGAACCGGCATAACTGTTTGGAACCCTGAGCGATTGACTGCATTCAGGGCATGAACGTTCGACTTTGGCATCTTCAGCCGGTTCTTGCTCTTCTTCGACTTCATCCGGCTCAACCTCTTCTGCGTTGTTTTTGGATTCAACTTCAAAGCGATTGGAGCAATCAGGGCAACGAACTGAGCCGTTGTATGATGCTGGCACTCGCAATTGGCGAGCACATTCGGGGCAACTGATCTGAATTTTTTCATCGCTTGATGCGATGCTGCTGATTGAAGACTTCGATTTCGGTTTGGGTGTGCTCTTTGATTTGGCAGATGGGGTGAGGCTTTGACCTTGTTTGATTCTGATCGCTGCGAGAACGCCCCCTGCCAGAGCTACACCGCCAAGAAGACCAAACCATGGGACGCTGAATGCGGCATCTTCAATTTCTTCTTCAGCAGAGGTGAATGAAGAGGAATCTATGATCTGCTGACCTGCAACAGACCAAACTGCGTCTAAATTGACCCGGGCACCCTCGGGCCAAACCAGGGAAAAGGAGACCAGGGTGGATTCACCAGCGTCAAGCACCGGCGTGGCTTGGGTATCATACAGCGTTCCATCTTCGCCAAGCAACAGAAGTTCCCCCGCAGAACCAGCGACCGTCCCACCGTTCGAAATGGACACTTGAATGGTCGCGCTCTGACCTGCGAGCGGACGTGATGGAGAGGCAACTGGATCCAAGGTGAGCCGAAGCACAGGCCGATTGCTTGGGATGGACTTGCTGTCACTGGATGGACCGAAAGCTTCGCTCCAATTGTTGGCATCCACGCGCAGGGTGGCTCGGTCGGCATCGATGAAGCCCAAATCGAGCGACCCGGTCGTCACCCCTGGTGCCAACGTTACAAGGTAATCCAAGAGGTAGGTTTCTCCAGAGTCAAAGTAGCCGAGACGGACTCGAACCGAGCGATCCACACCTTCACCCAGCGTGATGGACCAGTTCATACCCACCCCAACCTCTGCATCCCAAGTGACGTGATCCACGCTCGGTTGAAGCACCTGTTTTGCAGCGACTGGTACGACGACTGATCCGTTCAACCCTTGGTCGATGCTGCCATCCTGGGAACTTAGACGCCATTCGATCACTTCATCACCTGCGTTGAGCATTGGGACAACAACTGATACTTCGCCCGCTGCATCCACATCGAGGGAAAGGGGTTGACTGGTGTACACCGATTGTGATGTTATGCATTCCAGTGCGACCGTCCCTTGGACATCACCATGATTTCGAACAAGCATCGAGAAACGAGCACTGTCGCCAACGTGCCATGGGCCGTCAAGCACACCCGGTGTGGTTGAACCAGCCGCTTCGAAGACCGCAGAAACGACATCAAACGTGAGAACAACGGGCGTGTTGGATTGAACTGAAATCCGCGTTCCTGTTGTGTCACACTCGAGGGTGGCGGGACGTGCTTGGGTGGTGAATGTGATGGCGGTTGATGCCATCAAAGCCAATTCAAGACTCTGATTCAAAACCGAAACCTCGCCAAAGGAACAAACAACCAATCCGAGGAAGGTTTGTGTACCGTTGTTAGCGACAGAAAGGTTCCATTCGAGAACATCGCCAGCGACGTACTCAGAGGTGACAAGTTCAGGATGGAGGTCCATGAGTGGCAAGGGGGGTGGCGTAACCTCCAGTGTGATTGACCGCGCCTCATCAGAGGAATCAGCATCACCGGTCTGGTTCAAGGTCAAACTGATCGAGGTTTGACCCTCCACCATTGCAATCGAGGAATTGGCAACCACAAGGGTGCTTGACATGCCTGCAACAACAACGGTGTTGATGGTCATCGATTCCTGAGAATCACCAGAAAGCAAATCGATTTGCATCGAACCACTCCAAGCATAGTCACCGTTGTTGATAACGGGAATTTGCATTCCCAAAAAATCACCATCACTGATCGATAAGTTCCCCGTTGGAGATGCTGATGCGTCGAGGCTGGTGAAGGTGACATCGCCGGCAGGTGCGATGCTGATGTCAAGCGGCACAAGTCGCTGAACTGTGCGATTGAATGAAGTGACATGGGTGCTGGAATTCGACCCCACATCTCCTGTGATGGTTGATTCAATGATTGAATAACCAAATGGAAGCGATGTGAACGTGACTGAGAATGTTTCAACACCGCTGAGCGGAACCGTCTTTGTTTCATTCAATGTTTCTAAGATGAGGCCATCGATTGATTTCAAAACTGATTGAGCGGAGACATCGGCGCTCTGACCGCTTTGTTCGGCGACGTCGAAGGTGTAGCTCAATGTAGCCAGGTCTGTTTGTTCGGAGAGCCCCAAAGAAATACTCGAGGTTTCAATCGCAGCCTCACCACCAGAAGCAGCGACCTGTGGCACGAATAGGCTCAACATAAGCACGGAGAAGAGCCCGAGGGCAGTGAGCCAACTGGTCTGTTTTGGCCCCCCCATAGGTGTGGCTTAGCGAGGGGGTTCTTCACCTTCACGCCAAATGAAGACGCTACGCAGTGTTTATTCAAGGTTGGAAGGTGGGGGGACACTGTATGACCCCCGAGGAGTTGCTTGGTGTGACCCCCGCCTTGTTGGCGAAGTCCATTTTACATCGTCGCGAACGGCTTGCTGAGGTCATCCCAGAGCAACTCGATGCTCGGCAGGAGGAACTTGTCGCTGCCGAACCTTTGGCGCGTGCTGCGAAGGAAAAGCGCGATGGCATCAACGCCAAAGTAGCCAACCTCAAGCGAGAGCGATCTGAGAACCAATCCAAAGCCCGAAGTCTGTTCAAGCGAGCGGGCGAACTGCGGGACCAACTTCAGGCCTCTGGTGGCATCAAAGATCCAAACCCCAAGTGGGCAAAAGAGAAGCTCGATGCAAAATTACTGAGTTTGGAAACCGAACTGGAAACCAATGCTGGCAACCATAAAACCGAACAGAAGTACATTCAAGAAATGAAAAACCTCATCCGCCAACATGACGACTGGGTTGCAGAACGAAGTTCAAGTCAAGAAGGCTTGACAGAAATGGATGCCTCGTTCAAGGAAGCCAAGATCTTGCTCGAGACGGCACAAAAAGCCCACGATGCGATCATCGAACTCGCCAATGAGAACGAATACCATCACACCAGTTACGTTGAACACGAAGCTCACCGACGTCGCGCCGATGGGCGCACGAAGCGCCTTGCAGAGGCCCTCGATAGCAGCCAACGTGGCATGGAGCATTGGCAAAAAATCATTGATGAGGGTATTGAGCGCTTGCTTGCAAACGCTACAACCGTCAAAGAAGGCGGTCCTTCAAGCATCGTTCGCAATCGTAAACCCACCAAGACGGATGCACCAAAGAAGACCAAAGGTCGCCAAGCGTCCAAAGCCAAACCAAAGCAAAAGCCAAAGCCAAAAGCAATACAAAATCCAAAGGCAGAAAGCGGAGGTGAAGAGGAATGAGTGACGATTGTGAAACCACTGGATTTTCGCCGGAACAGATCGCTCGTTGGCCCCATGTCCACAAGCAACTTTGCGGCCAACTCGCCCTTGCTGAAGCCTCGACCATCAGTGAAGAGGTCATCATCAACATCAATCAAGGAATTGAAGCGATGCTCAAATCCGAGGGGCCAACTGGGAAGCAACTCAAAGCGAGGGCTGGCTTGTTCCAACACCTCAAGCGAACGCTTGAACGCAGATTCAAAAGAGCCACATTACAACAATTTGGTTCATCTCAGTCCGGACTCACGCTTCAAGCCGGTGACCTCGACCTTTGCCTCCAATTCAAAGGAGAGATTCCTGCAAAAGTTCTGCGTCAGGTCAATCGACTGCTCAAACAACACGACATGGAAGACATCGTCATGCTGCCGAGGGCCAAGGTCCCGATCATCAAATTCACAGATGAGCGGACCAAAATCCCAGTTGATATTTCCATCAACAACACACTCGCCCTTCACAACACTGAACTCTTGAAACGGTATGCTTCATCTGATGAACGAATTCGCTGGCTCATTTTGTCGGTGAAACATTGGGCATTGCGAAGGGATGTCTGCGACGCTGCTGCTGGTACCTTCTCTTCCTATGCGTGGACACTTCTCGCGGTCCAATCCCTGCAACAAACCAACCCACCTGTTGCCCCAGTCCTCCAATCTGGCGAAGAGCGAACGATGGTCGAAGTCGAAGGGGAAACATACGACCTCACAATGGCCGATCCAGCCTCGATCACCCTCGAACCGAAAAACGACCAGAGCATCGGTGAATTATTTGTCGAATTCATATTCGAACACGCCACAAAATCTCCATTCAAAGACCATGTGGTTTCAGTTCGTAATGGGGCCTACCTGACTCGCAAATCGAAAGATTGGAAGCATGCAACACCTCGTGCTGAGAAAGCGATTCTCATGGATAAAAAGACCCGCCTAGGTCAACACTCGCTTCCAATTGAAGATCCATTGGACCTTGATCATGATCTCAGTCGTGTGCTACGACCCTCGGGCGCACTGGACATCCAAGAAGAATTTTTGAGGACCTGCGTCGCACTGAGTGAAGGGAAACGTTGGGAACACCTCGTTGAAGCAAAGCGGCCAGAACGCTTCTTACCGGTCGAGGAATTTGACCTCTTTGCCGACCTCCGAACGCAATCTAAAGACGAAGTTGCAGCGTTGGTTCAAGAGAACACAACGGCAACAGAAGCACTGGATGAACGGATGACTGCTCTGACCGTGGAACGCCAACACAACGTCAAGATGTCACGCGCTCTTCGAGGGAAAATCGAAGACACGACCGAATTGCGAAATGAACTACGCACCATTGTTCGAACCCTTCGCCCACGCTCTCAGAAGATGGATGAACTGCAAAAGCAGCGCGATGAAATAAACAAGCGAATCGGCTTACCACTCTACCGAATAAATGAGTTATTACAAGACGTATATCAGCAATTAACTGGAGAAATGGATTTATTCCAGGTGCCATCGTTGCGCCGAGAAGAAGAACAGTTCTCTTGGTTCTTTGAACTCCAATCAATGCATCGAGAAGCACTCAAAGCGCAAGATGCACACAAAGCCTTCGTCGAGTTACTGAAGGAACAAAAGGCGGCGGTTCGTTCGCTCAAGGAAAACGAAAAGAAGCAGGACGAGCACAAAGCAGAATTGCTTGAAGCTGAACCAATGCTCAAAGACATGGACATCAATTTCAGCGATGCAATGCAATTCGACAAGAAAGCGAGTGCATTGATGAAAGTTCTGGACAAGCGTCGGACCGAAATGCGACGTTTGCGTCGTGAAAAGGGCCGACTCGATGCTTGGGTCCGGATCAGTTCCAATCCACCTCCACGAAGAACCAATCAAGGCGGACAACGGGGCGACGGCCAAAAGGGCGGCGGACAAAAGCGAACCAAGTCAGGCTCCGCCGATTGGAAGCCAAGAAACAACGGTGCCAAAGCCGAAGAGGTCCAGAACCGGGCCGCTGCAGGTGGTACATTCTCTCTTTCAGATCTCGATGTTCTGTTGAACAGTGGCGGTCTGAGCACGGTGACCAAGAAACAACAAACAGCCAAAGCATCACGACGACAAGAGCGTAAAAAGAAGGTCAACACGACCAACCTCACAGCTCACCGCGGCGAGCGTTCACAATCGACGAAGGGTCGAAAGGAATGAGTTCAGATGGCCAACATCCAATGGATTTTGGGTGTTGAACCAGTCAAAATGCCTGCTGATTGGCGAGCGATGGTCAAGGACCTCTTTCTCAAGGAAACAGGCGAGGTCTACGCTGATGCTTCGATTGCTTCACTTCCAATCCCGTCATGGGATGGCAACATGCTTCTTGTTGATATGGATCTCTACCCGAATCCAAATTCCCTGCGTGGGTTGCTCTGGGCGTTGCCCTTTTTGGACGAGGGTGTGCGAATCGCTGCCTTTGCCGTCCAGGCTGATATGCAAGGCTACGGTTGGGGTTCGCAAGCTTGGAACCATTTGGTAGCAGCATGCCATGGAGAGAAGAAATCGTTTATTCAACTCGAAGTGAAAGCCTCCAACCAAAGAGCGCAAGAATTCTATATAACAAGAGGCTTGAAGGTGGAAAGTCACCTCGCAAACTATTATCAATCCGGATTAGGTTACATGATGAAAGGACCTGTCCCTACAGCATCTCCCTGAAGCACCTTCCACCGCGAGGTCAAAGGTTAAGCGGCCCCTCCAGCATCATCAGGTTGTGGAACAACGTGTGTTGGACGGACTCCTGGCAAACCAGGCTGTTCTGCAAGTCGCTCTGCTCGACAAAGATGGCTTTGTTGCCAACACCGCACCACGCCATGACGACACCGTGGATCAACTCGCTCAAGCGGTTGGGCCCCTCGATGCATCAGGCTCCTCACGCCTCACCGTTCAAGGTGAACATGCATGCGTTATGGCACAGCGATTGAAAGCAAACAGAGTGCTTGTTCTAAAGTGCGAAACTGGATCGAATCTGGGCTCCGTACGTGCATCATTTGACCAAGCCATCACTGCCCTCAATGCCTTGGTCGTCTGAAGATTTAGGCCCCAAAGGCTCCGATTTAGGCCCATCGAAGGACCAACATACATCCAATGTCCTCAACGCTTCCCAATGAAGGAATTAAATGGGGGTGGAAGGTCGCCAAACCGGTGAGAAGATGGGAGTCTTCCACTGAACAGGTGCGATAGAGAATGTCAGAACTCAAAACTCAACTCGAAGAGCGACGTAAATTGGTCGATGGAAAAGCGACTACGTACCGAACAACACGTGACGAATGGAACGATAAATCGAAGACATTCACCGGTACGCGCAACGAGTTGAATGCTGAAGTTCGAGAACTCATCGTCCAAGTACGTGAGCAACGAGAAATCCGTGAACAAATGAATGAAATTGTTCGCGATAAGAAATCCACCCGACAAGAAGCAAACACCTCCGTTCGGGCAGCAAAGGAAATGCTTGAGACAGCAAAGGGCCCACAAGCAGCACCTGCTCCACCAGAACCTGGACGACGTGGTCGCCGTGAGAAGCCACCAGAAACAATTCACACCCTACGGCGCGAACTCAGCCGCCTCGAAAGCGAATTCGAACGCGGTCGCCACACTGGGAACAACGAAACCAAGGTCATGAAGCGCATGAAGGAAATCAGCGCCAAGGTCAAGAAAATGAAGACCAGTGAAGAAGGCAACACTGAACTCAAGGAAGCACGAGAGTTGCTCCGTGTTTCGATGGAAGCTCAAGAGTCGGCTCACGAAGAAGTGACCGCTGCTGCACAAGCTGCTCAGGAAGCTCACGACCTAATGCTCCAATGGAACAAAGAAGTCGATCGTCAGCGAGACAAGGCCGAATCCTCTCACCGAGAACTCCGCAAATCAAAGAAGGAAGCTGACAAGGCTCACCATCTCTACATCGTATCACTGCGATGCTTGCACTCGATTCAAGACATGCTCCGTGCTATGCGTGGCGCAAGCGCTGGTGCTGGTCAACGACCGTCAGCGCGAGTTGAGGTACAAGATCTCATGAGCAAATTGATGTCTGGTGAAACTCTTTCAACGGACGAGCTGATGCAACTCCAGAGATTTGACTGAGCATTGTTCAGCGATGATATGAAAGACCCCCCCAACCACAAGGAAGATTACCGAGGGCATTCATATGATTACCAAAGATGAAATTGCAGGGATCGTCGATGAGTACGATCGAATGAAACTTCGCATTGGGATGACCGCATCCCACTCCGCATTGGACATTTGTGATGGAGCCATTGAGGAAGGATTTCCGACGGTTGCCTACTGTAAAGAAGGCCGTCATAAGACCTATGCCAATTACTTCAAAGCACACCGAAGTGCTTCTGGACGAGTGACACGAGGAATGGTTGACAAAGCCATCGTCATGCCCTCCTTCGACGATGTCATGAAGCCCGAGATGCAGGCTGAGATGCGAAAGCGGAACGTCGTTTACATCCCAAACCGCTCCTTCACCTCCTACTCATCAATCAAGGACGTTGAAGAGACCTTCAAGGTCCCATTGTTTGGTTCGAGAAACATGCTTCGCATGGAAGAGCGGACTGAAGAGCAGGATTACTATTGGATCCTCGATAAAGCAGGCTTGCCCTACCCAGAAGCAATCGCCGACCCTCAAGACATTGATTGCTTGGTGATTGTCAAGTTGCACCACGCACAAAAGAAACTGGAACGCGGTTTCTTCACCTGTGCCTCATACGAGGAATACCTCGAAAAATCAAAAACACTTCTCGCAGAAGGCGTCATCGATCAAGAATCGCTTTCAGGAGCAAGGATTGAACGCTACGTCATCGGACCAGTGTTCAATCTCAACTTCTTCTACAGCCCACTCGCAGAAGAAGGTGAAAAGTTGGAACTTCTCGGCGTCGACTGGCGATTCGAGTCCTCACTTGACGGACACGTTCGTCTTCCTGCACCTCAACAAATGACCATGCCAGCTCATCAGCAAATCCCTGAGATGACAGTGGTAGGGCACAACACGGCCACCATCCGGGAATCATTGCTCGAAAAGGCGTTTGAACTCGGTGAGAAATTCATCACTGCCAGCAAAGAACATTACGACCCTGGAATCATTGGACCGTTTTGTCTTCAAACCTGCATTGACAAGGATATGAATTACTACATCTACGACGTTGCCCCTCGTTTGGGTGGTGGAACAAACGTCCACGTCAGCGTGGGACACCCATACGGTAACGCCACCTGGCGAAAACCAATGTCAAGTGGCCGACGCATCGCTATGGAACTGCGCATGGCTGCTGAGCAAGATCGATTGCTCGAAGTCCTCACGTGATGACAACAATTGACGTCTCAAAGGGTAGCGACGAATAGGACGGACTGCGAACCTACGAATACAGATTAATTGTGTACAAGGGTGTTTATCATAACCCCTCGTGACGATAAGTAAACCACTTATTCAGTTCAATAGTTCAACCAAGCCAATAGAAGTCAGGGTGGCCATTGGAGTCAGTTCTTTTGTGGCAGTAAATGACTAGAACCGGGTATTATCTTATTAAGAACATTCTCTGGTGTACCATCTAATGGTTGTCATCCAGTGTCCACATTGCAGCCGAGAGGTGGAATTGGATGATGGGATATCAGGACTCTTTGATTGCCCTCATTGTGGGGAGGAATTTGAATGGGGGGAAATGGATGAGGAAATTGATCATGAAAGACCAACTTGGCAAGAATGGGCAATCGGAGGTTTTATTCTGTTGTTCGGTATAATCCTATTTTTTGTTATGGTTTATTGGATGTTTCCGATTGGTGCTTGTTGGAAATCACTTAACCCTAATTGTTCTGTTGATGCTAAAAGG
>Ga0308014_1000075_pt1 | contig 23473 bp, 20 predicted proteins | sample Neamet229_FD_203154 | JGI IMG/M metagenome (GOLD analysis project Ga0308014, IMG submission 203154) | Marine microbial communities from water near the shore, Antarctic Ocean - #229 | ecosystem: Environmental > Aquatic > Marine > Unclassified | place: Southern Ocean | collected 2014-07-28 | reverse complement strand
GGGTTTCCTCCTTGACCGGTAGTCCACATTCCCGAATTGGTTTTTAAAGATTTACCTGCTAAACCTGTTGATTGTTTTATCTCATGTTTAAAACTAATTGGTAAATTAATAGTTCTATCTCCATTATTATTTACATAAAATCCAAATTCTAAAATAATAGTATCATCAGTCCAGTTTTGTTCTCGATCTGCTATTCTAACATTTTCTCCTGAGAATTCTATTGTTTGTGCTTGTGTTCCTGCTCCCGATGATTCTATCATGATAGCCTCTACTGAACAACGATCTCCACGTTGAAATTGAAAATCACACTCGGATTCCCATTTAGCATTATTAGATGCTGGTGCTGTGCTATCTATTACTGAGTTGCCACGATTACATTCGATTAGAAAGGTTTGTGTTCCGGCTATTTGTTCGCTCATTTATTATAGACTTAGATAAAAATTTTAATATATTTATTTTACATATTAAAATTTTGTGTAAAAAATAGGGGTAATCTTACAAAAAAGACTATTCTCTATAAAAAGAAAGAAATGTGAATTTACCCCTAAATTAATTTAGTATGCTTACGAACCTGAAACTCTAACTTTACCGTTTTGAATAGACATCAATCTTTCACATGATACCCAAATATGGACGAGTTTCGCTGCTAAATCAGTTGCAGCCCGCATATCAGTTAAATTAAGAATTACCGAAGATCTACCAACAGCAGTTCCTGCTCCTACTTCGTTAGCGTATGTTCTTGATAAGTTAATACCGTAGTAATGACCTAATCCTGCCAAACTTGTTTGTGATTTTCCTAATAAAGTTTTATCTGTATACCTAATTTGGTTGGCAACAAGTGCTCCTGTGGTTGCGTTAACTTGTCCTACATATGAAGAAGAGGCACTATTAATTTTATAAGGTGTTGGAAATACTTGACTTAATTGGTCGAATATTTTAGCATCAGTATCTAATGGATTAGGATATACTGGGACAGCATTAATGGTGCATTGAAGAGTATTTTTAAGGCGAGAACCAACACTAAAATAACTTCCTAAAAGTGGATCTCCCGATGTAGTGATAGCACCGTAGGTATCGTTATATGGTGTTGCAACCATGATATTACGAATTACTTGATGATCTAAACCCAATAATACATTAACTTCTTGTAATCCTGCTGGTGCGAGGGGTTGATTTTGTAATACATATTGGTGGTCTACAAATACAATCTGTTCTCCTCTATTTAAGTCTGCTCTTAAAGCGTCCATGGTTGTTGGGGCATTAATAGGATCATCATAAAAGATAAGATCTAATTGTAATGAAGGGTTAATAATATTTGTTCCTGTAATCCACGCACCAGCACCATCAACAACACTACGCTGTCCTCTTACGATATCTGGTGTTAAATCTAATACTATACTAAACTCGTCATTAATTAAACCTAATGGTAAATTATTTTGATCTAATAGTGGAAATAAGTCTGAAAGCATCATTCTCCATTCTGGCGTTGTGCTTGGTGCATTTGTTAATCTATAACCGGTCGTAATATCTCTGGCGTCTGTGTTTGCTGGTAAACCACCAACAGCATAAGACCAACCTTGATATGTATTAATTCCCCAATGACCTGGTTTATTAGTTCCTCCTCCGGCAATTAATGTTCCATCGACCATTTGTCCTGCAAAACAACCTACTCTAATTGCTTGTTTATTATCTCTATTATGAGGGGTTCTGTAAAATTGTTTCATCGTTGTCATGTGGGCTGCACCTCGTGTTTGTGCAACTTGAATTCCACCACAATATAAAGTGGCAGTATCAATTAAAGCCCATGCTCCAGAATATAAGGGCAATCTTGCTGCAACATTTGGTCCGGTCACTTGAAATTTAACGAATGCGTTTTTATCCATGATACCCTGTTTGGGTAGCACAAATCGTATTTGACCTTGTGAACCTCCATTCCAACCAGAGGTGGGACGAATAGTTCGTGTTTCAATAAATTGAGAGTTTCCAAGTCCGTCATCTCGGAGATCAGTTCTAAGGGCTCGTGGCATTGTAGTTTGTGGCATCTTTTAATATAACAGTATATATTAAAAAATTTAAAATTAATTTTTAGAGTTTTTTTAAAATGTTTTAATTGGATACAGAAATCCCACCCATGTCATTAAAGTTAATCATGTTTCTTGATAATGCGAAAGTATATATTGAATTTGGACTGACACCATCGAGCGTGGATTGAACTCTATGTGAAAAATTTCTTTTTGAAAAATCTGCTCCCATACCTTCTCCTAATTGATCGTATCGAGCACCAACACCGATTACATTATAACCTTGACTATTAAAGTTTTGACCTGTTAAAGGATTAGCCGTAATATTTGGTGCAGCCTGAGTTTCTTCTGAGATATTACCTGTTAGCGTTTGTGCTAAATCTTTAATAGGTGAAGATACAGATGATAAGAAATTTCTTGCTAATTGTGCTTCAAAATTCGCCTGAGCAACACCCCCTACATTTGTAATATTAGATGTTTCGTCAACTGCGAATTGATATGGAAATTTTTGTCCTGATTTTAATGTAGTATATCTACTAATAGGTGCGTCGTTTGCAGCCGTATATGGAGCATTTCTTAAATTAGGAGTAGAATTACCATCTTCTGTATTATTTGCGATCCATTCTGTTGGGACAAAATTGGAGAATACATTCAATACTGATCTAAGTCCCATGTTAATATTATGGTTCTCATCTCCATTATTAAGAACATTGTAATAAGAATTGTATGCTAAATAAGGGTATGCTGAGATCTTAGGTAAAACTCCTCCTGGTGGTATACCCATAGCACAAGTAATAGAAGGATTAATAATTTCATAATAAGATCCTGCAGCGTTTGCTCCATACAAAGCCTCGATGGAAGGGGAAAGTTGCAGGCGAATAGACAAACCACCCGTCCCATTTCTACCTATTGGGATCGGATCACCTTGGAGGAAAAGCCCACAAAGTATAGGACTAGAACATTGTGAATCATGATTATTTAACATACCTTCTGCTTCGTTATTACTCATAGCACCGAATTGTTGTTGCATGAGGGTTGCGTAATCTTCAAAGTTTGCTCTGGCTGGCATAAGCGAACTTAGCAACTTTGGAAATGATCTCACAAATTCGAGCGTTTGGTTTTTAGCATTTGTGATTGTGATATTCTGAAAGCACGCCATTGCTCCTATTTTGCAGTTAAGTCTTACCTCGATTGCTGCTGCACCATTTTGTCCGTTGTTATTTGGTGATGCGTTAAGAGAGTTTTTGAGTCGTATCGTAAAGTTCAGGCGAAGGGTGTCTGATAAAATATATTGTTCCTCCTCCGAAAAGTTGAAGACTAGAGTTGAATTACCGTTCCTGTAAGACCACGAATTACTTTGAGAACGATTTGCTGGAAATATTTCTACACGTTTGATTGAGTTGATTGTTGCCATCTTTTAATATAACAGTATATATTAAAAAAATTTAAATTAATTTTTAAAGGATTAATTTAAATTATGAGTTTTTAAGCACCTAAAAAGAAACTACAATATTACCCGGCTTCATGTTGATTTTTCTAAAATGGTGAACAAAAGTATATAATAGTTTGTCCTTCTGTGGCAATATGTTAACAGTTGTTCCGGCTGGGATTTGTTGGGGCACACCCCATGATTGAGTAATTCTTACTTCATTTTTTAATAAATTTGCTGAATGTCCTGCTTTTGCGACTTCTCTTCCAAAGCAAAAATGACCTGCTGGGTCTAATTCACTTTTCACATCTATTTTAGATGCTTCTAAACATTTAACACGCTCAGCATCGGCGTTAGCATTCCAAGAGTTTAAGTTCTGCCAATACTCTTTATCAACTGAAATGGCTAACTGGGGGACATTGCGATTGGCGATTTGATATTGGTATGTGCTTAACCAATCTGACATGGGTCGATTAAAGGAGGTTGTAAAGGTCAATGAGGGATAAATTTGTGCTTGTAGTAATGCTCGTGCTCTTACTTCATTAGTTGGGATTAATTCCTGAGATTTAACTTGTCCTTTGAATTGATTATTCCTGTATAAATTAAAGGAGGAAATATCTAAACTATACCCGTCGCCACTTTTCATTCTCCCCATCATAGCATTAAAATATTGTGGATCAGGTTGAACCGCAGAACATACTAATTCTAAATCTCTAACAACATAAGTCATAGTATTAATATTATTACTAATGGATACCCAGCAAGGATTACGAGTCCCTGCACCACTCGCAGCAGTTGCGGTATAGCCACTTGTAGTGACAGTATACACACCACCTAAGAGAGTAATGGCAGTAATATCACCACAATCAACAACTACACCTGCATCATCTAAATAATAAGCATGTGATCCTATCGTCCAAGGAAATTCGGAGGCATCAGTTGGTGCATTAACATTAGGTCTCATATTAGCAGGAAATGGTGCAGGGATTGGTCCAGCAGGTTGCCCTGCACCGGCTGTAATAACTGTAATCGTTGTTTGTGCTCCTGCTGCAATTGCTGTTCTAATTTGAAAGCATGAGGGGGTATCTGGTGGTAATCCTGGCTCTCCGGCTGGGACAGGACCATTTGCGAGAACACCTGGTATGGCGGGCAAGTCGGCTGCGGTTGCAGGAGCACCTAAACCTTTACGATCTGATACAAAACCATTAACATAATCAGTTTGAACTCCAATTGCTTGGACTGCTTTCATGGCTTCTGTTAATTGAATTTTTATCATTAATCCATTTGTAGCCAATGCTGGAAATGCGTTCCCGTATAATACACCACTTTGATATAGAGGGAGGCAACATTCGACAAAAGTAAAACCTGGTTCTCCTAATGTATCACCATTAAAATAAGGACTTTGAATTCCGCCATAAGGTGCTAAACCTTCTAATAGATTACGACTATTCACTAGTCCTTCTGTTTCATCAAAATAATTATGAATACCCATGTATACAGGCATATCGTCAAGTTGTTCGAGGAGTGCTGAACCGTCACCTGAATAGATCATTACTCTTTCGAGGATAGAATAACCGCCTCCACCGTTTCTGTCGAGGTTTGCTTTAAAGTTTCCATCAAGTTTAACGGAAAAATGAAGGTATGAGTTCTTACCGTTAATCAGTGATAGATCTGCTCCGTCGACCATTATAGTCACTTCGTCTTGTGGTATGTAGTCTTGTTGTCTGTCGGTTCTCACGACTTTTTGAATTGTAGGAAATGCTGACATCTTTTAATATAAGCGTAGATATTAAAATTTAAAATTTTAATTTTTAAAGTAATTTTTTAAAAATTAAAGTTATCATACATGTCTAAATTTATGTATACTGATTTAATACTGGGGCAATATAAGATCCGGCAATGTTGGGCATTGGTGGGATTGGCACATTCATATCTTTCGCAGCCTGAACCCCTGCTTCGGCTGCTTTTTTTCCACTTTCAACGGCTTCAACGGCTGAGTAAATACCACCCCCTACTGCCAAAAGTGCAGCACCCCAACCAACTGGATTCCACCAATCTGCGGCAGCAACATCTGTTGCGACTTCTTCTTCAATTGGTAAGCCATCTTCTCCTAATTTTGCGGTAGTCTTTAATATAGAAGATGCTGGGGTTGGCGTTGGGACATCAGGTTCAACTGGGTCAACGTCATCTTCATCATCAAATTCATCATTATTTTTACTTTCAACATTAGTTCTTGATCTGTTAACTGATCCGTCTGGATTTCTTGCGGTGTTAGTTGGTTGTAATTCTTGACCCCCTCCTGATTCAGAACCTTCACCTGTATTACTTCCTCCTGAGGGTTTTGCAGTAGGACGGACAACAGGAGGCTCGGGTGCTGAACTACCTCCTGCAAATCTGCTTCCAATAGATTTAACTATTCTTTGAACGCCGGGCTTAATTACTTGATCTACTAAATGCTTTGCTCCAACAGATCCAAGTGCACCTTCTACACTATGACCGATTTCTGTTCCTTTTTGAACTAAGTCCGCGGACTGTTTAGCCAAATCACTTGCTCGATTAATAATTCCAGTATTTTTTAGACCTGCTACTTTGGCAGCGTAGCGGTCATGAATAGAGGTAAAGTCGTTATTCAAGGTGCTTAAATCATTTTGATATTGCATTGCGTTATTCATTTATTATATATGGAGATAATATATTAATTTAGTTATTTTTAAAGTTTTATTCATGGAAACAATTGTCTGCCAAAATTTAGTCGGGCAATTGGTGGTGACTTTGTAAGATCTAAATTCAACCATTGGTAAGCCTTACTTTGAACGACTTTTATCATATCTTCAAAATGTCGTCGTCCACCGAAGGTATCAGCATAATCTTCTATAATATTCTCCCATTCTTTCTTTGATTTAATATTTCCACTGAACAATAGACATGTAGCATTATTTCTTATTACTCGATTTAAATCAAAATATCTCTGAGTTGAATATAACATCATACATGGATCTCCTGAATTTGGTCTAACATAATGTCTAAACCTTGATGCTAATGCTATTGCTTCCATTCCTTTACGCCCATTCTTAGGAAATTGTCCGAGTAAATCATCTAAAATAATTGCGAAAGATGTGTCTTGTTCTCCATTTTGTATTTTGGCTTTTTGATTTTTTATTATATCCTTAATAATTTTGTCATTATACATTTCATAACAAGTGTGTTTATATTGTGCGTATGTAAACCTCGATGTGGCGTCTGATGCGATCGTATTTGAGATTGTATACACCTCTGAAAATAAATTTTTATACATGTTTTCATTATGGATTAAATTATTCCATGTTGTAGATTTTGAAGATCTAATCGGTGCAACTATGGCTATAAGAGCACCTTTATAAGGATCGGGTAATCTTTCATCTAATACTCTTTTTTTTCTCAAGCCTTTAATTATTTCTGGTTTAATTGGGATTATTTCAAGTTTATCACTCATTTATTATAGGCTTAGATTATTTTTTATAGAGTTTAATCTTTAAAAATAATCTAAACTTACTATATATGAGTATCGAATCTAAAATGTATATTAATGGAAAAGAGTTTTTAATACCAGATAAAATATTACAAATTAAAAAAAAACAGAAACATCGAGTAAAACAACAGTGGTGTAATTTATACTTTTTTAAAAAGAGAATGAAAAAAAAGGTTGATCCTATAAATGTTAAAGAAGATTTAGTGATAACTTCAGCATTACAATACCAAAGAAATACCTTTTATAAGATGAGTGCCATTTCAAGAGAAGATGACACCTTTGATTATTACTATAAGTTAAAAGAAGATGCTCCAATTGATATTGTAAAAAAGAAAAATAGACCTGCTAAAAAGGTGAATAGTAATTGGAGAAATTATAAAAAACCTTTAAATGAGTATGAAAGGTCTAATGATGGAAAATTTGTTGTAAGATTTGATTAAAAAACCTACTAAATTAGTTATATCATAAATATATCATATAACTAATTAGGGGTAAATTCACATTTTCGTCATTTATGTTAAAAAAAGGCTTTATGTGTTTTTACCCCTTTTTTGTTTTATTCTAATAATTAAAAAAAACATCATAAGGATTAGTATGCTTTTTTGGAGGATTTCTTAACACATGATTAATAGGTCTTTTAGGTCTATCTCTCTCTGTAATAACTCTATTAGAGGGGTGTGGTTGTTCTTTTACCTTTAATTTATTAACCTTATTTCTCTCTTCTTTATACTCTTCATATCTATCCATAAGATTAAAGAACTGTTTATAATCATCATCTTTATTTTTCTTAGGTTTAATTGCGATAGGTTTTGTTTTTGGTATAACTACCTCTCTTTTTTTACTTGTGTTATATTCCGCTTTTTGATCTATTTCTTTCTTAATTCTGATCTTCTCTAATTTCTTAGCCTCTCTTTTTTGGCGAGAAAGTTCTCTGATTTTTGTCAGATGTGCTAATTGCTTTTCGGTAGGGGGTTTCTTAACTCTTGGTTTTTTATCTTTTCCTCGTTTACCTCTACCTTTTTTAACTGGTTTTTCTTCGATACTTTCCGCATGGTTCTCCACATCTTGATTGACTTGCTTCTCCGATACCAATTCGTTTTCATCTTCCTTAATTATAGATAATTTAATATTATTCTTTGTCTTATTAACAAATACCTCGTCGTGTTTATAGTTAATTTTTTCAACAGGGGTTATACCTTCGGGTATTAGTGGCATGTCTGGGAGTTCGTCAATTGGCTTAATTTCCAAAATAGATTTTTCATTACTAAACGCTTTTCTCATTTATAATAGACTTAGATAATTTTTTATAAGAAAAAATCTTATAAAAAATGTTATAATAAACTAAACTAATAACTCTGGCTATAATTACCAATTGTTAATGTTTCTTTATGTCCGCAAACAGGGGCATCACATTTAAATTTTAACCATACATTAAAATTAGGTTCTAAGAATTGGATTTCTCTATTTTCACTATCCTTTAATATTATTTGTAATTGTGTTAAATTAATTGGGTGATCGTTGTGCAGTTTAATCCAATTCTCTCCAACCTCTCCACTAAAACAATTTTTATTTAAATTAAAACCTGTAATATTAGCAACGCCTAAAATCTGAGTTTCAGTTCCGCCACCACCTCCCATTCCAATATAACCTCTTGCTCCTAAATCAGGACATGTTATAATTATTGGTGTTAATTCATCTTCCTGTAAAACTTGACTTAATTGATCGTCACTTATAATTCCTGGTGTTGCTGTCACTGTTTGTGATACTTCAACATTATTAGTTAAAAATCCTAATGTGCTACCTAATGCGTTAACCGTATCTTGTAGTTTAGGTATTCCTATAAGGTTTTTAGTAATACTGGTATTATCAGACCCTTCACTTGGATAAGGTTGAAAGCCTAAGTAGAAAGGCTCGCTTGCAGCCGAAAAAGCACCAGTTGCTTCATGAGAGGTTTCTGCTTTAATATCGACGGCTAATTGTCCGGCTGGCGAGAGTCCATCATCAATATAATCAGGATCAACAACAACACCACAATTTAAATTACCTATTCTATATAAGTTAAAACCTGTGGTTGCTATGTTAACAGCCTGAGTTCCTAATGATACCCAACCAGCACCTATATCACACATGAATTCCATTACTGGATAATTTGCTGAATATCTTGGCGACATTCCTAATTTCTTTAAGCCCGGTCCGCCTAAATTTGTAGCAGTCCATGTAATAACTCGGTCTTCTTTTCTCCCCGTTCTATTTACAATTTTACCTATTTGTCCGTCTTCTCTAATGACTAATCCCAAAGCAAAATTACCTATACTTTCACCTACTAAATTAGTTGTTAACGCAAAATCTTCCTCGTCAATTGGTTTGCTAAAATCTAATTTAATTTTACCTCCTGTCGTCGATGTTGGTAAACCATCTGCCTCGGCTCTACATGCGTTGCTAACTGGTAAATAACCACATGAAAAACGACATTGATCGTAGCCCAAACCAACAGTTGTAAATGATATTTCCATACCAATACTACCAACCGTAGAACCAATTGCCTGTGAAACAACGTCGCCTGTAAATGCTTGATCTTTACATATAAAAGAACTGCAATTGGTTGATCCTGCAACAAACGGTTTTAAAGTATCGAACAAAGCCGTCGATGTTTGCTCTATACCAGTGTTATATGCTATCCAACCATCGGGTGCTCCTGCATTAGGTTTGGCTCTCATCTTACCACATGTGATAGTGATCTTTCCCGGATTTGCTACGGTATCGTAAGATGCAGTCCATGCTCCCCTAAACTGGTCTAAATTTTCTGTATAGTTTAATGTAATTTGTAATTGTGTTGCTAATCCTGCTGGGGTATACACACCCGGTTTAACTTTGATTGTTTGAGGTAAATAATAGATTTGATCTAATGCTGTGCCGGCTTGGACTTTACCATGATAAAATAGTAATGTATCATTTATTCCTTCGGTTATTGTAATACTTACCGGACCATCTGTGGTTGGTTCACCTCTTAGATTTCCACTATAACCAATTAAACTAACCTCTGCATTAGATCCCAAATTGATTTGAGCCGGAAAATTATTCGTAAAATTTTGTGGACGTTGATTGTTTGAAGATAAATATATTATACTCATTCCTTTTATTTATAGTGAGATATTATTTTCTCACTATAAATAAATGCCAATTAAACCTATAAAATATGTTTCCGCAAATACCAGATCTAAAACTAAATTAAAAGACCGTGAAAAAACTTTAAATAAAGTATTAAAAAAAGCGGAAGAAAAAATTAAAGTAAAACCTATATCATTCAAACAGTGTGATATATTTTGTGATGTTGCAGGTAATAAACCATCTAATAGATAATTACATATCCAAAAACATAGCCTGATTACTTAATAATCTACGATGTTTATCATTTTTATAGTTTTTTATACCTTTTAAAATCCTATGATGATTATAATTTTTAAATTTTACTATATTCTTATTAAAATTTAGGTAATGATCGAACATGTCTTTTGTTAAAATTTCCCCTAAATTTCTATTTTTCCATTTGCTTCTTTCTATCATAATGTTTCTTCCAAAAAATAATATTATGATTTGTTTCTTTATGATATAGTCTGATTGTGTTATAAATTTCTTTTTATGTGCTTTACCTATGCTTCCTAGTCTTGGTATATGGATAAATTCCGCTATCGCATCTTTATCTTCATTCGATAAAACTTTATTATTATATGTAAAATGTGCTTCTACATCTCCGTAATTTTCATGATAAGTTATTTTGTCATCTTCTAAACTGTATAGTTTATTATAATTTAACGCCATGTTTAATATTGGATCGCCTTTAATTAATTCTTTCATACCATCTCTTAATTGTGGTTTATTATAATATTCTTCTTTGATAATATCTGCCCCTTCCCAATCCATACCTATAAATTTATCATCTTCCCATATAGGTTTACCTTTAATAAATTGCGTATCATTATAAAATTTTCTTACCTGTAAAGTATCATCTATGGTTGATGTATTACTAAATATTTTTCCTTCTTTTTGTTCCATGGTTTTTTTATCTATTTTGGTTATATTTAACCAGTCCCAAATTCCTAATCCATCTTTTAATTTGTCATAATCTTTATAATCATATGCTTCATTATTATCTACGATCCAGATTTTATTCATTTCATACCCCGTTTCATCAAAATATAATTTTAATGTATTCATGGATTTCGCATTATATTCTTCTAATAAAAAATCCCGCATGATTAAAAACGATTCTGAGGTTGATTCATAAGATATATTAGGTATTTTAATAGGATTAGGTTCGTATAATTGCCCCTGTGATTTACATATAATCTTACCTAAATTAGGAAATTTATAAAATTCTATTATTTGCTCTTTTGTTTTTCTTATCCTAAAACTTGATTGTATAACATCTCTTGGATTAAGTAAATCATCATAACTTAAATAAACTTTATCAAAATCATCATATTCATAATTAACCCCTACTGATATGCAACTATTAGTTATAATTACTCTTGCTTTTTTCCATACTTCCGAACAATTTATTAAGGCTTTTTTTGCTTTATTTTTATCGCCATGATAAACTAAAATATCTTCATCTTTAATCGCCGGACAATTATTTAATAATCGTTGCTTTAATTCATCTATACTTAATTTCATCGCTGAACCCCTACCAGTTTTAAATGGATAAAATACATAAAGTTTTTTACCTTCATTAATATCATCTTTTAAATAATTATACCATGTATAAAACCCCTGATGTGTATTTATGGTTTTATGGATTTTATCATATTTTTCTTCTCTACATATTAAATTAATTTGTTTACATGGTTCTAATGCTTTAACATAATTCATCGTTCGATAATGTAAATAAGCGTCCATTAAAAAAACCTTTTTACTTTCTTTCATTAATCTTTCAAATGTTAAATAATTCTTTTCATAATTAGCATTATGCGTTGCATCAGATCTAAAAGCATTAAATACGCTTTCTATTTCATCTACTATTAAAATATCGTATGATGCGGAGGGTTCATCATACATAGTGTTATAATCATTTTTTCTTCCGCTACATAAGTGTAGGCTTTCTAATTCTATAACTAAACATTTTACATGTTCTTTTATTTGATTTCTTCGATAGTTAGATCTTGCTATACCTGTTAACCCTGTATCTTCCCCTATTGTTTTATAATTATCAAATTCTAAATTATACTTACTTTCATTATTACCGTTTAATCTACCCATTAAATTTAACGCCATGGTGATACGGTTTGTTATCCAACATACCCGTATATTAGGATTTTTCTTTTTTTCTTTTATTAACCATTCGATAACCCTGTATGTTTTACCTGCTCCCATACCTAATTTCATAAGTTGGTATTTATTATTATTAATATGTTTATCCTCGATATACATCTGTTTAACCATGGTGTTCGCATCTTTATTTTTAATAAATTGTTTCTTAAATAATTCAAATCTTTTATTAGGTATATTACCGTAAAACTGTTCTAATAAATGCTGAACTTTTAATCTACCCCATCGTTTCCTTTTTTCTTTCTTATTAGGTATTGCTTTATTAAAATCCGCTTCTGTTTGTGGTGTTGTTCGCATGTGTGGTTCTTCCCATTCTTGCCATTGCTTAAAAGATCCGCCTTCGCCCGCAAACCAGTTTAATAAACAATACATTATTCTTCTACCTAATTTATTATCCCCAATAGGGTTTGGTATACATTTTAATATATAAAATGCGTCATCTAATTCAAAATCTATATTAGGCTTTTTAACATCATCGCTAAACGGTTTGATATGTTTTAATGTAAATGTTTTAATACCGCATTTTTTACCTTTTTTATGTGCAGTTAAATTTATCTTTTTGATTTCAAATTTAATGTATTGTAAATATTTACTTGCGTATTTCATAGCATTTGGTTCTTTATTAAATACTTGGATTATATGTTCTTCTTCATTTGGATTTTCTATTATGTTCTGTATTCTTTTGGTTTTAATATCTTTACCCTGATTAAAACCTTTCATTTGTTGGTATCGTTTATAAACTACTGTATCTATGCAGTTAATATTATTAGTTTCGGCTTCTAACCAGTTAATAAATTTACTATCTTTCATTTCCTGTAAATCTTTAAAAATTATATCTGGTAATATTATATGATAACTCCAAAACGGTTTACCGTATTTAATACCCTGTGATCCTGATATACTCATTTTAACATCTTGTCCGTATATCTTCCTTAAAATAGTTTTAGTTTCGCTTAAACATGCTTCGCTTTTACCATCTATGTCTATGTATAAACGGCGGGGGTAATCTTCATAAAGAGTTTCAAATAAAACCCTGTTTTTACTTAACATGGTTATAAATTTACTCTTCTTCATTACCGCCCATATTCTTTTACCTTTATAATTGCTATGAACGATTATATAAGGTTTCTTAATGTATTTTCCCATAATGTGGATAGGTTTGCTATCGGGGTAATTTTTATTTTTACCATACCATTTTACTCCCCAGTGTTTTCCATCATATCTCAAATTATTAAATAACGGATCATTTTCCATGTCTTTTATATTATAGTCTGAGATAATATTTTTAGAACTTTTTTCTTTTGTTATATTCTTAACTTTCCAGGTCTTTTTAATAATAAGTTTCTTTTTTCTTATTTCAGTCGTATCCATCTTATATATCTTAGTGTTGACATATCTTTAAGTATTAATAAGTGTTATATAACTTAATCATTTTTTTAAATTTTTATATACTAAATTTTAGTGTATAAAAATATTTGGGGTAAATTTACATTTTTGGTTATATCCTTAATAAATATGATTATGGATTATTACCCTCGATATTTAATAATGCTTTTTCAGCCATACATTTAGATCCATTTGCTAAGCATATTATAGTATGTAATAATCCGTTAAATGTTTCTTTCTTTTTTAAAAAAGGCATGGCTTCACTTAATAAAAATAAAGCCCAACCTGTTATGGCAAGATAATCAGGTATAATTTCAGTTGTCGTATGTGTTAATGTAGTATTCATTTATATTAATAGAGATTTTATTTTATCCAAGTAATGTCGTGATCCAATCCTATCTTCCAACAATAATAAAAACAATCAAAGGCACATGAGTTTTTCCAATTTTTTGGCACTTTACCGTTTACTAATTTTTGAAACTGAATTCTTTTTTTTGGTATAATAATTTGAATTGGATCGTGAGTATCATGAAATAGTTTTCTAAAATATTGTGTATTTATCTTCGATGAAGGCATAATTAAAATAAAAGGTTTATTTAATAATTTTAATCTCTCTAATATCTTCGGTATTAATGTAAAGGGTGGATTACTTACAACGATTTCGCCTTTATTATTTTCAAAAAAGTCTATCTTTTCATGTATAGTATTAAATCCTAATTCGGTTAAATATTTACCGCTATCACCGTTGCCGTAAAATGCTTCCCAAATTTGTTTATCATTTGGTATGTATTGTTTGATATCTTCCCATGCGGACTTAGGGGTCATATAATCATCGTGTTTCAAGAATGTCTTATTTTCATAGTTAGCCATTATTTTATATATATATATATATAAAATAATGTTTAAGTATAAACTACTTAATACTTACCAAAGTATTTGATCTGCATAAAAACCATTACTATTTTTGACATGTCTATTCTTTTCATGTCTTTTTTTATATGCTTTTCTCCTAATATCAGCCTTTGCTTTTCCTAGTGATTTAATAAAAGTTGGATAATCGCCGTATGATATGCTTCCTATACTTGCTATCTTTTTACCCTTTTTAAATACATCTAACTTCTTCTTTTTGTTTGTTGATCGTTTAATTGTCACTCCCAATTTAATTGCTTTGTTTTTTGAGTAAGTTGTTATAGTATACATTTATACTATAAGAACTTATTATTTCTTAACTAAAATTTGATTACCTTTTACATAACCTTTCTCCCCCCTATATCTCATATAATTTAATCCCGCATTGATAGCGGTCTGTTTACTTTTATATAGTGTTTTCAGCAAAGTCTTTTTTGTCAAGTTGTATAACTGGTATTTTTTCTTGTTCTTTTTGATCTTGTAGGGCATTTACTATAATGTTAGATAATTTCTTTTTATAATAATATCGACGATTTTGTGCCTTCTTTCGCTCCTTACCTTTTTGGCTTTTATTATATTTTTGTTTGGATTTTAATATTGCAGCACAATTCGCACATGTGTATAAATTATGCACTGGGTGTTCTAAATCAAAAGCAATCTCGTTTATTGTTAGTTCAGTTGTATTCATCTTATATATATATAAGATAAATAGTGTTTAAGTAGTTTATACTTAATGATACTTATTTAGTAGTTTTCTTTTTGCGTCTTCGTCTTTTAGGTTTTGCGGGTTCTTCATCGCCTTCTTCAAAGTTTTTATTTGATTTTGATGTAGTCCCTTTCTTTTGACCTTTCATTCCTTTTGATTCGTCCATCTTATCTTTCTTTGTTTGTTTACCTTTCTTTTTGGTAGTTGTTTTTCCTACGGGTTTATAAGTCTTTCTTGCAGCCTTCATAGCCTGAGTATAAGACATTTTTGATTTGTTTTTAGCATAAAATGCTTTGAGGTGTGTGATCCATGCGTTAGCCATTCTTTTATTATAACCATAGATATTAATTTATTTTTAATTAATTTTTAGAGAATAGTATTTAAACTAAACTATTCTTTTTTTACATAAACTTTTTGTTGTGTATCGACCGAATGTCCCATTTTGTCAGCATCTTTCTTTTTCTCTTTATAACCACTTTCATCACCATATTTCTCTGTTAAATATATATGTCTTATCATGGTCGAACTTATTTTTTTACCTGTTGGTTCAAATACTTTATAAAGAAATTTAGTTAATCCATTAGTCGATAACTTTTTACCTCTACTATCTAATAATAAATGTTCTGTATCATTAAACTTTCTCCATAAATTTAAAACACTATTTAAGTCTTTATCAACTTTAATCTTTTGTATACCATGAACTTTTTTTGTTTTATAATCGGCAAAATGAAAGTATTTATTATTACGACTAACTATTACTAAATAGTTATTCTTTTCTTTGTCATCTTTGGAGAGATCATTAAAATCTTTACTACTTATCATTTTCATATTGGCATAACTATTTCTGCGGGGAGGGTTTAATAAATATAGAGATGCTACTAAATATTTCTGTAATAATTCTCTATGTCTTTTTTCCTTACCTTTCCTAAACTCATTAGATTTTTGTGTATATCCTAATTTTTTAATACTATTCGCATAACTATTTTTTACTTTAATTAATGCTTTCATTGTAGTCCATTTACCACTCTCTCTTGCTGTTTTCTTTTGTTCCATGACGCTCTCATTATAAGCCTTTGCTTGTGTAGTTAAATAGTCTGTGTATTTCTCCGCAACCTTATCGAACCCTTTTTTATATTTACCACGACCTTCTGGTGATATACCGACTAGAATAGATGCTAAATAATTCTTTCTTGTTGATGCTGTTTTACTTTCCAATGACTTAATAACTTCATCATATTTTTTTAAGAAATTGGCATTTTTCCATTCTTTCCCAGTAATTGTTTTGGCGAGTTTAGAGAGATTTTTAGTATAAACATTTAAACTATTATTTGAGATTTTACGATGTTCTTGAATTTGTTCTTTTAATTGTTCCATTTATATAAGGTTAGATTTTAATTTTAAATATTAAACATAAAACTAAACTATAATTATTTAGTTATATCCAACCATGAATAAAAGAAATGTAATAATAACTCAGGGTTATTTTCTATATCTCTTTTAGCAAACCCCATTTTATTCCCTAAACTTATTATTTCATCAAATTCATTCTTATAACAGTTCTTAATTCTTATAATCTTTTTCATCTTCTCAGTATCGTTTTTTGTGTTTGTTTTATCCATCTTTAATATAGTGTGAGATTTTAATTTTAAATAATTATCTAACACCTATATATAAATGAATACAAACTCTTTTAATTGTTGTGGTTGTAATACCGAATACGAAGAAAGCCCCGGAGATGACGCCAGCACTGATCCATCTTATTACTGTAAATTTTTAGGATATTGTGATATTAAATGCTTTAATAAATTATCCACAGAAAGACAGTGGACTTTATATCATCATGCTTACAAAAATGGTGATATTATCAAGCGTAATCATAAATGGTATTTAAAGAACATACCCGGTTATAGATAGTTTTGTTATATGATAGATTTATTATATCTTTATTAGAGAGAATAAGAGCATATAACTAAATTAACCCATAAAACAAGACTAAATAATATTATTTATGTTAGATTTATACTATATTAACCTCTCTAATAAGTAGAAGATAACAAAAACATACAATAAATATAGAATATAACAAGTTTGGTTTAGGAAATTAAAATATATAGTAATATTATAACATGTCAACTGAAAATAAATTCATAGATTACGAAAAAAAAGATGTGCACCATAAAAAAAAGTGCACTATATGTGATAAGCCCTTACGAAGATTTCCAAATAGAAAGTTTGGATCTAATCGTAAGGATTGGAAGAAAAGAACCACACATTTAAAATGTTGGAAAGCATTAAATTATTATTAGGGGTAAATTCACATAAATACGATTATCCATTAAAATATTAAAAAAGAGAATATACCCTTTTTTAATATTATTATTTTAGTATGTTTAATAATTACTAATTAACACTTCTTTTCTTTTCTTCGCTCCCACATTAAGATTTCCTGTGCCACCAGTAGTTAGACCTCGAATCTTATTACCTTTAAAAAGTCTTCTTACTTTTGCACTATCTTCAAGTGATAATAACCATTTACCCTTTATTGTTTTTAAGAATGATACTAAACCTTCAACATTAAATTCACTTTCTTTGTATACAGATGAAGAGGCATTATCGCCTTTTGATTTACCTGCAACACTATAAGGTGGATCTAAATAAAAGAATGTTTTTGAATTATTATATCTTCTCATGACTGCTTTATAATCTCCTGACGTTATTGTTGTATTTTTTAGTTTATCTTTAAAATCGTCTATCTTTTTTAATTTAGCATAAGGGTTGCTTTCTTTGTATAATTTACCCCAGCCTTTGCTTCCAAATGTGTTCGATGTTTTTAATATAAATTTTGTAAGTCTTCCAATGTCAGTTTTTGGAGTTGAATTATACCATGATTGTAATTGTTGTAAATTACCACTATTATAGTATTCTTTATTACCTCCGACTCCTCTTTTCAACATCTTCCAATATTTAATTAATTCTCTGTCTTTATCGTTTATAGCACTTGTATGACCCACCAATGGTGTATTAAGAAATACTGCTCCACCTCCAATAAAAGGTTCAACATATCTGTCATAATCTTTTGGAAAAAGCCTCGATATTTTATTTTTAAGGCTTCTTTTTGATCCCACTCTACCAAATACAGGTGTTAGTTTTTTATCCATCTTTATATAGTATAAGATAAAAAAACTAAACATCAATATCAGGACCTTCTGTATTTACTACTTGTTCTTTTGTTTCACCCTGAACTGGTTTTGGTTTTGATAAAGCAATTCTACTTTTTTTATCAGCATCAGACATGTTCCTATTAAAGGATTCCATTGCCTGATTACTTAGATCCTGATCACCACTAATACTTCTTATAAATAGAGCAGGGTTTCTTTCGGCTTCTTTCATTAATTTTTTTAAATCGAGACCATCTTCTCCTGCTATACGAGTTGCTAACTGTTGTGCAGCAATAACCATGCTCTCGTCTTGTCCTGTTCTTTTTGCTATATATTTAACTGACTTATAATCTTTCATTACATCTTTCGTTTGTTGTGCTAATTCTTGTAAAGTGCTACCTTCATTTTTCCCTTCCATACTCAAACCGCCTGTTTTCAAACCCATACCCAATAATTTACCAATACCTGCACCGTTCTGTTCTATCGCGTCAACGCTTAATGCTTGTAATAAATCAGCATCAGCAAATATATTAGTTTTCCCTTTTGCTTTCTTTCTTATTATTTGTCCTCTTACTCCAAGAAATAAGTTATCATCTTTAATTTCTTCTATCATTTCATCTATATCTGCCTGTGCTTCTCCCTCATCAGCACCTGATAAAATTCTTTGTATTTGATAAGAGTATCTCTCCAAAGCATTCATTACACCTGTTCTTAGTAATGACGCATTTTGTATATTACCACCAACACCCGATGTTATAGGAAAATTTACGAGAGCCTTTTGAACTACTAATTTTATTAAATCTTCATGTAAATCTCTAATATCCAAACTATTAGGTATAAATCCTCCGGGTTCTTTTGTTTCTTTTGTTTCTCCCATTTTTTTACCAAAATCAGTATTATCACGATTATTAATTATAACTCGTATTGGCTCTGAATGTTTTTTTAGATCTTTCTTTAATGCTGTATACATAGATCCTGTATTATTACTAATTTTAGTGTTCTCTTTACTTTCATTTTTAATTAATGTTGATAATAATGATCTTTCACCTCTTTCACCTTCTACTAATTTCTTTAATTCTGATTCCATCGAGGAAAAGTCATTATTAACTTTAACTGGTGCAGGTTCATTTATAGGTTGACCCACTGCATCTGTCGTGATACCGGGTAATATAATATCTCTTTCAATCTTGTAAATAATACATGAATTTTTACTTAATCGAGCGAGTCTTCCTGTTAATGGATTTCTTATTTCTGTTGTTATAGTTGTTATGGTTCTTGCAGTATCTATTAATTGTGAATAACTACTACCAAATACATAAAAGTATTGTCCTGCTCCATAGTTCTTTAAACCGTAAAATATACATTCTTGTTTTTGTGATCCTGATTGAAATTGCGTCGGGCATATATCACTGATGACAAGATAAAAAGGACATGCGAATAATGTAGGTATTCTATTAGCAGTAAGTCTAACTGAGGCAACATCACCAAGATTTAATGGTTCATTATTTAATAAACCATTTTGATATAATGGTGTTCCAGTATTATTAGAAGGTGCTGGCGATGGTGCTTGTGGTATATTGTCAACATAAATATTAACAAATAAATTCTCTGCCACATCAGTTTCACTATTCATCATTAATGGTTTAGTTCCTTCATTTTGAAATTCTAAATCTTCACGTCCATAAGTAAATACTGAAAATCTATTATCTTGTTCTCCCGAAGAAGGTATTAATTGATTATAATCAAATCCCATTTTATCCATTAAATTACCCTGCCAATTATCAGCAGTTGCCTCAGTTAAATCTTTTAAAAATTCTAGTCGATTTACTGTTGTATCGTTTCTATATGTTAATGTTCCGGCTTGTCCGCCTGTTGTTGTAGGATCTAATTTTCCAACATAAGGATTATATAAATTCTGTGGATTAATAGTTGTTGGTGGCGTCCAATTTTTAGGAGCAAAATATATATTATTAAGAAATACACCTGTTGTGCTATCTTGAACTCCTTGATTATTAAGACTATATGATACAGGTAAGGCTGGCATTGGTTGGTAATTAGTTGCTCCCGCTTGATCTGTATTTAATGTGGCAATTGTTTCTCCTAATTGAGGTGAATCACCTTCAAGACCTTTTGGTAAATTTACGGCAGCAAGAGTGGTTGCTGTATACAATCCCGTTAAGGAAAATCTATTTTTTTGATTATCAAAAGTCATGATAGCATCATTAGCACCCACCCATGAATAATTTTGATTATTCCAACTCCATTTTTCGGCTGGAAGAGTTCCTGGGACGAGAACGGGCGGAGGACCCGGTGTTGTGCTATCTCCCGGCACTTTTATTTGATTAGCAATTTGGTCGGGGTTCATTGGAAGACATGCGGGACTATCATATCCAAAATTAGGACTCCACCCGAAAAAATCACCCCAAAAGAATTGTCCTAATTCCCATGATGCTGTTCCTGAGGCTTCTTGGGTTGGAGCAGGATCTACTGGTAATAAGGCTGGTCTTGCTTCGTAATCTCTTGCAACAACAAAAGCACATAAGAAATGACCTACTCCGTTAGCATCATTATATAGATATGGTATAACACCAATATTTCGTTTTCTACTTTCTTCGATACCTCCCGGATATAACCAATCACCGTTCACATCTTTTATTTGACAAAAAGCAGAGGGCACTGGGACTAGTGGTGGTGCTCCAATTGGTGTATTTGTTGGATTTTCAAGACTATTAAGTGGTGCTCCAAAAGGCACATTACTATTTAAAGATGGATTACTGTATTCTTCAAACCATCGTGAATATATTTGTATACGACCACTATCTCGTGCTCCTTGATAATTAATTTCTCCGCCTTGTCCTAAAAATGATTGAGACGGTGTAATCGTTCCTCCGGTAGTTGTTCCGCCTGGATTATCAGCAACAGCAAGAGCCGAAGGAGGTGCTTCACTTATCCAATTAGTTTGAATTGGTGTTATTAAATTTCTTGTAGTTGTTAAATCATTCATCTGCCTATTACCGTCAGACATACCTAAATCCGCTTCCCAAGTCCACCAACTTTGAGTATTTTGATTAGCATAACCATTTATGGCTTCCGGATTAGTGACTTGATATTTTTCATTATATCTAAATGCTTTTTGAATTCTATCGAGGTTAGCATATTTATCTGCTCCTGCTGCAACACTGGAAGGTGTTATTTCATAATTAATATTAGTGAAAATAGTTTCCCACTGTTTTATTTCTGTTGATTTGAATTGAAACACTGGTGGAGATCCGGGTGCAGTAGGTGGTCCGGGGACTACAATAGGTGCTGTTGGATTTCTTAATTGAGTATTTAATATTACTGGTCTTGGTATATCTCGATGTGGATTTAGTGCCGTGTTTCCGTCCCAACATTCGCATCTAATAAATCTATCTCCCGCATGACACTTAGCATAATTTTTTACTCCCATGTTTCCATATATAAAGTTATTCCACTGCCAATCTCCCTGATCACCAACTTTTAAATAATCCGTAGTTTGTTGGGGGTGATAAAAATAAGGTGATGCTTGTTGATATTTCCAATTTGGTTGATTAATAATATTAGACGGCACACATTTCATTAAATTACCAATCCATAAAGGACTTACTTTATTCCAAAGTGCAGCAGTTGTATTTGTATAATTTGGATAATATGGTGGGTTCGCTACATCTATGGCTTCTACTTCACTAAAATAACCTCTACTTGTTAACGGGTATACATTATTAGCCTTATTAAATGGAAATACAGCATTATTAATATATTCTTGTAGTTTATTACCTTGTCCTGTTAATAATGGATTAATCGAATGAAAAGCCGAACTAAATGCTTCTGCCAAATTATTAACATCTTCAAAAGAATTTCCGGCTTTGATTATTACATAAGCGGTCATAGGTTGTAATTCCGGACTCATGTCCCTGCCGTTTGGCGTTGGTTGTGGTCCGGAGTATTCTGGACTTACAAGAATATAAGGTGCATTATCTTTATAATTTCTTAGATCAAAAGTGTTAGTTTGTCTTGCACCATTTGCTCCTCCTCCGGCGTTGTCATCATAACACCCTAATTCGGGTATTTGAGTAGTATTAACTGCTGAGAAACATCTTGTCGTTTCCCATAAAAACGCTCCACCATTTAATCGTGATCTGTTAATATCCATACCCTGCTGTGCGGTGGCTTGGGCTGGTGGCACATTAACATTTTGATAAGGTGATGATTGATTATATAATCCAATACCAATTCGTGCTCCGGGTTTATATTGTGTAGCATTAGGTAAACCTTGACTTGTATTTGCGGGGTTTGCACTATATCCATATCTCGCTTCTAATTTATCATCAAAACCAGCATCGGCTATATTTGTTGAAACAATAAGTAAGCCACTTAAAGCGTTCCATGAAACGGCTGGTTGCCATGGATCTACAAACCTAACATATAATCTGTCGCCACCTCCTGGTTGTGTTCCTATATAATTAACTATACCAATTAATTCTGGTGCTATTGCTCCTGCTATATTAGTGCCTTTTAAGTATATACCCATACCCTGTGCTATTTCTGTATTTCGTCCATTCATGAGATCCGCTGGGGTAAATGGAAATTTCTCGGCTGGATATTCAACTCTTAATCCTATACCTCCTGCATCTGTGGATTTACAAAGAACGAGCCCTGTATATGATGTAGTATTTAATGCTGGTCCTGTAAATACTCCTGGTGTTGTGATGTCCTCATAAGCAAATACATTATACGCTGTTTGTGCTCCTCCTGCTAATTTATAGTTATATCCTGGATCAAATCCCGGTGCTGAACAACCTGGATATTGTCGGGTAGATGCGACCTGTGCTGGGTTTCCTCCTTGACCGGTAGTCCACATTCCCGAATTGGTTTTTAAAGATTTTCCTGCTAAACCTGTTGATTGTTTTATCTCATGTTTAAAACTAATTGGTAAATTAATAGTTCTATCTCCATTATTATTTACATAAAATCCAAATTCTAAAATAATAGTATCATCAGTCCAGTTTTGTT
>Ga0308014_1000074_pt1 | contig 23504 bp, 29 predicted proteins | sample Neamet229_FD_203154 | JGI IMG/M metagenome (GOLD analysis project Ga0308014, IMG submission 203154) | Marine microbial communities from water near the shore, Antarctic Ocean - #229 | ecosystem: Environmental > Aquatic > Marine > Unclassified | place: Southern Ocean | collected 2014-07-28 | reverse complement strand
CTATATTAAAGAAATAGAAATAAGGATTACCAAATGCACCATAGATAGAGTTAAGCATTAACTTAACAGCTTGTTCATAATTGTAAAACTTACTAGCTTCTTTGTTTATTTGTTGTAACTCAGTTAGTTCATTCATTATACTAAGTTCAGAAGTTCTAGTGAAATAACTGAATATTCTTCATCAATTACTAAATTACTCATTTCGCCAAAGACAAGAACTGTTTTTGAAGTATCGAATAAACCTGTAACAGGATTAAAATATTCAACTGCAAATTGAACTAAAGATTGTTGATATGTAACAGTAGTTGCTATAAATTCTATAGTTTCTGTTCCGTTCTTGGTTATTACATTTGGCTTTAAGCCGGGTTTTGAGATAAATGTTGCCATGAGTTATAGTTTATTTTTATATAGCTAAAAAGATAAAAAGTTTAAGAAAAAAGGCGCCTCGATTAAGAAGCGCCTTTGTTTTAATTAAGGATGGTGTTGATTAATCCTCGTCAGTAATTGCAACAGCAACAGTTAAGTGAGTATTTGTATCTAAAGATCTAAACACAACTTTATTACTACAAACTACAACCTTATAATTTTCTTTATCTAAAAGATTAATATATTTTTTGTAGATTACAACTTTTTCTCCTACTGCGTTGTCTCCTTCGTATGAATGCGCTAAAGTAGCATCATATGATGGTCCTTGTACAGCAACACCTTTATCGGTTACAGCTAATGTAAATGTATCTTCATCTCTTTCTAGATTAAATAAAGATTTCATTTTATCAACATGAGTTGTAAGGAGGTCAAATTGAAATATACTTCCTTCAACACTAAATGCACGATCTGTTTCATCTTTACTCATTTCCATAAAAGATAAAGATGGATCTGCACATGCTAAATTGATCTTAAGATCAGAATTCTCAATAGTAAAATCACTTGCCATTAATTCTCCATCAATCTCAGAATATTTAATCTTTCCTTGAATATCACCATTGAAATGAGATAATGCATCTATAACTTTTGTACCATTGTAAAAACTTACCTTTACTGAATCTGTAATATCTGTATCAAAAATATCAGATGTTGGTGTTGATACAAGTTTTACTGCGTCCCTCTCAGGAAAGTATACAGATGAAACCGTTCCTTCTTGACCAATCTTCATAAATATGAATTTATCAATTGGTAAGAGTTTTTTGACGAAGGTACTTAATTCGTAACCATCGATCTTTTTAATTTTTGCTTCCATTAATTTTTGTATTTGTTTATTATTATATGTAAAAATTTAATTTAGTTTTAAAAAGTACCATTAACTTTATACTTTTTCTTTGGTGTTGCGCCAAGTTCTTCAGTTACTAATATTTTATGAGTGGTATTATCTTGCTTCATGAATTTAAAGTTTGTCATTTTAGCATTACCTTCACAAAACTTCTTAACCTCAACCGCCATATCCATTGCAGTAGTTGCTGGTACGTTTTGAGCAATATGATTAACTTGCCTTGCATTTTTAATACCAAAGTCTAATGGTAATCCCATAAGATGTAACATTTCTCTAATATTTAAGTACCTATTTTCTGTTGGGTGTACACCATTAAACATATTTCTACCAATAAGAGCTGAAAAACTTTCATCAAAGAAGTGTGGAGATGCATCCCAATAACCCATCCCTTGGCCTGTTTTAAATTTTTGATGTTCTAACATATCACCAAAAGATTTTGTTGATTTTTTATTAGAAAAACCTTGCTTATGATATTTCTTATCTAACCACTGTATGCATTCATCCAATAATTCATTCTTTTCTAAATATTGCGCAATTGTACCTTTACCAAATTTCTTAGCAAAGTCAGCATGATTTAATCCTTCTTTTTCTAAAACAAATTCATAAGGTTTATAATGATCGGTTACTTTACCTTCAACCATAAACATATCTTGTAAGGTTGCATCTTCTGGTACTTCAGCAAGATAATCTATAAGATGTTTCTTTTCTCTAAACTTCCATCCTAGCATAGGTACTGTTGGGGTATTCCAAAAGAAATAAAATGTTCTTATTCTTCTTTGTGGTATTCCATGCAATTCCGTATTAGTTTTAATTAAAGAAAAACTATAACCATATTTTTCACCGATGGCTTTAAGATTATTAACTACACCTTCTCCCATTTTAGTAAAAAGCCCTGGAGCATTTTCTCCCCACAATACTTTAGGTTTAACATTCTCTAAAACATATTCTGCTGAATTATACATCCATTGATTTTGAACTGCATCAGATCCTCTAGATGATGCACTACCACTAGCAGAATTTAATTGTGATAAACCTGCACAAGGGCAAACAGAATTTACAAAATCTACTTGTTCAAATGTTTTATTAGGAATATCTAATTCTTCATGGTCTATTCTATACATAGGTACATCAGGCCAATAATCTTCTATATGGCTTTCGTTAGCAGCAAAAGCTTCATAGCTTAAATGAAATGCTGGTAAATTACCTGTTGCTTTATTACAACCTATTGCACTACCTCCAATTAATGGAATCATAGTACCCCATTTTAATTCTTCTTTTTCTTTATTCATTAGTTTTATATTTTTACTTTTTCAATTTCTAAATCTTCCATAAAGGTAGACGGATTAATATTACCTTCTTTTACTTCATTTTCTAAATACGTTATAGTTTCTTTTATTGTATCTGTTATATCTTTCTTAGGCTCCCATCCCATTGATTTTGCTTTAGAAATATCTCCATAAGAATTTAATGCTTCTCCTGCAATTGCATCATAATGATCAAAATCAACCTTTACTCCCATTTCATCTGCAATCATATTTTTAAGATCCATTAAATTAGTCATTTTACCAGTTCCTAAGTTAAATGTTTGATTAGCAGTATCCTCATTTTCCATACATAAGATATGGAATGCATTAACATCCGATACATCAATATAATCTCTAGCTTTCATATAATCTCCAAATACAATAGGATTATGCTTACCCATTATTCTTAAAATAAATCCAGCAAATACTGGTGGTATAGTTCTTTCATAATCTTGTAATGGTCCTGCTACATTAAAATATCTAAGTGCAGTATAATTTAATCCTTTTGTTCTACTATAAGATTCTGCTAAAAGTGCTAAGCATGCTTTGGTTGTAGAATATATTGTTGTTGGGTCTGATTGATTTTCATTAAAACCACCCCATGTTGGCATTTCACAATTTTCATAAACAGCAGAAGTTTCACTAAAAATAATTCTTTTTACATTTGCCTTAACGCAACCATTCATTATATTTATGCTTCCTAAAATATTATTATCTACAGCTTCATAAACATTTTCATGGCAATCATATATTGATACCAGGCCTGCAAAATGATAAACATAATCAGGTGCAAAGTTTTTAATAATAGTTTCTACATATTGATTTCTGATATCAACTTTATGAAAATTTGTTATTTTATCATGTACCTTAGGTATATATGTTCCATGCTCCATATTATCAATAATAGCAATACAGTCAGCATCATGGCCTCGATTTAATAAATCATTGATGAAATTTGTTCCAACAAACCCAGCACCACCGGTGACTAGGATTTTTGTGTTTGAATTATACATAGTTTTATTTTAGTTTGTTATTTTATTATAAGCTCCCCATATTTGATTATCAACATGTTCTCCTGTGTAATATGAATTTCTTAAATATTTTTCTTGGAGATTATAAAATAGTTTTTTATAATGATCTGGGTTAGCATTTAAAAATTCTACTTTCTTTTTTAAATCAGCTGGAGTTTTACATCTAATGAAATGCCCTTCAGGGAATACATTAAATTCAGTATCGTAAGATGGATGTAAGAATGGTATAATACCATAGTGTAGCATTTCAGCATATTTAGAAGTTACCATTCCTTCTTTAATGGGTACACAGAATGTATACTTAGTAGAAAGTAATTCATCAGTCATTGATTCAATTCTCTTTTCTCCTTTAAACCATTGTGGGTATTCTTTTTTTAGTTCCTCATCCCATTTTCCATAAATGTCAGTCTTTATATTATTCTTTACAATATAATCTTTAACAGGATCCCATCGGTCCATTCCACCAGTTCCTTTACCTTGATTTTGTAACATTACAAATGAATTAGTCTTTTTCATTTTAAATAACTCATCAGTATTATATCTAGTTTTATCTAAAAGAAATACAGTTTCTATTCCAGAATATTCATATGTTGATGTGATAGTTTTAACATCTCTTAATGGTGGATTACAAAAATACTGTTCTTCTTTTGTAAAGTTATTTTGTGCTAAGTAATATGTTGGTCTGTTGTTATTACTCCAATCTTTACAGGCTAATACATATCGGTTATCTACAAGTAAACCAAGAATTGGGACTTTCTTTTCCAATTCATTCATTGCTTGGATTATTGGAGCTGCATAATATTTAAAAAAGTCTAAAGATTTAACTTGGCCTGTCCCATCTACTTTATTAATAAATCCTGGAATGTTAACAGTACTTGATGGTCCTGTGTAAAAGAAAATAAAATCTAAATCTAATTCTTTAATAAACTTTACAGTTTCATCAGCAGATTTTCTATTCTCCATTTTAGAATGAAATTCATGGATGTTTTCTGCTGCTGCTAATTTAGCTTTTACTGGATCTCCAAATAATGATTGAACTGCTGGTTTTTCTTTTGCTCTAACTCTACCTAAATCATTAGGACTTAATAACCAATATTCAATATTAGGATTCCTTGCTGCTATTGAATTTATTAATTGCTTAGGTTCACAATCACCGCCGATTGCACCCCAACTGTTTTCATTAAACTTAATTGCTTTACCAAGTTTGAAAAAACCTACTCTTTTAACATTTTTCATTTAACACGTTTTAATTAATTCTTCTATTACTTCTTTATCATTTTCATATGTTAAATCATACCAACATATATTAAGTTCTTCGAATTTTAAATTATCCATTGAATTAATCAGATGAGTAATTTCATATTCATTTCTGTTTGACATTTTAATACTGTCAAGATTATCAAATGCTTCTTTTGAAAATATCATATAACCACAGAAGTATCTTCCTGAAACAATTCCATGTGGTTTTTCTATAACAACATTTTCTAATATAGAAGCTAATTGTAAATTTCTTGCACGAGTTCCATAATCTTTATAAGTAACAACTGTATTATTTGGATCATGATATTCTAATCCTATATTTCCTTGATAATAGTTATCACCAAACAAACATAAGAATGCTTCATTAAATTTACCTGACCAAACCTTTATAGCTGCACCTGGTCCATATTCATCATCCTTTTGAAATTCATAAAATATATTAATTTCTTTTTTATACTTATTTAATTTTTCAATAATAGGGTGAGCTAGCTTTTCATTGTTCTTAAAAAAGAAATCAGCTTTACTAATTGTTACATAACAATCTTCTATTCCATTTTCAATACAAAACTCAATACAATATTCTATTGTTGATTTTCCTAAGATAGGGTCTACTAATTTATTTTTACCGTACCTAGTTGATTTACCTGCTGCTAATATTATTGCTTTTGTTACTCTACTCATTTTGTATATTTTATTTCCAATTCATCAAATAATTCATGCCCTTTTTTAAGAAAGGTTCCTGCTAATTCATATCTTTCATTTAATTCAAAGAAAGGTACTGCTCCTAATAAATGAACAGCTAAAAAGAATTTTAATTGATATTCATCACACCATTCATACATTATCTTTTCTGCACCTTTACAGAAAGTACTATATTTTTTATTAGGGTTATTGTATATATGGGATTCATACTCCATAACAAAAGATTGCATAAGTTTACCATAATCATAATAATCTTGTTCTTCTGTACCTCTTGGATCAATAAACAAAAAATCATTATCATGCAAAATATTACTTACTGTTAAATCACCATGTACAAAACCCCATGCAGACGTAGCATCAAACTTACCTTCATAAGTATAACCAGTCCTTATTTGTAATTTATCAAAATAAGATTGAGTTTTAACATTTGATCCTATATTATCAAATTTTCCAATAATTGATATTAAATCTTCTAATTGATCAAATGATGATGTTAAGGGTTGTTCTAATATTTTATCATACCAAGTTGGAAATCTCTTCATTTCAAAACTGGTTTCTGATAATGGTTTAATTTCAATAAAATTAGGATGATCACAGCACATTAAGAAATCCATTTGTTGTTTAAACTTTTCTGGATAATGTCCTGCTTCCTTTATAACTTTATTACCTTGGAGAAATACCTTATCTCCACTATTTCCTATTAAAATTTTACTATTATACATTTTATTCCTAGTTTACGTGCAAAGGTTAAATCAACATCAGAATCTCCTACCATTAAGAAATCTGAAGAATCATATTGTGGAAACTTTTCCATTATTAAATGCCCCATATCTGGTGCAGGTTTTTTATTCGGTACATCTTCTCTAGTATATATGTAGTCAAATAAAGAAGGATCTATTTGATGATAACTCATAATTCTATCTACATTTTCTCTAGATGAATTAGATGCTATTACTAAATTTTTAAATACTTTGCTCTTACACATATACAAAAGTAGTTCATTTATCTTTGTTTTATGTAAGTTTTTTGAAAATATTTGTTTTTTGTATTTTTGTGCTAATTTACTTTCCTTAGGAGTTAATTGATATTTTTCTAATAGAACATCCATTCCGTAATTGATATCAGCAAGAATAGCCGATAATGGTATTTCTATATTTAGAACTTTCTCTAATGCCTTTCTCCATGAATCAGCATGAATTTCTATAGTTTTAACTAGAGTATCATCAAAGTCTAACATTAAACACTTTTCCATATAAATTGCGATTTATTATTATATGTAAAAATAAACAAATGTTTTAAGAGTGCTAGAGATATTTTTTAAGACAAAAAAAAGACCACCAATTAAGGTAGCCTTTTTTATTTGTTAATAAAGTAATTTATATGTTATAGACTGTTCTTAGTCTCTTGTACATGTAATCTTACTTCTTGTGCTAGATTTTTAACATCTTGCATAGTTTTACGAATTCTTACTGCAGCAGCTTTATTTCCTTTTACATAAAACTTATCTACATCTTCAGTACACGCTTCGATTAACGCTTTAATCTCTTCAAATTTTTCCATAATTGTTTGTTTTAATTGTTATTAGTTATTTAATCTATATATTCACCACTAGAACTTACCTTCACGATTTCTGTAAAAGCTTGTTGTTTTAGGAATGTACATATAATTTTTATTCTTGTCACGAACATTATTCATAACTCTTTTAAACATGTCCCAATCTGCTGGTAAAACTCCACCTGATCCAGTTGGAGCACCTTTTAATTTAGGAGCAGTGTTTTTCTGTTGGTCTGGATTTCTATATGTTAAGTCTCCAGTTATACTTGGTCTCCATGAAACAGCTGAATGAGAAGTATCATTAGGACCATAACCTTTATTGTTTAATTTTAATTCATAATCTTTTTGAGGCTGCATAAATATTTTCTTGTCTGTATTTCTAGCAGTTACCTTCTTTTTACTTCTTGTAAATACAAAACCTAAATCAGGAAATTGAGAATATGCTTTAGCTATTAGCTCTAAGTGATTAGGGGCCCATTTATCATCATGATCTATTCTAACGATATAATCACAACCATCTTTCTTAGCCATGCTCAGTGAGTCATTAAGTGCACCACAGCCTGCTGTAAAGCGGATCTGTTTAGTAGACCAGTTTTTATTATCTCTTTCACCAGGAGTTGATCTATTTTTATATTGTATTTGATTATCAGGAATAGTATCTTTAATTACTGATTTAATCTCTTCATCATTATCATACTTATCAGCAGTTAAGTAAATTTTCCAATTTTTAAACTTTTGAGCTTTAACTGAATTAAGAGCTTCTTTTAATACACCAGGAGTAGTCATATGCTGAGCTCTAGTTTTATTTGCTCTACCACCAGTCATATCATGGGTAGCCATTACTATTCCAAATTTAATGTCTTTATCAATCTTTGAGCCTAGATTCTTTTCTAGTAATATCTGAAAGTTATCAGAACCTATAAAAGATTCTAATAAACTATATTCTTCAAATGTTATCATTTCTTAAAAAATGTTTTTATTGACTTTATTATTCTTTTCATATCTTTATTTGTTAGATCTGAACCTGACGGTAAACATATACCTTGTAAGAATAATAAAGAACTATTTCCATTTATATATTTTGTATAACCTTGCATAACTGGTTGCTCATGCATTGGCTTCCATAATCTCCTAGCTTCAATATCATCCTTTGCTAAATGAGCTATTAAATCTTCTGGTTTATGTTCGCCTTTCATTAGTGCACAAGTTAACCACATATTAGATCTATCAGTTTCTCTCTCTTCTTGGAAAGAATAAAATAAATTACCTACTTCTTTTCTATAAATTTGATTAACTTCTCTTGTTCTTTTTATTCTATCTTCTATAGCTTCCATTTGACCTACGCCAATTGCAGCAAGAACATTACTCATTCTATAATTATATCCTATTTCAGTATGATGATAAAAAGGTTTACTATCTTTAGCCTGTGTTGAAAGAAATTTCATATAATCGGCATGCTTCTTGTCATTAGTTACAACAACCCCACCACCGGAAGTAGATAGTAACTTATTTCCATTAAAAGAATAAACACCAATAGGACCAAAGGTTCCTGTGTGCTTATCATTAAAAGTAGATCCCAGGCTCTCAGCAGCATCTTCAATAATAGGTATGTCATATTCATCTGATAATTTTTTAATTGCATCCATATTACAAGGTACTCCAAATATATGGACTGGTATAATTGCTTTTGGTTTTTTACCTAGAGCTGTAGAATTAAGGATTGCTTTTTCTAATAAGATAGGATCCATGTTCCAACTACCTTCTTCTGAATCAATAAAAATAGGTTCTGCTCCACAGTATATAATTGGACTAACAGTAGCAACAAATGTTAATGATTGACATATAACATAATCGCCAGGTTCTACTTTTAATGCCTTAAGTGCTAAATGAATTCCTGCTGTACACGAAGTAACAGCTACAGCATATTTAGAATTTGTATATTCTTTAACTTTTTCTTCAAACATATTCAGATGAGGTCCTATTGGAGCTATCCAATTATCTTTAAACACATCCTTAATATATTCTAATTCTTTTCCTGACATATGAGGAGGTGATAAATAAATCTTTTTCATATTATTTAATTTTAGCTGGGTTTCCGTATGCAGTAATGTTATCAGGCATGTCTTTAGTTACAACTGAACCTGCACCTATCATACAATTTTTTCCAATTTTAATATAAGGTAACACTGTAGCACCTGCACCAATAAAAGTTCCTTCACCTATTTTAACACCACCACACAAAGTAGCGTTAGGACCAATAAAAGAATACTTACCTAATATACAATCATGATCAATTGAAGCAGCTGTATTAATTATAGAATGACTACCTATAATAGTATCCATTTGAATAACTGCGCCTGCCATAATTTGAGTACCTTCTCCTATAATAGATGAAGAGTTACATATAGAATTACTAGATATAGTACTAATGAATCGCTTACCCTTTAAAACCTTTTCTGCTATTTTTTTTCTGCTTTTATTATTACCTATTGCAATTACCCACAAACCTTTTTTTGCTTTATTATAATCATCATCATTAAAAAATTCATACTGCTGTAATCTAATGGCAGAAGAAACTACTTTTGCATGATCGCCTTTTCCGTAAATATTAATCATTTTTATTTTTATTAAATTCAAATAAACCAGCTTCCCATAATATGTCACCAAAACTTAAATGATTAAATGATTCTTTAAAGTTATAATTAATAGAATCTTTTAAAGAATTATAATGATTTGCATTTAATAGGCCATTTGTTAATATATGATATAACTCATCAGCTGTTTTAAAGAAAATCATTCCTTTTGTATCAAAAGTTTTCCATTGCATGGTATCACGCTGGCCCCAAATAATAGGTATAGTACCAGTTAACATACAATCTAAATGTTTTTCAGTTAAAAAATAAGGAAATTCATTTTCTACCACAATTTCATATCTATAATCTTTTAAACCATCAACCTTACTAACTGGATTGTTCCAATCAACAGTATGTTTAAGTTTAGATTGAATATGATCTCGGGTAGTGTGTCTTAATGCATGACCTTCCATACCAAAGTTCTTTTGAGACCATATAGCCGTTACGTTTTTTGATTTTGGATAAATCTGCCTATCATTGCTATCAATAAATGTACGAGATCCTGCTATATAATATCTATATTTTTCTGGATATTTACCAGTACCTTTCCATGCAGGGTAATGAACAAATATTAAATCAAAAAGATCTTCATTAGCTGCAATCCAATCAGTAAGAGCTATGTTAAAGGTATAAGGTTCCATTTGAACCATTACCTTATATTTATGTTTAGAATTTTTAACAATTGTTTCTAAATTATCTAAAGAACCGTCATAATCAACAAAAATACCAATGTCTGTAGGATCGTTTGTATATTCAATATATTTACTTGCAGTTGATGGATGTTGGCCTGCTCTTTCCTCTGGTCCAAAATTCCACTTGTCCCAATATAAATTAACTTTTGTTTTTTCTGATAGCATAATATCTTTAAATTTGTTTTTAATATGATTATGAACATTTGTCCCTGTAGGGTTAGCATGTCTTAAAATTACTTGTCTTGGTGGGATAATCCCGTTCACAACCTTCGTGTTTTCTCTAGACGGTACATCATAATAAATACCAGCATTAAGATGTACACCATCAAGGGAATACCAATCCCAGTTAGCAACATCATTAACTTTTGGTATATCATAATATAATGTTTTAAAAATAATACCAGTTTGAGAACATACTTGTTTTAAATAATCATTAAAAAAACAAGTTATTTTATTTCTTTCATTTACTGTTTTAAAACTTTCTCTTCGTTCTAATCCTTGAGGGCCTTCATCTGGTCCTGATGTAATAGGACCCCATACTCCTACATTATAACCTAATTTTTTTATATGAATAAGAGTTTGTAAATATCTATTGACGCAGATTTCTACTGCTTCTTTATATGTAATATTATTTTTTTCTGATTGAAATCCTATATGAGATCTAATATCAATTTCACCTGGGGTAAAGAAAATATAATCATTTTTCTTATTAATATTATTATTATCTAAATAATTAACTATTTCTGGTAATTGTTTAGTAAAATTAAAGGCAAGAATTGCACCTAAATGTTTTACCTTAAACGTGTCACCAAAATCAATATGGTTAAAGCATTCTGCATGACTATCACCTATAATATGTATTGTATTATTTTTCATTATTTTCTCTTTTAAATTCAGGAACAATACTTTTAACTAATAAGATAATTTTATAGAAATCATTTGACCTTAACTTTGATAATTTTTCTATTTTAGGAATTATACTTTTAAAGTCATAATCTTTATGATTTAATTTCATAATATGCTTATCATTAGTAATTACCATATTTTCACCATCACATAATAATTCTTCATATAATTTTTCACCAGGCCTTAAACCAATATATTTAATTTCTGCTTTACTCTTAAAGTGTTTAATTAAATTTTTTGCTAAATCATTAATAGAAACAGGTTCTCCCATATCAAACAAAAATACCTCACCACCATTACCTAATACACTGGCTTGTAATACTAATTGGCATGCTTCTGGTATAGTCATAAAATATCTAATAACTTCTTTATGAGTTACACTAACAGGACCGCCTCCTTTTATTTGTTTTATAAATGTTGGAATTACAGAACCTTCAGATCCTAAAACATTACCAAATCTTGTAACTATAAATGATGTTGATGATTTAGTTTCTAAAAATTGAGTATATAATTCTGCTATTCTTTTAGTTGCACCCATTATGTTTGTAGGATTAACTGCTTTATCAGTTGATACCATTACAAATTTATCCACTTCATTCATAAAAGAAATATCAGCAACATTTTTTGTACCTAATACATTTGTTTTAATTGCTTCTATTGGATTTAATTCCATCATAGGAACATGTTTATATGCAGCTGCATGAAATACCACTTCTGGTTTAAAACTTTCAAATACTTCCTCTAATCTATACTTATCTCTTACATCCCCTATAACATATTTAATATGAGACTTAGGATAATCTTTACTAATTTCTTGTTCTAAGTGAAACATTGATGCTTCTGCATTATCAAAGACAGTTACAGATGATGCATTAAATTTAACAAGCTGTCTTACTATTTCACTACCTATAGATCCAGCCCCACCTGTAACCATAATACGTTTACCATTAACAAAATCCTTAATAGTTTCAGTATCTGTAAAAATAGGTTTACGATTTAGTAGCTTAGTATAGTCTAGATTCATATAATATTTATTTGAGTCACTAACCAATCTAATTCTACCTGACTATCTGAATCAGAAATTGCATTATCAGGATTAGGATGAGTTTCAATGAATACACCATCATATTCAAAAATCCTAGCAGCTTGTGCGTATTGTTTTGCTAATTTACGACTACCACCTGTTATACCATCACCTGTTATTTGAGTTGAATGAGTACAATCTAAAATAACTTTATCTGCAAATTCTTTCATTACATCAACTCCTCTAAAATCTACAATTAATCTATCATAACCAAATTGAGAACCTCTTTCAGTTATCCATACTTTACAATTAGGATCTACTTCTTTAATTTTATTAACAGCATGTTTCATACTCTCAGCTGAAAGCCATTGACCTTTCTTAATATTAATTACATCAAAGTGCCTTGCGCATTCTACTAAAAGATCAGTTTGCCTACATAAGAATGCTGGTATTTGGATAACATCAACGACATCAGATAATGGTAATGCTTGATTTACTTCATGTATATCAGTAACAATCTTTACATTAGGATACAGTCTTTTTACTGTTTGCATTATCCTAATACCTTCATCTAAACCAGGCCCTCTATCAGAATGTATAGAAGTCCTATTTGCTTTATCAAAAGATCCTTTTAAATACCAATCTTTACCTCCCATATAACCGTCGAGCGTTTTAGCCACAGTTAAAAAGTTTTCTAGGTTCTCAATACTACAAGGACCTAGTATATATGTATAGTTTTCCATAACTTATTTTATCCGTCACAGCTAATACAATCCTCCATTGCCTTTGCAGCAATATCTCCTCTTAGTACAGATTCAGTTCTCATATAATATAAAGTTTTAATACCTTGCTTCCATGCCTCTAAGTGGACTTGGTTAATCCATTTAGGAGTAGCTTCTTTAGGAAATGCTAAATTTAAACTTACTGCTTGATCAACATATTGTTGTCTTACACCTGCCTGTTTAACTAATTCCAATTGATTTATTTCTTTAAAGGTTTTAAATACATCTTTAAAAGGAACGCCTTCGTGAAATTCTGGTACATCTTTACATTTCATTAAGATACCTTTTACAAAACACCATTCATCTAAGAATTTAATTCCTTGAACAGAACCACCATCAGCCATTATCTTATCCCATACCTTTTTATTATCATGTCCTATTTTATCAAGATAACCTTCTAATTGTTTATTCTTTCTAATAAAGGTACCCTTTGCTGATTGATCGGTCCATATATTTGCAGGAACTGGTTCAATACCAGCAGATATTCCACCTGCTAATTTTGAATTAGAAACGGTTGGAGCAACTGCTCTTAAGTGAGTATTTCTAAATCCAGTATCTCTACACCATAAAGGTTCTCCGTATGCCTCAGCAAGATCGCGGCTAGCCTTTTCACTTTCAATTTTGATTTGAGAAAATATATTACGAGTTTCATACTGTGCTTCTAACCCCTCAAAAGCGATTCCTCGCTGCTGTAAATAAGTATGCCATCCTAATACACCTAAACCTAATGCTCTACCTTTTTCTGCTGTTCTTACTGAATTTTCAAAACCTTTTCTATATTTAGCTTTTTGTATAAATTCCTCAAGTACACCATCTAAAAACCATGTAGCATCATAAATAAGATTAGTATTTTTCCATTCATCATATCTAGAAAGATTAAGAGAACTTAAACAACAAACAAAAGAATGATTTTCATCTGTATGTAAAACAATCTCAGAACAAATATTAGTCATAAATACTTTAAGACCATTTTTCTTATATGCATCAGGGTTTTGTTTATTAACATTTCCTCTATACATTATATAAGGTTGGCCAGTTTGCCTACGTTTTCTTTGTACTGCTGCATATCTTTTTCTAGACTCAGGATCACCCTCCATTACATTCCTCATAAACTTATCAGAAATACTAACACATTGATTTATATTTAAACATTGTCTGTTAACATCACCTTTAGGTTCTCTTATTTCTAACCATTCCCAAAAATCACCATGCTCAATACTTAAATTAGTACTTGCTGCTCCTCTTCTTACTGCACCTTGGTTAGTTGCAAGAATTGTAGAATCGTTCATTTTTATAAAAGGTACTACACCATCACTCGTTCCATTATCAGTTATACTAGCACCTGCTGGTCTAATTTGATTATGACCGATTCCTACACCACCTCCATGTTTTGCTAATAACATTAACTCTAAGTTCTTACCACCGATATCTTGGATTGAATCTGCTACATCTACACCAAAACATGAAATAGGTAAACCTCTTTCGGATCCTGTATTAGATAAAACAGGTGAAGCTAAATTTAACCACCCATTCCAAATGTATTTCATAAACTTATCAGCCATCTCTGGTTTCTTAAGCCTATTTGCTACTGTTGTTGATACTCGCCAATATGCGTCCTTTGGAGTTTCTCCTGGTAAACAATACCCTCTTGATATTGTATTTAGGTAAACATCAGTATGACCCCATTCTGGATAATCAACACCACGTTCCCAACCTAATTCTTTTTCTATTTGATCTGCTGTCATTGTTTTTGTTTTTTAATTATTACCAAATATCATCCCAATCATCACCTTCACCTGCTTTTGCATAATCAGTTGGTCTGATTGCAAAAAAGTCAGTATGAGTATGCCCTCCTGTTAAATGATAAAACCAATCTAAAGCATCAGCTGATTTTTCATCATATTCAAATACTGGATCTAATCCTAGTTCTTGTAATTTTTCGTTTGTTCTTCTGTAAATAAAATTCTTTAAATCATAAGCTTTTAAATTCTCAATATCACCCATTTCAAAAATCTTATCGATATAATCATGTTCCATGTCTACCATTAACTTTGCAGCTTCATAAATAGATTCTTTAACATCGTCTCTTAATTCTTTATCCTCAGAGCACATATGATTAAATAACCTACAGCCCATTTTAGAATGTAATGATTCATCTCTTACAGACCATTTCATTTGTTGTCCGATTCCTTTTAAAAGATTTCTCATTTGAAAACTATATAGAACAGCAAAAGAACTATACAGAGATACACCTTCAGCAAATGCAGAGAATATTGCAAGACTTCTTGCTACTTCTTTTCTTGCATCTTTACTTTTTAATAAATCCTTATCAGTATAATCAGCATTTGTTGACATTAAGAAGTCAAATTTACCAGCCATAGAAGGTTCATGTAAAAATGCAGTATAATCTTCAAGACCTAATGTTTCATTTAAATAACTATATGCAACTGCATGTATAGTTTCTTGTGAACCGAACATCATTGCCATTTGTCTTATTTCATGTTTAGGAAACCATTTAGTAACCATCCCAGTCCAATAATCAGATACTGCACATTCAGTTTGAGCAAATCCTAAAAGGATATTTCCTACTAAGTTTTTTTCATGTGGTTTAATATTTTCATTCCAATCTTTTAAATCACCTTGCATGGATATTTCTGTATGTAACCAAAATGCTTGTGCTTGTGGTAACCAGCCATCCAAATAATATTCTGGATATTCAAAAGGTTTGTATTCAACTCGGTTGGTAAAAAGTTTGCTCATAGTTTTTATTATTATTTTAGACTAAACATGCAACTCATAGAGAAATGGTTGCATGCCTTAAATTATTATTGTTTTTTATTTATTCTAGTTAAGACATTAGATTTTAAACTTTATCGGTATTTTTTAACTCTTGTTCTAAATCATATGCTTTTTGTTGTAACCTAAACGATTCTTTCTTATATTCTTTTCTTTGACTATATAATCTACTTAATACATCTTTCAGTATGGATCTCTCTGTACTATAAACAGCACCTGTCACAGATACAATTCTATCATCACCTATTTCCTTTTCTCTATTTTCTGGTTTTACTTTTTTAATAAAACTTTCTGGTGATACATTTAATTGTCTCATAATGGAAGGGTATAGAGAAGCAAAATCAAATGCAGCTACAGCATTATGCATTCCTGTTTTTGGTTCTTTTACAAAGGCTCCTTCAAAACCTTCTCTTTTTGCAGGTCTTGCCTTTGGATCTTTTGCCATTACTAAATCTCTAGTTAAAAATTCTTTAGCTAATAGTGCTTCTGTAATTGCAACTGGTGATGCAGCTTTAAATATACTTATTTCAGTCATATGAGCAATTGTTAAAGCAATTTCCATTGTCTTAATCTTTTCATGAATTAAATAAACTAAAGCAGTATCTACAACATTATAAAATATGTACTTAGGATAATCCTTTTCAAACATATCTTGTATAGTACCTTCATATTTAATTTTACGAATTCCTACAACTGCTTCACCTACAGTATCTAATTTTAAATCTTCTTTAATATCAACCGTCCTATCCCATTTTGCATAAATATCTAAATAATCCATTACACCTACATGACATGGAAATTCATGCTTTCCGAATGTTCTACCAATAGGTGATGATATAGAAGGATCAATACCTAATTTTTTACATCTATTAATAATATATTGCCAATCAAATTGAATATAATTCCAACCTGTCATCATTGAGAATTTTTTAACAAAAGTATCTAAGAAAGTATACAACATGTCATACTCATTATCAAAGCATTTAAAGATAAATGAAAATTCTTCACCTATTGCTTTAAAATGTTCATCAATTTGTTTTTGTATTTTTAATTGTATTTTCTTTTCTAAATTTTTAGTAGCTAAAACAATACATTGTTTTTCTGGAGTTACAATACAGATTGCAGTTACGGGATTTGGTGCTTTACTTGGCTCTGGGAACGAATCAGTTACTTCTACTTCAATATCAACAAAGAATGTTCTTGGAAAGTTATAACCAAATATTAATTCTCTATCTGAAAAAGATAATTGTTCCATGTATTCTAGAACTCTATACTTATTTAGCCATCTAGATTTTACTTTTTTAACAGGACGACCATCCCAGTTTTTAATTTTAGAATCTGCCTTAGTATCACGATCATCGCATACTTCCCAGTTAAACATATCTTCTGGTTGAAGATCATAAGTTTTAAATCTAGTTTTTCCGTCGAGATTAAAATAAGATACCCATAATTGGCGATCTTCTTGAGTTATGTCTAATAGCATATTTTATTTTTTATATGTAAATATTAATAGTTGTTTTTTTGACGATCCCAGTTTTCTTCATTCTTTGAAAGGTAATAATTATAGAATTCTTTAGGGGTAACACCGATTGCTAAACCTGCATTAAATACAAAATGCATTACATCAATGAATTCCATTTTTAATTCTTTTAAATCACCTGGGGTTAAATCTGATAATTTTGTTTTTCTAATCTCAGGATTTTTAGATTTCCAAGGTTTCCATGCAGCATTACCAACACCGTCTTCAATCCCTCCTACTGCGTCCATCATCTCATGTAATTCATCAATGATAGCATGATTATTAACCATTAAGAAATCTATAAGATCTCCTATATTAAATTCTTTAAAATGTTTCTTGCCTTGTTTCTCAAAATACATGTTTTGAGTATTCTCTTGTAGTAAATAAAGATCATTCAATGAATTACCTTTTTCTTCATAACCATTTTCACTGTAATAATCTTTTACCTTTAGATCTTTACATTTGTTATCAGTATTTGCCATATAAGTTTTTATTTATTTTTATATAGCTAAAAAGCTTTTTTGTTTTACTTTTTAATTAGGTTGTTTTCAATCATTTTTAAATAACTGTCATACCATTTTGGATCAAACCAAAATCTTCTTCCGTTTTTATCCTTGCACCATGCCATAGCTGGATTATGATAGCATTTTATAAACTTTTCAATTTTTTCTTTGTCAGTCTTAAATGGGTTTTCCCAATCCTTTAATTGCCCACCACCTAATGCATATGCCTTTCTTGGAATCTCAGTACATAGATCTATTAGCTCAGGACAGTTTTCAATAACTTCTCTTGCATTCATAAAAGGATTAACTTGAGGAAGTCTATATAATATCTCAGCTCTAAGATAATTACCTATACCATTAAAATATTGTTGATTCATTAAAATTTCATGAATAGGGCGATTAAATGCTCTTTTATCTAAGTGTTTATAAATATTGTATTTAAAATCATCAACCTCTGTAGTAGGATCCGGTCCTCTGTTAGCGCTCCACGTTTCACCTGCTTTCCATTTACCAAATCTTCTAACATCTACAAAAGATAATGTAGTACCATCTGATCTATAAAATTTTAAATGAGCATGTTTAGATTCTTGGCCAGTATTAGTTAATTCAAAATGACCGCTCATTCCCATAGACATTCTAAGAGGTGTTATTTTATTATTTTCATTAATATAAACAATTAATTCCTTTCCTCTACTTTGAGCAGATAAAGAAAAATAATCTTTAGGATTTTCTGGTGTAATACAATGAGTACCTTTATGTGCAGTATTTTTTACAATGCCACAATACTTTATAGAAGGTCCTTCTACATCTTTGCTATATTGATTAATATAATCTGCTGTTAATCTAAGTTCTGCTAATTCTGGCATATTATCCTTTCATTATTTTAATTGCATTACGAATAGTTCCGTTTACTGATTGAACTGTAATTTTTAATTGTTTTGCAATTTCAATGGTTTTCATTTCATTACAATCAATACCAAATTTCATTTTAATAATTTCTTGTTGTCTTGGTTTAAGTTTACCCATTAAGTTTTCTATCTTATGTTTTAAATGAGATTCTTCATGTATAGTTTCAATTTCAGATTCATAAGTACCTTGATATGTTGCATCTAAAACAGATACTTTAGGTCCTATATCAGGTAGATGTGTTTTATGAGCAGGTATTCTAATTGTTCTACTTTTATTATTTAATGCTTGTCTGATTGTTGCTTTAATCCATAATGCAGCATATGAAGAAAACTTAGTTTCTAATTTAGGATTAAATTTATCTCTTGCTTTACATAATCCGATTGTACCTTCATGGATTAAGTCTTCTAATGAAATACCCATACCTTGATATTTTTTAGCAAGATGTACAACTAATCTCATATTAGATAATACAAGATCAGATGAATTAATGTTTTTTGAAATGTCTTTGTAAAGTAATGTGTTCATATAGTTTTCCGTTTTAGTTTGTTATTGTTATTATTAATATAAATATAATCAATTTATACCTATTCCGGCCATAAAACTATAACTTTTTTCCGAAAGCACTCATTTTTTCTTAAATTGTTAATAACTTTCACTATTAACCTATAAGATCTATAATCTTACGATTTTTAATTATCTTTTCTCTGTTATTTAAAAACCATTCTAGATTTGAAAGGTCTGGGTCTCCGATTAAGCCAGTTTCTTTTCGGATTGAAGTTAATTCAGTTCGGATTTTTGCTCTGCGATTAGATATTTGCAGATCTTCCTGTTGATCGTAGTATTTACTTATTGAATTGCTCATGATACTGATTTATTATTATATGCAATAAATCAGAGATGTTTCAGCTTAATATTGAGATTCTTCTTTTACAACTGCTATTGCTCTTAACATCTTAGGATAATCAACAGGACATTTTAAATCTAAACCAGCCTTTGCAGTAAATTTAATATAAGCATCACCTTTACTATATATGAGAATTGTTGGAGCCATTCTTATACGTAACTCCTTTTTTAATCTTGGTGATGTTGCAAGGTCTATTCTATAATAATTAACACCATCTAAATCATCGAGCTTTTTCCATTCCTTAAATGCATTGTCTTTATTAAAGCCTGCATAAAATTCAATTATTATGATTTCACTATTGTCATCACCAAAAGCATTGTTTGGTGTAATCGTTTCATCAAAGGTATCATCATTAATCCATTCTTGAGCAAACACTAAATTTCCTATTAATAACAAAGCAATCAATAAAAGTCTTTTCATGTTAATTATTTTTTTGCATTTCATAAATGCGCTCTTCTAATTTTTCTAACTTTTCTAAAATTGATTCAACGTCTTCTTGTGTGTCCATTATTGTTTGACGAATAAGTTCATCCTTTAAGTCATACTCAATCCTTTCGATTGGTGGTTCAGGTAATGTCATAGCTTTTGCTATATCAGCCTGTAGTACAAAATACATACTTGATATGGAAATAGCAAATCCTACTATCATTCCAATTGTTTTAAGATCTAAAGTTACTTTAGTACCTTCTCCTATTTGTTTTGCCATTTTTATTTAAATGTATAATTAATCCCGAATGTAGATTGAAATAATTCACTATCCCACATTTTAGAATATTCACCTTCTACGAATACTCCTAGGTTTTTGTTAACTTTCCAACCAAAATTAATTCCAGCTGAATAGTCATTCCATTGTTCTGGTTCGTTATCTAATATTAGTCCACCTTCACCCCAATTATTTCTATTTAAATAACTAAATTCTTCATCACCTTTAATATATCTATGCATTGGTAGTATATAATTACCATAAGCATGTAACCAAAAATTGTTTTTGTAGTGATAATAATCGAAACCAACTATAGGTGCTATTTCAACCCAAGGATCTAATAATTCCCATTGTTCTCCATTATACCTATTCATTAAACCAGTAAATACATTTTCTCTAAATTCCAAATCCGAGTATGCTACAATATTTCCATCAGCATCTTTCCAAATCCAGTCTTGTGTTTCTTCTCCAGTATTAGCATCAGTATAAGTTGTATAGTGGTCTGTGTAACCATATTCAAATCCTAAAGTATACCAAGTATTAAGTGGAAATTCTTGAGGATTGCCATCTGGTCCTAAAATTGGATTACCATCTGGGTCCGTGAAGGTTTGAGTTTCATTTAACCATATTTCTATAGGATTATAACCGTATGCTCTTTCATGACCACGTGCTATAACACCAGCTGATATTGAGAATTTTTCACCAAGTGGTAATCTAGCTCTTGCTTCTACTGAAAAATATTCTAAATTAATTTTGTCTTCTTCTCTAGACTGTATTTTAAATATATGATATTTACCAGTGTGCTTTACGAATAAATGATGGTTTGTAAAATCTTCGCCTCGCCATCTTTCCTTTTCAAAATGTATTTGATATTCTAAACCTTTGAAAGCAGATGTTGGTGCAGCAAATGCCAATTGGTTTTCTGTTCCATCATAAAAGTTTTTTGGTTTTCTTTCATAGCTAAATCTTGCTAGCTTTCTAAGACCAAAACCAATTCTATAATCGAATGGGTAAGTTGGTGTATTATCTACTACAACTGGTATATCATATAAACTCTGGTTGTCACCTGTTCTTACAAAATATGATCTTTCAGCTGCTTCTATAGAATTTGAAATATCTCCTGCGCCGTATACTGTTCCATATTTAAGGAAGTCAGAATATAAAGATTTAAAAAACTTTTCTTTACCTAAAGCTTTAAATTTGTCTGGTGATTGTCCATAGGTCTGAAAAGACATAAACATGATAAATATTAATCCAATTAAGTTTTTCATAACAATAAACTATTTTTAGTATTTATTATGATAATCATATAAAAAATACGTTTATTTGCTTGAATCTTAATTCTTTAACTTTTTAATCCAAATAATTGATTCTTTACATAATTCATATTCTTCAGCTTCCTCACATCTAACTAGGTTAGTTTCTAATGCTTCCAAGTAACCTTTTCTTTCTACACTTAAATCAAAATCTATATTTTTAAGTATACCAATAACTACTTTATCAACATCTTTATCTAAAGCTTTAAGTACTGCCTTAGTTACAGACACAGAAACTTCATGAGCTCTTAATTGAGCCTCAGCTTCTAATTCTTCAATATTTTCTGAATTAAATTCTATCATTGTCTAAACCTTTTTTTATTTCATTACATACATGGCACCTTTCATATTCCTCATCTATTTGAAAAACAGATATCATGTTATCTAACATAGTATTAACTTGATTAATATTTAAAATATTATTCTTTAAAAGATTATTTACTGCACTAATAGCATCATTAATATCTAAACTTTCAAAATCATTATAAAATTTATTAGCTTGTTCTCTTGCCCATATTTCTTGATCACTTTTCATATCTGCCATAGCATGTAGTTTTGCAATCTCATCCATTTCAATACCATGATCATTAGGATCGAAGCCATCTTCAGGATTTTGATTTAACCAGTCATTTATCATATTTTGTAATTTATAGTTTATTTAAATAAAATATAACAAATATCAGAGAGCTGTGAAAGCTATGTGTAAGTTATTTATAAATTATTAAAAACAGTAAATTTTATTTTTTGTTTATTCTTTTAATAACATGTGTAGGTTGTTCAGGCTGTGTTTTTGCCCATACCTTTCTAATAGAATTTGTTGCACGAGCAAGTGTAGTTACTGAATTTTGTTCTTTAGTTGTTTTATTACATCCACATCCCATATTATTACCATTTATTTTTAGGGCAACTTTCAGTTGACCACTGAGCCTTTTTATTTAAATAACATCCACATATACAACACTTAGAACCACATTTATCAGAGCACTGGTTACATATAGAAATTCTATCGTTATATTTATCAGTAGTTACTTGGTCTCCCCAGATAAGATATTTAAAGAGTGCTATTACAAATCTAAATATTCTAATCATTATACTGTATTTACTTCATCAATAGTTGCAGAGGCAGCAGTGTTTATTTCATTAATATTTGCGGCAGCTACAGTATTCATTTCGCTAAAACCTAATGTTGGTGCAGGAGTATAAGTAATACTTAATGTTACATCACTTGGACCACCTTGTGCAATTTGAGCTTGAAGATCTGTTGCAAAAGCAACTCCTGGCTGAACATTCTGTTGATCATTTGTTTGCTGAATAGTAGCCATTGTTGCCAAACCATTTCCTTGCCCACCACCAGACTGAAGGAATGAAATACCTGCTGCGGTAGCAGTAGTTGAAATAGAAGCACCAGCACCCGGCCACTGAAAAGTATTAAATAACGTTGGGGTAAACTGAGGAGAGCCATAATCACCATTTGCTAAAGATCCACCGGAGCCACCACCAAAGGCAACACTCTCGGTTACAGTACAAAATATAAGACCAGAATTACCAGCAGAATTATATGTAAGAGTTGCAGCTGTAATCGTTCCTAGTGCAGGAAATTGATTAATGTCAAAGTACACAAAAGATCTAACTATAGCAAATGCAGTACCACCTCTACCAACACTAACCTGAAGTCTTATTTCTGGACTAAGGCCAGGGT
>Ga0308014_1000073_pt1 | contig 23555 bp, 8 predicted proteins | sample Neamet229_FD_203154 | JGI IMG/M metagenome (GOLD analysis project Ga0308014, IMG submission 203154) | Marine microbial communities from water near the shore, Antarctic Ocean - #229 | ecosystem: Environmental > Aquatic > Marine > Unclassified | place: Southern Ocean | collected 2014-07-28 | reverse complement strand
TCCCGGATATGCGAAGTGTATGGTTTCGTTCGAGACAACAGATTCCCAGTGCGTGCCGTTGTCTGCTGAGATCCAGTAATCCACTCGGTCACCCGTCGAGGCTGCTGACCAGTAAGTTTGCATGTTGGCTGCAACGATGTCTTGATCCGAGGATGTGACTGGTCCGAACCACGTGGTCGTCCCTGGCGCAGGTGTGGTTTTGTATTGCCACCCTGTTCCGTATTCACGGTAGTAAAGCGTTGATGAGGACCAGGTCGAGTACCCACAGTCAACAGTAATGAATCGGTTTCCATCGAATTGGAGGCCGTAACCTAGAGCTGATATCAATCGTGTACCAAGTTGTGGCACGAGGGAAGTCGAGGAACCTGAGATTGACCATGCTTCGAGTTGATCCTTGTCGTTGCCTGTCGATCCTTGTTGGCACCGCATGAAGAAGGTCGATTCGTTCACTTCAAGCCCGCGAACTTGTTGTCCTGTTTTACCACATTCAAACGAAGTACCAGAAGAGGAGGAGTACGAGTACATATTGGAACCACGGGTGTACTGACCATCAGCCGTTTCTGAAAAGGTGTAGGGCACAATACGACGTTGTGTGTTGTGGACAATCCATACTTCCTCTGACGTCCGATCATAAGCGATGGCGGTGTAGTCTGAATATTGAGGTGAGACGTCATATGAATCAATGCACGTCCACGTGTCGTCGCGAGAAATATCCAATTCCAACACTCGATGGTATTGAGTTGGAGCAGAGGAAGTGTAGTGGTAGCGGTAGCCAGACAAAATGGCGAACATGCGTTCATCATCAGTGATTGTCCAGTCACGGAATCCATAACTTCCGTAGTAAGTGCTTGGGTGGAGGGTGGCGATGGTGCAATCCGCTTGATCAAGGTTGATTGTTGATTCTCGTGTGAGGTTGTTTGGGTAAAGCCGTTGAACAATGTTGTTGAAGTTAGAAGAACTCCAGGTGGACATGAAGAGCCAATCATGGTGTTGTAAAATGGCGCCCTGTGATTGCTTGGTCAAACTTGTCGCGGTCTTTAGGGTCTGTTGAGAAAAACGGCTTTCGGTGGCATTGGAAGTGTGAGGTTGACGAAGGGCATAGGAGCCATTGTCCAACCATGCATCAGAATTGACGTCGGTCACTTCATCGTAGCCGTGGGGGAAAAACACCTCATCTGTATTGTCAAACGCCAGACTCACATCGCCGCTCCGAGCATCTGCTGATGAGGATTGGCCGAGGATCCAATCCGAGCGATCATCGTCGACAAGTTGTGACCAACCTGTTGCAGAGGCCCCTGATAGCGTCATCGTCACATCGGTGATTTTGGCACCTCGGGGCAAAGCCATTTGGGCACCAGCATCAGCGCTGCCACCCTGATAGAGTGCTACATATTCGGTTGTGCCATCGGCAAACTCGTACACGTGGCGAGCGACACCGGATGCTTCTGCAGGTTCCACGACCACATCTGCGAGAGGGGACAGTGGAGAGAGCACCATAATGGCACAAAGCAGGAACATCACGCCGCGGCCGGATGAAATATTGTTATCCACAACGTGTCCCTCAAAGACCCACATGCGGCTCAGCATTTAGACAATACGCAGTCTTGACACTTTAGCAAGTTCAGCCCGTTTGACGAGAATCATAGCGAATTGGCGAGGAATCGCCCCTTATGCCGTCTTCCTCATCGTCATGGACTTCAAACCAGTCAACCAACCAATCTCCGTCGGTGTCCCAGTTTGTCGGGTCCGAACCTTCGGCGATGTGATCGTTGTCATGATCGAGAAGATACCAGCCAAATTCATGCTCACCGACAGCACGAACCGGTGCTGTAAAGGGTGAACCCGTGTAGTAAATTTCCCAAGAATCCGTCCAGTTTCCTGCCATGTGGACTTCGTCATCCCCTGCATCGAGTGAAAGGAAATTCGTGTCTTTGTCATCGACGATGAAGGCAAAGCGGATATCGTTGTTGAACGACTGATCCATCTTGAGGTAATTTTCTGTGCTCGAACCGGTCTCATCCAACGAGAGCATAGCTGCTCTAAATTGCCACCATTCCAAGACTACTTCTCCGTCATAGACCAAGCCGCTCAGTCGAACAGCATTTGGTGAGGCAAAATTTGTGTCGGTCACTGCATAGAATTCTTGGAAGTTGGTGTACGATTCATAGACACAACCTGCGCCGCTGCAATCCCAGTTTCCATCTTGATCGGGATCGAGGTTGGCATCCAGGGGATCTGCGGGGTTCATAGTGAACCACGTGAAGGTCAAATCCGGACGACCGAGCACACCATCGGCACCTTGTTGCGACAACGGGAGGCAGGAGTTGGTGGCTGTATCACAAGGACCACCGGTCGATGCGTCAATCCAGACCACCTGGATTTCCAAGTACGAACTGAAATTATCATTTGATTCGTTCCAGGCCTTTGAGTACTCATACCAATCAGGAATCATATCACCGTCGGTGTCGTTATCGCTCGGATTGATACCGTACTTGAACACTTCACGACCATCTGAAAGATTGTAATCGCGTTCGTGTGAGGTGACTGCGCCATTGACGAGCTCGGTTGTGTAGGTGATGCTATCACCGTCTGAATCGTTCAAATCGGGCCGTGTCTGGTTGTCCCATTCCATCCAATTGGTGAACGGTAGATTCCCAATGCCCGGTTGAACAATGGAAGATGAAGGCGTGAAGATTCGGTCGGTCCATGTGCCCTGATCTGCAGGAATATCAAATGCTGTTCGACCGTACCAGCCGTCTTGATCACCGTCATAGTTGACATCCCAAGGGTTGACTGGGTTCGATGCCCAATGGTTGATAGTGGAAGCATCTTCCATACCGTAGAGTGCATAACAGTACTCCCATCCGTCAGAGATACCATCGCCATCAGAATCGGTGCTGGTGGGATCTGCAACGCCAATCAACGTGCGGTTGAAGTTGTCAAAGTAAAATTCATTGATTTTCAACATACGGTCTGCGCTGTCTTGAGACTTTTCGATGAAGTCGTTGTAAAGGGCATCCATTGCTTGAGGCAACGTCATACCTGATTCTTCCATGTAAGCATTCATCGCATCTTCGCCGAAATCAATGATTCCAAGGGCGGTGGGGACGGAATTTCGTTGGTCGAACTTGCCCCAAGTTCGAGATTCCCATTCGCGAAGGTTGGAGAACACTTCTTCTTCAGAGATGGCTCCATCACCATTGCAATCGAAACTATCACCATCGGTATCGAGGTTCACATCGTTGTCAATCAATGGATTCATGCTCCATCGGTTTTGATCTAAATCCCAAACCGTGAACCAGTATTCGAAGCCGTCGTACATCCCGTCACCGTCTGTATCGGGGTTTGTTGGGTCGGTCATTCCCAACAGAATGGAAATGATCGCATTGGGTGGTTCACCCTGTTGCCAACCGTTGAAATCTGACAGCAAACGCTTGCCACGGGTCTCCTTCGTGATCAGGATGTTGAACACGCGCTGAGCCTTTTCTGTGGCTTGCTGTGCATCACCATCAATGTGAAGCAAAGGTGCGTCATTCGGGTGCTCGATCCCGTTTTCGGGATTGGAAGCGGAAAGAGCAAATTCTTGGGCATCGATGAGACCATCGCCATCGCCGTCGAAATCACCATCACCAGCGACCAGAGGGTTGAGTGTCCACGTCTCGGCGGAAAGATTCCAAGCAGTGAAAAGGTGCTCAATACCGTCAAGCATGCCGTCACCATCGGTGTCGACGTTGTTTGGATCTGAGGTCCAACCACTGATGTTGATTTGATCCTGCGTCAAGAATGAACCAAAAGAAGAGCTCGTTGTTATGCTCGGCCACTGTTGAAGAGCGAAAGCGGAACCAACGGTCGTAACGAACCACTGAGGAGAGGTTCGGTTCGCATCTGTCTCGCTGTATTCAGGAGCAATAGCATTGTACTCTTCCCAATTGGCCATTCCATCATCATCAGCGTCTTGCCAGCGGTCTGCAGCGTCCAGTGGATTGAGTGTCCAAGCATCGGCTAAGACATCCCATCGAGCAAACCAAATTTCCCATCCATCAGGCATACCGTCGCTGTCGCTGTCGGCATCGAAAGGATCTGCAGCACCAAGGCTGGTGCTGGTTTGAACGGCGGTGATTGCCCCTGATGCACGTGCCCCGAAGGTGGCTTCTGGTGCACCGTAATCGCTGATGTTACCAAACAAGTCAGTGCTGAAGCCATTCGGAAGTGGTTCACCAGTCATGGTCATGTTGGTGCTGAATAAATCCGAACGAACATGGAATTCTAACCAATTCACGAAGGCTTCATTTTCTTCAAGCACACCATCATGGTTGATGTCATAGCCATCGCCATCGGGGTTTTGGAACAAGTCGGAGCCGTTGAGTGGGTTGACACCAATGCGCGAAGGGTCCCAATCGCAAGCACCGTCGGACTCCCACCCATCTGGAAGCGAGTCACCGTCGGAATCGATGTTGTTGGGGTCCGACATTGACCAAGACTCGGCTGATGCTGGAGTTTCGCCGTGTGATTCGAGCAAAAGACCCTCGAGGGCAGCGCCACGGACCAAGGACCATTGATACTCACATAGGTTCGGCAAACCATCACGGTCGGCGTCCCAGTTCGCATCGTCTGCTCGGTTTGGATCAAGCGACCAGTTGTTTCCACCGGTGAAGCTGGAGCCAACCCAACGCCGATGAATGATCTCCCAACCGTCTGGCATGCCATCCCCGTCTGAATCGAAATTCGTAGGGTCGGTACCGACATCGCTTGAAGACAATCCAAGGTAGGTCGCATTGGCAGATTCGCTGGCTTCATCGTCACACACGTAGACGAGTTGAACAGTGTAATGGCACCAAAGGTTGGTCGATTCAAGGAAGAATCCGAAGTATTCCTCACCATCACCTAAACCATCGCCGTCGGTGTCACCCTCTCGAGGGTTGGTGGAATTGTAACCCTCTGGGGTGGTTTCGATGTAGCGGAACTCGTCAAGATTGGTCCAAAGGCGTTCCAAGAATCCATCACTGGCTTGGTCCAAGTCCAATCCATCGCCGTCCATATCCAACAAAGCGTCCCAAGGATCGGTTGGATCCAAGCCATTGGCTACTTCCCATCCATCAGGCATTCCATCGTTATCAGAATCATTTGCTCCAGGGTTCATCAATTCTAAATTGGCGTATTGACCTGGCGCTGAGCCTGCAAGGATGGTGATGTTGCCATCGAGGTTGACCCAATTGAGGGTGCTCAACTCTCCATAAATTGGTTCTTGCTTTTGCAAACCATAGACAGCTGTGTAATCACCAGAAATGGCCCAAAGGGATTTTTGAGAGCCAATCAAGAGTTCATCCCCGGTGGGGAAGATGGAGTAAATGTTGTTCAACTCACGGGTGAATTTGCCATCAAGTCCTGGATGTTCAAGCAAACCGCTGTGCGTGATGCTGTTGTCCAACACATCCATTCGGTGCAAACCTGAAGGTGTTCCAAACCAAAGGACTTGAGCGTTGGTTGGATTAGGTCCATCCAAAACAAGGGTTCGAACTTCTGCTGGGTTTTCCACCATGCCCAAAGAAAGGGAGCGCAATTCGTCAATGCTTGTTGGAATGGGAGTGGATTCAGTTGTGTAATGGAACCGCCATTCAGCAGTAAAGTCGTCACGAACTGTTGCCGTTTCTGCCATCACAAGGCCTCGGTCGGTACCGACGTAGAGCATCTTGTCCCCGCCGCCTGCTGCACCATGCGCCACTGATGTGACGCTGGCATTCGATTCACTGAGGATTGAAGAAAGGGATGTTGAGATCGGGTAACTTTGAGCGATGGCTCCTGTCAGAGTGATTTCGACAATCACACCAGCACCTGAATCACCAAGCGCAAGCAGTTGTTGATTTTGGCCTTCGATGTCGAGCATTGCTAAAGCGTTGAGACCATCGCCCATGCTCCAGGACCATTCATCCAAATCGGCGAATGAACCATCTGCTTGGAGCGGTGCGACAGCCATACCGACGCTCGTGGCTAAAGCCAAAGCAAAGGCATCGTTTTCACTCTTGAGTAAAATTGCGTCTCGCAGTTCAACGCCTTGAGGCATCCACTGATCGCTGCTTGTTTCGTCTGCCATGTTCATGAATGTCAAACCGTAACGGGTGGTGACGTACACATTGCTAGCATCGGTTTCGATGTCACGTACATCGTAATGGAGCACACTCATCGACTCAGCATCAGCGGTGAATGAAAGCGGCATAATGGATGCTGTACCTTCTGAAGGACCGTAGTCCACCGACTTCAAACCAGCCCTCACCGAGTTTCCGTCGTCTTCATGGACCATGTATTCTTGCAACGTCGACAAAGCCTCACCAAGAGCAAGGGCCGTCAATGTTCGACTCACATCGGGGGAGATGCCGCCGTCTCGGTTTGCATCCCAGCCATCGTTGTCATGATCGATGAGAGCGTTGGTCCGGTTCAAGGGGTCCAAACCAAAGTGAACTTCCCAGCCATCGGGAATACCATCACCGAAGGAAGGGAACAATCGGCGGATGGAAAATCCATCCCAGTGGTACCGGTCCGAATCATCAAGCAGTGGATCAGTTCCAAGCCACAGGTCTTCATCCACGATGTTGGTTGCGTTGGTGGTGCACGCTGCGAGTAAGTTCTCGAAGGTAGCGTTTGAACCGGTTGGTATGAACGGCCAATTCAACAGAATCGAACCTTCGGGGAGGGACGCTGAGCACCACAAACCATCGAGTTCGTTGGTGTGATTCGAAGGTGCCCCTTGGCGGTATTCCTCCGGGGAAGTAAACCGCTCTGTAACCGAGAGAATTCCGTCTCTGTTGACGTCAAAACCGTCTTCATCAGGGTCGTCTGTCAAATCGCTTGCATTCAGGGGGTCAAACGCTGGACAGACATAGCGGAGTGTAAAGATGTCAAAGCCGCCGGTTCGATGGCACATGTAGGCTTCATAGCCGTCTGGCATCCCATCACCATCGGTGTCTGAGACACGTGGATCGAGGTAACTTCGCTCGCCATTAGCATCAACGGTGCCGGTCAAACCACGGGGGAAACCTGAAGCAGTGCAATTTGCAGGATAAGGCCAACAATACTCTTCAGTCGCGTTGAGCCCGTCGAGATCGTTATCGACGAAAGCATCTGACGCATCTTCTTTGTTCATTCCGGGCATGAAGATATCACGCCCGTCGACTGAAGTCCAGTTCATCCAAGATTCAAACAAATTTTCATGGACGTCCGGGATTTTGTCCCCGTCGGTATCCGTGGAAGGAGGTTTCTCTCCCTCGGTCACCTTGGGGTGAATGCTTGAAACCGAAGAAACCGCAGGAAATTGCGACATAAAGAGAAGACTCGCAACGACTGCGAGTGTGGTGAGAAGAGTGGTTAAGCTTCGTCGCATTGTATCACCGGGGGCCAAGCCATAGGCTTCGCTAACCTTCAGCCCTAAATCGACACTTATGAGGATGATGGAACGTTGTTCGGACATTTCCGTCTTCAGATGATAGAAATTCAAGCGCTAACCCATCCTTTCCCCTCAATTTGGCCGTGCAGAAAAAGTATCAAAGTAGGCATTCAACCGGCAGGAGGCAGCGCTTTGTTCAAAGCCCGAACGCGCTCCCGTCGGGTTGAGTCCCATGGCAATGAGCATCACCCATCTTGGAACCGGTAGTCGCGGCAACGCGACCCTGCTGGAAACCAAAGGTGCGAAGGTGCTGATCGACCAGGGATTCAGCGGAGCACAACTGGAGAAGCGCTTGAAGCGCCTCGGCATCAGCCCTGAGGAAATCGATTGTATCTTCATTAGCCACCACCATGGTGACCATGGCGGTGGTGCAAAGATCGCTCAGAAACGATGGGGTTTGCAAATCCTAGCCAACGAACGAACGGCAGAGGAACTGGGATTGATCCCCGAATTGACCTCCTACTTTTCAGCACTCGACATGGTCCGTGTTGGCGATGATTTAGCCGTTTTACCCGTCCCAGTCCCACACGCAGGGGCAGATAACGTAGCCTTCGTGGCGAGCCATGGCGGGGAACGAGCAGCCATCATCACAGACCTTGGCTCATGGACTGAGGAACTGATCACGCATGTTCGTGGTTGCGAGCATATTGCCATCGAAGCAAATTATGATACGAACCGATTGATGAATGGCCCCTATCCCTACTCGCTCAAGGACCGAATCAGTGGCCGAGGGGGTCACTTGTCCAACGAGCAAACGGGTCAATTCTTGGCACAGGTGTGCACACCTGCGACCCGAAGCATTAGCCTGACCCACCTTTCAGAAAAGAACAACCGTCCACACCTCGCCGAATCAACTGTGCTGTACCACATCGACGAGGTGTTCTCTGGCGACATCACCATCTCGTTGCAAGATGGGCCGGATTACACACACTATGTTGGGGAAGACAAAGCAGATGAGGCGACTGAATCAGAAGCATCCCTCAAGCCTCGAACCCCCTGATTCTTGCACCCGGGACACCCTTCGAAAGGTGAAGGGCTAAATGGTACCGAACATTGTGTGGCATGTGAACACCGAAGCCTGCTTCGTCTTGCGCCCGTCCCTGCGAAGGAATGAGCGTGCCGTGAGCGAAGTTTTGGGCGTCGTCATGCTTTTGGCGATGGTCATCACCATCATGGGTGGTGTCTGGATTTTTCTGACACCCTACCTCTCTGATTTCGAAGACAACACCAATTGGAACAGTGCAGTTGGCATATCAGAACGATTCCAAGACCGAATCGATGTCGCTGGAGCATCCCCCGAAGGAACAGGAATCCGTCACACTCTCGCCTTACAGGCAACCTACATCCGTCCAATTGACAAGGTGGAGACATGGACGATTGCTGCGGACATCGTTCCAAACGAAGTCGTAACCTTGCGCCATCACAACCTCACGACATTGGGTCTTGACGCCCAGAATGAGACGGCCCGTTCAGTCACCATTGAAACGCCAATGGGCATAGAATCAATCTCGTTTTCAGCATCGCATGATGAGATCATGGTCCAGCACAACTCTTCGAGGGAACACTGGATGGTCATCACCGTGTATGATGAGGCGCAGACGCCATTGCATCGGAGTTTGAGTTACGCCCTTTCAGGTATTCAAATCACCACATCGCTTGGCCAAGGAGAACACGAGCTGGCCCTGATGAACAACGCGAGGGTCGAACACTTCCCCAACGAACCATGGCGAGTTACATCCTATCCCAACGTTGGCCTCGACCAACTGGTCGATGGAGAATACAGGCTCTCCATGCTCCTTTCGGACGTCACCATCAACGGATCGCTTGGCACCGGGAACAACATCGGAATGAACATGCTTTCACTCGGACCAATCACCCTCTTCACCGGACAGGCTTACAACCTGAAGTTCACGGTCCTCAATGAGTTGAACGATGTGATCACCCCTCAATACCACGAGCATTGGTTGGATGAATACAACCTCAATCGAGCCTCTGGAACGCTGGACACATTCGTCGGCTATGGGCCATTCGAACGTGCAAGTGGTGCAGATGGTTTCACAGTGGACACTCATGGCATCCCACTCTACCTCGAAGTGGATGTTCAACGCGTGGAGGTCAGCCGATGAGATCGTCACTCCAGCGCAATGAAGAGGCAGTCTCCGCGGCTGTTGCGACCGTCCTCATGTTCGGTGGGGTGCTTTCGATCATTGGCATGATGATGGTTTCGATGATTCCTGTCATTGAAGAACTTGAAGGATCTGTTGAACGTCATAACATGTCCGCACAAATGTCCTTACTCGCGCACCAGACAGCTGCTCTGAGCGAAAAAGGGATGCCAGGTGATTCGACCTCAATTGAACTGATACCCGTCGATGGCAGCCTCGAATGGCAACACATGCAGAGTGGAATGTGGTATGCAGCAACATGGCATGAAGACATGTCCTTCCGCATGCGGGGCGCCCTGGATTTCGATGACGAACTGGAGGTCCGTCACCCCGAGTCAATGAACACCGCCCTGTGCATGGACGATCTCCGACTCGGGCCCTCAAACGCGTTCCATTACAGTGTTCCTGAATGGGCTGACAAAGTGTCGTTCACCGTAGCACCTGGACTTGCCATTCCGCTTGGCCCGGTCGATGTCGAGTTGGCCGTGAATGGAAGTGTGCTGCAAAACATCGAACTGATGGTTGATGGCTTGCAAGAAATTGATGCACTCAACCTCGGTTTGTTCACATTGTCATCAAGTCATGAGTTGAACCTCTTTGTCGAACGAGGTGGAGGGGGCACCACGTTGGTTGCACCAAACGATGCGAGTCCCATTGACGCAACCGGTCGGTCGTGGTCGGTCCCACTGCCTGCAGGCATCAGCAGATTGCACATGATCAGCCCTGGTGCGAATCAAATTAGCATCACCAATGAATCAACAACGGCTACCTATTACGCAATCCCGAGCGGTCAAAACCGAGTCGGAGCGGCGTTTAGCCATACCATTGAACGAGCCACAGCTGGTGTCGTCCACCTCACCGCAAGCGATGCATCGAGGCTTTTGCTCCAAACCTCAACCGCCAACGATCACGGGATCACGGCGATACCGAGCACCGATGGTCACTACCTTGGAAATGCTTTCATCGCACCTTCTTTGGAAGGAGAGATGGTCTTTACAAATCCCGGAATCAATTCCGTGACGGTGACTTGGCGTGGTGGAGGTGTGTCGGTCGCACCGAATCAGAGCCTCACATTTGACTGGCCGCCCGCCGGCATTAATGGGGCACCTATGATCGAAGCCGAAGGTGATGTGTTCATGACCTGGCGAGCTGCAACAACCGGTCAAGGAGCAAACACGTCAGGCCTCTCCATTTATCCTGCTGACGACACGGGTGCAAGTTCAGGCCAACACCATACATTCCATACTGAAGATTCGACCTTAGCCCAATCCGTTCACTTGATGCGTGCCGGGCAAACGATCGAATGGAACCTCTCAGGGGCAACCGAAAACAATGGTACAATGTACGGCGGTAACGGCCAAGAATCAGTGAACTTGACTGAAGGGACCTCAACCCTCATTGTCACCACCGGCCACACATTGCGAGCAACTCGAATCAGCGGAACCAACGGTCTTCTCCAGTTGCTACACGATGGACAGCAGCGATGCTTGAGCATCGGCGTCGAAGCAAGTGGCTGGATTGCCATGACACTGCCCTGGACCTCCATGAGTGGTCGGGGCGAAGTCGACCTCAAGAACGCCTGGCGTGCTGGAACGCACCCATCAAGCTTGCAAATCACCCTCATCGGAGGACAAGGGCAATCCACACATGCTACGATTGGAACTGTTTGGGGCTTCCACCTCTCCCGATTGTCATACGGATTTTCATCCTCTATTATGGGAATGGAAGTTGCTTACTCCGGTGGTGCTGTGGTGACCAACCATCCGGAATTCGAAGCCTTTGTTGTCGTTTCGCCCTCTGACCGTGGCGGCCCAGGACCACGGTTCGCCGCAACGGTCCCTTCCCTGCATCCAACTGCAACCAGCACCACTGGAGCAGGGGCTATGCACTTGGACATCGAACTTGTCGACCGTTCATCGCTTGCCTCAACCATCGCTTACGAAATTCGCCGGGGCTGGTCTGAACCGTACGGCACATCCATTGCAACAGCTTCCGCTGACGGATTGGAATCAAGCGAAGACTGGACGATTTACCCTGGGAGGATTGACCTGCTGACCGATTATGTTGGTTGGGTACCAGATCCAAGTTATGGCACCAGTGAAGCGGTGTGGCATACCAATGGACAACCCATTCAATTCACTTTACAAATGTCTTCATTGAATGTCCACATGACGGAGGCGATTTCGTGAACCGTATGGCTCTCCGCAAAGACACCGGGGCTGCAGCCACCGAACTTGGCTATATTTTCACGTTCCTGCTCGGTGTGCTTCTGTTAACCATGTTCAGTTTGTGGGCATGGGAGATCGAAAACGCCACCCGAGAACGATGGAATGAAAACGCAATTCAAGCGAACTTGGATGATTTGGCAGCTGCAGTTGAGCGGGCTGATGAAGCCAGCAGAATGGGGTCAATCGATTATGCGGAGCGTGTTGAATGGCGCCTGACTGAAGCCGATGAATCACGTATTACATTGGTCCTGACCGACACCAACATCGAACTCATTCATGACACAGGGAACCTTGACACAAACATCTCCATCTCAGGCACTGGTGCTGGAATACATGAAGGAACGCTCACATTGGCAGGCATCAACAGCATTTGGGTCGTCCACCACAATGGTGTAACCACAATCGAGTACGATCGCCCTCAACATTGAGGAAGTCAGCGACCCATCACTGCTGCGTGAACTTGGGCTTGTACTTCACGCATCCGTGATTTCGCACCAAGTTCTCTGAACACAGCAAGAGCACGTTGCAGGTATTCCATTCGACGAGGTTTATCTGTAGCCACGCCTCCTAGACGGGAGAGAAGTTCTCCAATTTGCATCCGAAGGTCGTTGGCTTCTGCGATCACAAGGGCTTCACGGTAGTGTTCCATTGCCTCTTCGGCCTTTCCTGAGTCCTGGAGGACTTCACCAAGAAGAATGGTGACTTCGACGAGTGACAATAAGTCACCCGCTTCACTCATTGTTGCTAGCGCAGTCGAGTAGTGGTGTGAAGCAACATCAGCATCTCCAACCTTCGCATAGTATCGCCCAAGCACTGCTTGAGCGCGAGCATGAAGCACTGGGTCCTCGCTGTCATCTGTGAGTTCGAAGGCTTCCAAAGCGTGGTCTCTGGCCCGGTCAATTTCACCAAGATCTAAGAACGAACGGGCGAGGATCAATTGAGAACCAATCAAATCGGTTCCTTTTGATTCTTTGAGGATCGTTTCGACTTCACCGTAAGCTTCCAAGGCTTTGATTCGATCGTTCTTCCTTCGCAGAAGGTAACCCATGTTGTTGTATGAACGGGCTGCCCCTTTGGCGTCTTCTAATTCAATGAACTTTTCAAGCGCTTCTCGGTGCATGGACAAGGCCTTGTCAGCGTTGCCCTGCTTCAGGGAAATGTCGGCAAGGGCTGCAAGAATTTCTGCCTCGACCAGTGTCGCATTGGAAGAAGCAGCGAGCGACTGTGCTTCACTGAACACTTCTTCGGCTTCAGAAAATCGACCGAGAAGAACGAGAACTTCCCCGCGCAGTTGGCAGACTTTCACGTAGACTTCCGCTTGCAGGTCAGAACCATCAACGCTCTCCATAAGTGGGAGTAATTCCATGTGTCCTTGTGAAACAAGCGTTCTGCCTTCAGAGGCGATGAGGTTGGATGCTGCTTCATGGCCATCGGAGCGAATAAGGTGGTGGATGTGCTCGATCACCGAATCTGGATTCGGGGTTTGTTTTGCATACCAAAGGCAGCATTTGGCGTGGAATGATTTTCGTGTGGTGCCTTCGAGGCTTCGGAGAAGAAATTCTCGAATGAGATCGTGAACGTCATAGGTTTCAGTATCAGCTTGGCGGGCAAGTCCTTGTTCAACCAGCGCATCAAGTTCATCGGTGTCAAGACCTTGTTCAGCCAGTGCTGCAAGTTCAACAGGTTCGCGATAGATTGCTAATGCGGACAACACCCGCTTTTGTTCTGCGGTTAATTTCGAGAAAATTTCAACCGTTACGTAATTCTCGAGTGTTTCGTGGAACGCACCAGCAGAAGCGCCCCGATTGATGAGTTCCAAGACCAATGGGTGGCCACGGGACAAGCCGTGAATGTGAAGCCACTGTTCATCAGCAAGGTCTTCAAAACTGCTGAGAAGTTGGCGGCCTGCATCAGAATCAAGACCGTCCAAAGGAAGGACTAAACTTGCGATTCTACCTTCTGCGTCCTTGGTTGGGACAACCGGCTTAAACGACCTTGAAAAGATAACAAGAGCGATTTCCTCTTCGCTGCCAAGGAGGGCGAGGGACATGGCTTGGAAGGTTTGGTGCAACGTTGCGTCAGCAACTTTGTGAAAGTCATCGATGACAATCAGCGAAGGCGTACCTTCGAGAGCATCCACGAGCAAGCGTGCAGCGTCAGCAGGCTGGGGGACTGGGGTTGCTGCGAGGTAATCGGCAAAGGTCGAGTCACCAATGTTGGCAAGCCAGTCCGCAACAGACTCAAAGAACGAACGAGAACCTTCCCAATCCTGACAGCGGTGGTAGAGCAAATTACGACGATGCATGAACCGTTCGATCAGTTTGGAAGCGACTGTCGTTTTTCCGATGCCAGCAATCCCTGGAATGAGAAGCGTGGTGGCACGGGCTTCGATCAGGCTCGCCATGTTGTCGAGTTCCTTTTCACGGCCGTAAAAGTGACGAAGACGTGGGAGGTCACCAAGGGAGGTCACCAACTGCTTTTCCACATGCTTCGAGAGATCACGTTCGATTAAGTCTGGTGAAAGTGTTCTTGCATCGAGCACACAGTTGTCATCCATGTAACGAATAATGTCCACAGGTCGCATGGAAAAAGGCAACTTCTCGTTGACGTCCCCAAGCGTTGAATGTACGGCCAGACCGTCTTCGAGGACCGCTCGAAGTGGGAAGGAGCGGAGGCGGACCCAGGTGTCCTCAGCCAAATTCATTCCCGGGTCGGTCAAGAAGTAGGCCTTCCTTTTTCGAGAAACCCCTTTGACGTGAGCTTGACGTTCAATGAGCAAGCCCTGATCCTTGAGCCCTGCAATCGCTCGCGGAACATTGGATCGAGCAATGGCAACAGCGTTAGCAATGCCCATTTGCGAGAGAGCGAAAGGCACTTCGACACTGTTTTTGAAATCAGTGTAGTCCAACAGATGAAGGAGGATTCTCTCTTGGACTCCGGGCTTCGGTTGTGTTGCCATAATCTCACCACCCACGCTTATCCTCTTCAACTCTTGCGGCTCGGTGAGCGTTCATTGAGTCATTGTTCAGGGGAGAAATTTGGATCTGGCACCCAGCTGTTGCTGGTTTCATCCCAGAGCCAACCCGGGTGGGTTGATGCTGCTGGAGCGGCTGCTACGGCTGGTGTTAGAGGGGCCGCTACGGGCTCTGGCGTTGCTTTGCCCCATGCGTAGACATCCACGACAGGTGCGGGCCCTTCAGTATCCATTGCTCCTTCTCCATCAAAGTCTTCGTATTCAACTTGGAAGAAGAATGCACCGGCACCAATCAGAACGATTAGACCAACAATAGCACCAACGATCAACAAGAGGTTTCCGCTTCCTGCATCGGCTGAACCGGACTTCAATTGGAATAGAGAATCTGCGGTTGATCCAGGAGCGGAATAGACTTGACCATCCATTTCAAAGATAATAGCAGCCTTTTCCACACCTGAGAGTTGATTGCTGGCGATGTCCATTGACCAGGTTCCATCGGCAGCAACACGGGTTGAATTGAGGCGGATTCCCTTTGCGTCATCGAAACGAGCAGCAACGATGCTGTTTGGTAGACCTTGACCAGAGAAGGTTGCAGGGTCATTGGCGGTCACAGAACCTGTGTCAACACGCTCGGCGCTGAAAGCTACGGAGACCACAATGATGTTGACCTTGTATGAATACGCTACAGAGTCGTAAGAATCTCGTGCTTCAAACATCAGGCCAACAAGGGACCACTCGGCAATCACTGAAGTTGGTTGAACCCATGGAGGGTTGTACGTTGCGATACCTTGTGCGCTAATGGAGACGTAATCAGCATAGAAATCGTCGTCCAAATTGGTTGCATCATTGAAGATGTCAAACAAGAGATCGTTTTCTCCATCGCCGGTTCCATCGGGGTCTGAGAAGTATTCAGTCAAGTCAATGACTGCACCTTGACCGCATCGATCAATGGCGTTTGACTTGGCATCGCAGAAGATGGTGATTGTCCCAGTCCAGCCTTCTTGGTCAAAGATTGGAGCAATGTTGTTTGCATCAGTTGGATTATCAATGGTGACGCGGATCCTCTCCTCCAGTGAATAATCTTCTCCGTCATAGGCTCGAATGAGCAGTTCATACTGTTGGTCGTGAATCAGTTTTGAGGTATCCCATGTGGTGGACCAAGCGCCGTTTGATGCGAAGGTTGTCACAGGGTTTGGTCCGTTGTTTAGCATCAAACCACTGGCCAAATCTTGGATTTGAATTTCGACACGTGTCACTTGTCCGTCATTGTCTCTGGCCACGCCTTGAATGGTCTGGCTTTCAGAGGCACGAATAACGTCGCTGTTGACTGGTTCGCTCAGTTGAACGAACGGCAATGCATTGTCGTTCATGATGGTAAGTGTTCGAGTTTCAGCGTTGCATGTTCCAACAATATCCCTGCAGAAATCGCTGTCAGCAGCCCAGATACTGAAGGTGTAGGTGCCGCTTGCAAGTTCTTCAAATTGCCAATCATATGACCAGGCTGTCGATCCTTCGATGGAGAAGTGGGATGTGTAATCATTCGGTCCACTGATGTCAAACCAAATGTTTTGGATGTCGCTCCCCCAAGTTCCTGTGTAAGGGTCGCTTGCAGAACCTGTGAAGGTCACTTTGACGTTATCATGCGAAGTGCCATCGTTTGGTGTTTCAACGAGGATCGTTGGAGCAACGAGGTTGAGTTTGTACTTGCGCACTTCGACCGGTGAGTAATCCAGACCGTCGTAGGAGCGAACACGGAATGTGACGTCGCCTTCACCTTCAGGGTGGGCCGAAAGGTCCCAGTCAAAGGACCAGTCTTTGAACGGATGGTTCGCAAGGGTAATCTCGCCATCAGCACCAGAGGTATCCACTGCGGAGTACCAGTCATTTGATCCTGGTGGTTGGATTTCAACACGCTTAACCAAACCAAATTGCTTCTCATAAGCTACGATGTCCAATGGATATGGACCCGAAACTCCGTCCCATGCGGTTCCGGTCAGGCTGACCGTGGTTGCGAAAGAAGCTCCATCACCTTGCGTCACATCGACGCTTGGTTTTAGGTTGTCAAGATTGATGACGTCATCGATGGCACCGCTTAGAACAAAGTTGAACGCTTTTGTTCCCTTTCCGAATTTAGAAGCACTCACGCTGTAGAATGGAAGCTCGCGGCCACCGGTGCAATCGGTGTCGGCATCGTCAACAAATGTATCGCCATCGTTGTCATACCCGTCAGAACAGGTGTTCTCATCCATGAATTCTGTAATGCCAGGGGCAATGGTGACTTCGACGTTGGATTCACCAACAAGGTGATTCCAGTTTCGATCGAGGTAGAAGTCACTCGGGAGAGAAATCTCGGGAGTGAAACCGAAAGCGTCGGTTTGGAGGGTGTAAAGTGGGAGACCAGTTGCATCGCTGATGACCACAGTCGCGTCATAGACGTTGCTGTTCTTGGCTTTCACCTGGTAGCGAACCAATTCCCCTTCTCGGACTTGAGTACCCCATGCGGAGTTTTGGTTTTGGACATGGACCTTACTGGCGTCGAAGTTCTGTAAATCTGCGAAAGAGAACACTGTCGAATTGGCCACAACCTCAAGGGCCATAGGCATGAACTTGGGAGGTAAAGCAGCTGTTGATGGGACTTGCAAGCACTCATCTTGAACGTACGGGCACTCAGCACCGTTCCACTGAAGGGACACGGGGTAGAGTTCGCCTCCGACCGGATCTGGTATGTATTCAGATTGAACGGTCACTCGAGATTCAGTGATGTTGTACACTTGGGAGGCATTGGTGTAACTGTTGCCTGAGAAGTAAGCAATGGAACCATACTTGTTACCGTAGTTGTCGTCATACATCGAAATATTGGCTGCAAAGCCACCGACTGCAACACTGTTACGTTGTGCGTTGACGATGCCACCTTTGATTCGGAAACCATCGCCTGCATTGTTGGTGATGGTGTTGTCGTAAAGGGTGGCAGAGGACATGAACACGTGAATGGCTGGACAAGGAAAGTCTCCGCCATAGAGTTGAGAGTTGCAGGTTCCGGTGACGTTCGAGATCTGGTTGTTAGCGAGGTACAATCGAGCCGCTGTTGGCGTTGGAACGTTCCATCCTTGATCGCCAAAGTGGTATTCTCCGATGAGAACTGCTTCCTTGCCAGTGTCTTGAATGGTGTTGTTTTCTGCAGTTACATCCGATGTCCCGTAAATCCACAGTCCATTCCAGCCACCAATCGGGCCAATGATGTTGTTGTGGATGGCCACGGTCGAGGAACGAATACCAAACCCGGAGGATTCTGTAGCACCGCTGATGACGTTATCCCGTGCATCAACAATAGCTCCATCGTAGGCAGTAATTCCAGCACCTTCAGTGGTGGTGATGACGTTGTTCTCAATGTGCAGGGTGTGCTGGATGTCTCCAGTCTCTTTGTGGGAGTTGGTGTCAATAGCGTTGCACTTGACGTTGATAGTGGAGTTGGTAAGCCATCCGGAAGTTCCTTTCAGGAAGATACCAAAGGAGTTGTCTTTCACTTCGATGTTTTCCATGTTGATGTAGGACTCTTCCATGAAGATGAGGGTTCGGCCGCCACCTTGAGTGGTGCAATCGGGTTCAGTGTTCCCAACGAACTCCGAATTGCGGATGTTCACTGTTGCGAGGATACCAGCACCAGCACCGTAGGCTCGAACGGCTGCAGCATCGAAGCTGTTGCCGTCAACACCAATGGTGAAGCTTGAATCCTGAATGGTTGGTGCGGCGAAGTCGATGGCAAGAACGTTCGAGGTGTTGATGTTGGTGAATGTGAGTCCGGTGGCGGTGGTTGAAGAACCATCGAAGACAAGCACACCGTACTGGAGTTGTTGGAGGGTTGCAACAAAGATTGGGTAGCCATATGCGTTCTCAAAGTGAGCGTAGTTGATCGCTGTGGCCGTTGCCGATTGATCGATGGTTTTACGCAGAAGCAAACCAGATCCACAAGCAGCGTCACTGTTGATGTAGGTGTTGGAACCGTTGACATAGCAACGTCCTTCCTTTTCATAATCACTGGCTGATGGAACTGACCAAACGAAACGAGCCTGATTTGAGGCAGACCCTGCGCTTGCTCCACACGCAGTCGAACCAATGCAAATAGCGCCCTCGACATCGATGAAGGCACCGTATGGAAGGTTGATTGTGGTTCCTGCATTGATGATGAGTTTGGATCCTTCTGCTACGGTGACGTCACCAGCAAGGTTGATTGTACCCGTCCAAGTTTCAGTGCCTGTGACTGTTCCAACGGTTGTTTCATTGACAGCGGATGCTGCGGGAAGTGAAATCAAACCTGCAACACTCGAGAGCAGGAGAAGCGCGACTAACGACAGACTTTTTCGGGAGGTATGTTCAGACATAACGGGCACCACTGTTCTAACCGTATTCTCCAGAGAGATATAACACTGCGCCTCTGTTGCCACCTTGATTGTATCAAATAAGCCACATTTGTATCGCCCAATTCGCCCTCGAAATATCATCGAAGGATGAAAATATCATTTATGCAACTTGGTTTTGATCATAGAATGCCCTGCAATGCCCTTTTTAGAACTCTGGCGCCATCCAAATGAGATCAGCAGACAGGAGCCGTTCGAGCAACTTCATCAATCCAATCCATAGCCTGTAGGTGACCATAGCCTGACCGATTATCATGGATTCCAGCATCATGCAACGGGGTGACTGAATTCATCAATGCCATCTTAATCGCGTCAATGCACGCACCGTTCCCGCCAGATTGAGGTTTGTATTCCGGGTGTGCTTCCAACAGAAGGGCGAGGGCAGCTGTTACGAAGACAGTGGCATCGGAAGTTCCGCTGCTTGAGTACCATTCATTTCCGCTTCCTGTGCTAATGATTCCAACGCCTGGGGCGACAACTTCTGGCTTTTGGTGTGGATTCTGTCGTTGAGAACCATCCTCAAGAACTTGGGAACCTAAAGAAGAATTCCTCCAAACCAATGTGCCAAAGTCGGCAGCACCAACAGTGATCACCCGTGGAATGTTTGCTGGAACTGACACTAAGCCGTCGTCATCTGGCCCACCATCATTGCCTGCTGCTGCAACAACGAAGATGCCTGCATCAACGGCACGTCGGGTAGCCGATGCAGTAGCACCTTCCCTTTCTGCATCGAGGTTCTGTTCACCGCCGAGGGAAAGCGAGATGATATCCGCTTGAAAGGTATCCTGACACCAACGAATGGAATCGGCCACGACGGATTCTTCGCCGCTGTTTTCACCGTTCGCATCCTCTCCTAAAGCAGCAACAACGCCAAGGCTGATCCCTGGTGCTGCACCAATTTGATGTTCTTGCGCCACGAGGATGCCTGCCATGAGTGTACCATGGGCAATGAATCCATAATCGATTGGAGTGCTGGACCCTTTTCGCATATCTTTGAATGTGACTTCAACAGACGACAGCGCATCGTGGGTGAGATCAATTCCAGTGTCCACCATGCACACTCGGACCCCCTCACCAGTCAAGCCTCGAGCGGCTGCTTCGTCCAATTGCGCTTGTTCATTGGCCCATTTCGAATCAGGTAGGCTGAGTTCAATCCACAGGATACCCGAGTTCCAAACCGACAGCAGTACAACCACCAGAATGGAAAAAATCAGACCATTGGTCAGCAGTCTTTGACGCTGGCGTCTGGCTTGAATCGGAGCAGCTTCCAGTGGAGCCCAGCCCGTCACCTCCGCTCGCCAGGCGCTTTGAAACCCAACCGCAGCAGGATCAATTGCTGAAACAATACGAGGATCATCCGGTTCTGGTAGAAATTCAACGTAGTCGAGTTCATCCATAGCTTTCACTCAATGTATCGTCGTACACCCTAAATTAGGGGGTGGACGGTATAATGTGTTGTTCTCAATCAGAACCGCTTGGTGTTGCTTCCACCACGGCTCATCTTAACGCCGCCAAAGATGACAACGATGATCAGAATGATAATGCCCACTGTGGTCAACCATGTATCGGAATCTTCTGCGGATTCAATGAAGTACTCCACTGAGAAGTCACCATCGGTGATGTTATCGGAAACGAAAGCGCTGTCTTCACCAGCAACCTCAACGTGGTATTCGAAACGTTGCGATCCTGATGGCATAGCGCCGACTTCAAACACAGCATTGGTGGTCGAAAGACCAGCGACTGAAATTGTTTGACTTCCATACGAGACGCCAGTCAGTTGGTTGGTGAGGGAAACAATCACGCTGTCAGCGTCAAGGTAGCCAAAGTTCTCGATTGGAATGCGCACTTCAGTCGATTCGACGTCAGCCGTCTGATCGCTTGCAAGGGTCACGAGACCATCGTTAATCTGACGCAATGAAATCATAGCGGGTTTCAAATCCACATCGAACGTATCGGTGTCTTCACCGTTTTCGCTCGTCACAGTCACACTGACGGTCTTGACTGAACCATCCCAGTCACTTGGTGCAAAGACGGTGAACAGTTGGGGGCGAACTTCGTCCTTATGCAGTTCCGCAGTGGATTGCATTGGTGTCACTTCCCAGCCTTCTGGGATGTTATCAGCCAAACTGATGCTAAAGGTGTCATCTCCGTTTCCATTGTTGGTCAACTTGAATGAGAATTGGCGAGATGAGCCAGCGGCGAGGCCGAGTTCAGTCACTTCATCAGAGATTTCGAGGCCATAGGTCTGTGGGACTTGCACATCGATTGAGATTTCACTTGAAGCACCGGTGATGGTGCTCATGCGAACCTTGATCTTGTGGGCCTCATCGAAGTTGTAGGCTTCGGATTGGTTTGCAACATTCACTCGGACACGGATGGTTCCAGTGGAATCGACGGTGTCGTCGCTAGCGTTTTGTCCAACACCGAGGTCCAAATCATACGAATCAACCCAAGCGGTACCATTGAAGAATTCAACGGACCATAGGTTGCTGTCCTGAACGGCGCCAATTGATCCTTCCACGGTGAACACATCGTTGACCTCTGTGCCTTCGTAAGCAACATCAAGGTCAAACTCGATGGTTTCGTAAGCCTCTCCGACGGGTGTAGCCATCAAACTGGTTTCATCACCCTCAACGAGTGTTGCGTTGGTAACAGTTCCAGCAGACATAACCACCGTACTCTCAGAATTGATGGTACGTGTGAACATCATGTCCACGGGGGATCGACCCTCACCAACAGATGTTTTACCGCCTGCAATGTATTCCATGTCAAGCAAGTCATCGTGTTGGATGGTCATGAACGTTGAGTCAAAGTCGACATCGCCGGTTGGTACAAGGATACTGAGTGTACCCTCTTCCGACAACGGCATGTCCCATGCACTGTCGCCGATTGAAACGGTAATGGTAACGCTGCCGTTCAATTTCTCAGCGCCATCTGAGCCAGCACCTGCGTGGTGGGAGCCCAAGGCGAAGTCAGTCCATTCAGTGGTGAGGTCAACCCAGCCACCGAGCTTCATTTCGAGATCGAGTGCAGCCCCGTTAGCGATGGTTGCATCGAGCAAACCAACAGCGACACCGCCGCCGTTTTCATCTGGATTGGCTTGCGTCACAACGACGATCCATTCACCTGGAGCGATATCTGAACTCCATGTGAGGACATCGTTTGCGAACACTGCGTTGATGCTGATTGGGTCACGCACGCCATCGAGGGTCGGGTAGAGAACGATTGTAGCGTTGACGAGGCGAGATGCATCTTTGATATCTGTCACGTTACCAGAGACTGCAACATTTCCTGCAAGGACTTCGAGGTCGTGGGATTCTGGGTTGTTTTCCACAGGGTAAGCGCTGGAATTGCTCAAGTTGTATGATTCATTTCCAAAGCCTTCCTTGCCCACTGACACTGTGTAATTGTCGTGGACTGGGACAAACAAGGACCAGACACCGGAAGCGTCAGTGGTCACGTTCGTGTCAACATCGGTTAAGGTTCCAAGCACCACAACGAGAACGTCCTCGACACCTTCTGTCATTCCAGGGGTGTCATCTTCGTTCAAGTCCCAGTAAATCTTTCCACCGATCTCCACTTCCAAATCAGCCGTAACGATGCCCAAGTCAAGGGCTCCATCAGTAGCGTCAAGGGTGGTGAAGGAGGCATCAGAGGTATCCATGGACCAGTGGCGTTGTGGAGCCGATTCATTGAGGAAAAGGCTCCATGTGCCCGGCATCATTGACTCTGTGACCATACCGGTGTCGTTTGACTTGGTAAGGGTCACATTGCCAAAGCCATCGTGACTCACAGCGGTAACACGCACATTTGACATGTTGTTGTTGCTGTCTGTCTCTTGCAATTGGAAGGTCACTTCGACCGTTTCAATGGTGCTGTAGGTCAATCCGGTCCTGACCGTTGAATTTGTACCAACGGTAAGAGGAGCACGAAGAACTTCCGTGGCGTTCTCGTTGGCGATGAATGGAGCAACGATGCTCACCCAGTCACCAGCAGAAACGTAGCCATGGAACGAGCCGTTTGTGTCGCTTTCAATGTTGTACCACAAATCCTGTTCTGCTTCATAGAGAAGGAACTGCTTCTCAATGGCATCACCGGAAGCGTTTGTGAGGGTACCAGTGACAAGGTATTCGTTGCGCAATGGCATGTCCATGGTCTCGTCAATGGTGTCCAAACCAATAATGATTGGTTGAAGAGCCGTGACGCCCCCAAGGGCGAAATCGCTAGCGTTCTCTTGACCTGGTTCAGTGTAGTTGAACTGAACTGCATAGGTACCAGGTTCCAGCGAAATGGTGATGACACCAGGCGACGTATAGTTGTCAGCTGTGTAATTCA
>Ga0308014_1000065_pt1 | contig 24562 bp, 20 predicted proteins | sample Neamet229_FD_203154 | JGI IMG/M metagenome (GOLD analysis project Ga0308014, IMG submission 203154) | Marine microbial communities from water near the shore, Antarctic Ocean - #229 | ecosystem: Environmental > Aquatic > Marine > Unclassified | place: Southern Ocean | collected 2014-07-28 | reverse complement strand
ATTGAGAGCTTTTTTGCGTTGAAGATCTTTTTCTCCATATTTGGAGGACGGTAGGCGTCGGCAAAAATCACTCCGGTGAGGAGCAAAAAGATTGAGAACAGGCGAATTTTCATGATGAGAGTCGAGGTATGACGGATTTTTTTTAGGTTTCAAATCCCAAAGCGAGGGGATGTGGGCTGAAGAGCTTTATTTTATTTCCTCCGGGGCGTAAATCTGGCGGAGTTTTTTGCGGAAAGCAGAAAGTTTTCCCTGAAAGGCCTGCAGGTCGCGTTTTCGGATTTCTTCCTCATTATCAAGGATTATGGAGGCTCTACGACCGACGGAATTGATCTCTTTGACGAGAATAATGGCATCCTCAAATATCACTTCCTCGGCTCGCTGGAGGTGGCGTTTTAAGGGGGCCAAGGTTTCGCGAGTTTTTTTATAGGTGCCTTTGATGGCGCGAGGGGGGGTCTTGTCGATTTGGTATTGAAATTTGGAAAGCTCCTCGAGTCGACGGTCAAGCTCCTGGGCGAACATAAAGCGGGTGAAGTAGGCCGGGCGGCGAATGGCTTGCTCGGCGAGCAGGGTGGCGGAGAGGTGTTTGGGCCAAAAATCGCGGGCTTTGACGAGGCGGCCTTCGACTGAGGAGAGGCTTAAAAATGTTCCAAGTTTTTTGGCCTGCAGGGCCTTTTGCCGAACCTCCTCGTATCCGGCCATTGCGGACGCGAGTTTGGATCCTGGTTTGCTGTCGGCAAAGTAGAGCTCGCGAGCGGCCTTGAATGTGGGCGCTTCGATGACCTCGTATTTTGTGAAGAAGGAAGCTTTTCCCAAGACAAGGAGGGCGATCATTTCCTCCATCATCCCTGATCCGACGATGAGCCGGGTGCTGGGTGCCAGTTTGAGTTCTTCAAGCCGAAGGAGGAGCTCCCAAGCGTGGGTAGGTTTATCAAGGCTGCCATCGGCGCGGAGTCGGGCAAAGAGGATGGTGTTCCGCCGGAGCGGGCGACTTGTGACAGCGGCATCCAACATCATGGCGATGGGGGCGGCGATATTTTCGCGGTTTTTGGCGAGATACCGTCGTTTGTTGGTGTTGATGTTCAGGTTGTAACCTTGAGGCAGGGGGGTGAGATTTGCGGAGAAGAAGGCCCTGAGGGCTTGATGCAGGGGGGGGATGTTGGAACTGGGCTCAGGTTGGAAGCGAAGAGCGTCGATTTTTGCGGTGGTTTTTTCCCCGGTATTGGGGTCGGTGGTAGTGTTCGCTTCGGTGGTGGTGATGATAAGGCTGGTCGTAATGAGTCCGGGAGAAGGTTTGTCTCCTTCTTCGAGACCCATCGTAAACATAGGGATTTCGGAGAGGAGTGAGGTGACCGCATACTTGGCTTCGTTGCCATTAGAGGGGCCCGCATCCTTAGGGTTTACGAGGATCACGGCTTGATTGAGCACTTCGAAATCGGAGACTTTGGCAACGACTCCTTCCCAGCGTTTGGAAGCTCCGGCGGAATCGCGGAGTTTGAGTGCTGGGTCGCTCCCACTGGTTTGTTGGAGGATATCGAGGAGAAGTTGTCCGAGGCGGTAGCCTTCTGAATCGGTGGGGAGCTTGGCAAGCCAACTCGCAGTCAGAAGGAGGTCATGTTTGGCAGGGTTGACTTCCGAGCCTGCGGGTTTGGGACGCTCTTCACCATTGAGGAAAGCGCTCTGAATGGCCCTGGTTCTGGGCTGGGCCGGGGAAAGGCGCTGGCTTAGGGTGAGGGTTTGGGCGCGATGACGGAGTTGGCCGGCAGATTTAGGGAGGGGGCCGTCGGCCAAAATAGCAAGGTTTTGGGCGAGTTCGCGAATGGCGGCTACGTCGAGAGGAAGGAGGTCACGGCGGATCAGGGGCTGGGAATCGTTTGCGGGAACGTATTTCGTAGCAGCCGTGGCTAATGAAGCCAGAGCGATCAGAAAGACGGAGAGGAAGATTCGCATGACGCTGGGACATTACCCTGACCATCCTTTGTTGAAAAGTCCTATGGTGCCGCCATCTCAGCGAGTTTTTTTTTGGAAACTCGGAATAAATGAGGTAATAGATTCTCTTATCCCCAACTTTGAAAACCATGAAAATGCCACTGTTTTTGATCTCCGCGACCGCACTCATCGTGGCGTCCTGCTCCTCCGGTTCTTTGGTTTCCCATGTGGATTTGAATAAGACGGCCATGACATTCAATCACGAGGGGGCGGATTTTGGAGAATGTGGGCTGGTGAGTCAGTTTGAGAAAGGAAGAGCCAGCGCAAGTCAGGCTGCCGGCGGGGGATGAGCATCGTGTTCGAACTAAGGAGCCAGTTGGTTTCTTCAAATTTAAGTGAGTCTTCCGATTTGCCCAGTCACCCATGAACTTTCCTCTTCGTTCTGCCATCTTCGCGGTCTTCATTCAGGTGACTTTTGCCCAAAGCCCTGACTTGTTTCCACAAGGAGTGAACCGGATCGATTTTGAAACTGACGGTCTTTTTAGTGGAGATATCGACATCTCCAATTCCAAACTCAGTTTTGAACAAGTTCGGGGAAGCTGGAATTTCTCAGGGAGCGTGGGGCAGTCCCACCATCGCGTTGACTATACCCCGACCTTTGTGACTTCTGCAGTGACGAGAAGAGAAGAGGCGCAAAATTTCGATCTGCAAATCGAGCGTGCCATTAATCCCCGCCTGACTCTCACTGGTTCGGTCGCTCATAGTCAGGGGTTTATCGACCATCGTTCGATCTGGATTTCCGAATATTACGATCAGTTGAACCGCTTTGATCCTGCCTATCGGGAAGCTTTTCCGGAGAGCTTTTCCGGTTCGATTGGTCTTCAGTGGAACTATGACCCCGCCAAAAGCTTTCTCTCGGTATCGTTCTCGCAGGCCGACACGACGATTGTTCCCGGTTGGGAGACCGAGGTGAACGAATTGACGGGCGATGCTTCGCTTTTTTCTACCAATGAAACCCTGAGAACTTTTAGCGGAACGGCGATTTGGAATACCGTCGTGAATTCGAGGATGCGTGCTCAACAGACCCTGAGGATCGGGCGGACGCAGAGCCGCCGGATCCGGCCCCAGTTTCAAAGCGAACTCGCCTACGCGCTGACTAGTGACCTGACGGTTCGTCTGCAGCTGGGCGGAGCCCATGAAAATCCCACCTTGATCTCCCGTTATGGTGGGCTGGGAGCGGTCTATGATATGAATTCCCAGTGGCAGGTGAACTTAAACTACCGCTACTACGAGGATACTGGAGAGGTGAATACCGCGAATTTCAACACTTCGGCACCTGCCATTGCGACCAGGGAACTTTCCGCCGGAGTGCGATGGTCAAACGGAATCACCAGTGTTCTCGGGAGTGTGGGGCTCTACGGAATCGACTACGAAAGTGTCGCGGGGACGGGTAATGTCTTCTTTTCCGGCCTCTACCAAGATCGCGATTTCACCGCCGTTCGCGTGGCGGTCACCCATAGATTCTAAAAATGATGACGAGGAAAAAATTAATGATTCTTGCCGGGCTTGGCTTGGCTGCGGTTTCGGCACTGCATGCCCAGACAATGGTGGGTGACTCTCTTCCGGCCCCCATTGGGTTGACTCAGGCACCGGCCAGCGTGCCCCTTCAAAATCTCTCCGAGTTTGATTTTCTGGATCTGGAAGGGCAGGTCGCGTTGGTGGTTTATCATGCCTCCTGGTGACCCCGGTGACAGTTTGCGGCTTCGCAGGTTGCGAGCAATATCAATTCGTTCTTCCAGTCCGCAGGTGCGGATCATGAAGCCGGGAAAAACAAAAACGGAGTCATCTACACGTCAGTTTTGGTCAATCTCGCCGTGACGTCCAACAACGACGGGCGACTGGTCACAAATGCGATCACCGCAGGAGGAGCAAATTCCCGCTATCAAATGGTGGGGTTTGATGCTTTCGGAAGTCGCCGAGATGAGAGGCGCTACCATAGCTTCAATTTCTTTGCCCGTGGTGACGGCACCTCCACCCAGGTTCCAAGCAGTGCGAACCGTCGTTGGCTGGCTGTGGTCGATGGGTCGACGAAGAAAGTCCTTTATAATCAGGTGCTTCCGGATTCCTTTGGCGCTCTTGGCGCGACTGAGATCTCGAAAATTCGGGAGGCCGTGAATCGGGCTGAAATTCCGGAACCGATGGAGAATTTTGCTTTCTGGGCCGAAGTCCAGATTTCCATTCCCGGTCTTCGAGCCGAAGAAGCTGATCCTGATTTCGATGGCATGACCAACCTCTTCGAATATGCCTATGGGAGCGATCCAATGGTGTCGGATTCGGACAAAGGACCTCGAATCGTCTTCGCAGAGGGTCTCGCGAAACTCCACTACCAACGCAGCCTAACCGCGGAGGTGGCTCCGCTCTCCATTATTGGCGGGAATTCTCCATCTTCCGACAGCCCATTTGATTTTGATGGTCTCGAGGAGGTCGGAACTGCAAGCGATGGCGTCGAGCCTGTTACGGTGACTTTACCCCCCTCGCTGGGATCCCGATTTTTCCTGAGTCTGACCACGAGTTCTCTTTGAGAAAATAATTCGCGACGAAGGCCAAGGTATGGGTTTGACCCTGAACAACTCCGCCGTAACATTCACCCTATGGCAGACGCGATTGATGATGCGAAGGAAGCTCTGACGAGCATGCTTGGAAAACTTGGATTTGAATTCGAAGTGGAGGTTTCCGGAGAACCCGGACACGAAATTTTAAATATCGTTTCGGAGGACTCCGCTCTCTTGATTGGGAAAAACGGGGACCGCCTCGATGACGTCCAGTATTTGGTCAACCGTATTACCCGCAATGCCCATCCGGATGCTCCCCGCTTCCGTATTGATTGTGATGGCTACCGTGCTCAACAGGAGCAGCAGGTTGCCGATAAGGCCCTTAATCTCGCCGACAAGGTGCGTGAGACCGGTCGTGAACTCTGGATGAATCCCATGAATTCCTACCACCGTCGACTCGTCCACAATGCCCTCGCGGAGGATCCTGAAATTGAGACTTCTTCCGAAGATACCAGCTCGCGGAATAAGAAGATCCTCATTCGCTTGAAATAAGCGTGTTCCATGGAGACCCACCGCCTTGTTCTTCCGGAAGACCTGAATCAATATGGGTATCTTTTTGGAGGGAGGCTTCTTAGCTGGGTTGATGAAGCATCCTGGATTGCAGTAAGTCTCGACTTTCCCAACTGTCGTTTCGTGACTATCGCGATGGACGAGGTTGTTTTTCGCCACAGTGTTCGTGAAGGAACCATCCTCACCATCCAATCTGAAAAGTTCCGGCTCGGGGAGACCTCTGCCACCTATCAAGTCCAAGTTTTTAAAGGCCGGGGCGGGGAGGCAAACCCGATCTTTACCACCCGCGTCACTTTCGTGAATCTCGATGAATCCGGCGCAAAAGCGCCGCTAAAATCATGAAGGGATTCGGTCTCCAAGAGCCCATCCTTATTTTGACAGGCTTTCTGGCTAGTTCCATGACAGGGAACCTTTTTGGGCCCGCTTTAAAACTCTCTTTGTTGTTTCTCCTCCACGGATTATAATTTTCAAAGTGATAGGCCCCTCTCCATTCGAATTATTGATCTTTCTGCTCCAGCTTGGAAAGAACCTTCTATCTATACTCTTTTAAGCGATGTTTGAAGTAAGAGAAAAGCCCGACATGGTCGAAAAGGCGATGCTTGTGGGATTCTGTTTTCATAAGTTGGAAGAACCTGAGACCCAGCTTCTCCTGAGCGAGCTTGAGGAATTGGTCGATACCCTTGGAATCGAAATCGTAGGCATGGAGCTCGTCCGTGTCCGCGACACCAATAAAGGATTTATCTGTGGCACTGGAAAAGCGGATGAGCTGGTCGAGCTGGCCCGAGCCCGTGGTTGCGACTGTATCGTCTTCGATAACGAGGTTTCACCCATGCAGCAACGCAACTGGGAAGAACTCGCTGATATGACGATCATCGACCGTGAGGAAGTCATTCTCGATATCTTTGCCAAACGCGCCCGCACGAAGGAGGCCCGGCTTCAGGTCGATCTCGCCCGCATGCAGTATGCTCTCCCGCGTCTGGCCCGCATGTGGGGGCACCTTGACCGTGAGGGCGGAGGCGGCGGCGGGACCGGAGGGGGAGGAGCTTCACGGGGCATGGGTGAGCAACAGGTTGAGATCGACCGTCGCTTGGCTCGCAAAAAAATTTCCCGGCTTAAAACCGAACTTGAGGACGTTCGTAGGCAACGGGCGACCCAACGCAAGGAGCGCCAGACTAACAACATCGCGACTGCTGCCATCGTGGGATACACCAACGCCGGAAAGTCGACTCTTCTCAACAAGCTTGCCGGGTCCGATGTCATGGAGGCTGACATGCTCTTTGCGACCCTTGATCCCACCACGCGGCGAATCAAGTTGGAGGACGGACAGGATCTTCTCCTGAGCGACACCGTGGGCTTTGTTCGAAATCTGCCTCACCGCCTCGTCGAATCGTTCAAAGCCACTCTCGAAGAAGCGATCCTCGCTGATTTTCTCATCCACGTTCTCGACGCATCATCCGAGGAAATCGTTGAACATTACCATACGACAAGAAAGGTTCTTGCTGAACTTGGAGCAGACGAGAAACGCGTCATCATGGTTCTCAATAAAATGGACCGGGTCGAAGACCCTGCTGTCTTAAATGGTTTGCGGGCCGAGTTTCCGGGAGCTTTTGAGGCGTCCGCTGTCACCGGGGCCGGGCTGACCGAATTGACGGATCGTTTCACGGACCTCCTTGCCGACCGGGTTAAAAAACTCACTTACCGTGTCCCGCAATCGCGCGGAGACATTTCTGGCCTCATCCATCGGGAAGGGAAGGTTCTCGAAACCGACTACGAGGGGAACGATATCCTACTTACGGCCATCGTGCCGAAGAGCCTCGAAGGGCTATTGGAAGAATTTCTTTTAGATTCAGACTGAAGCTTGGTCTTCCTTTTCTCTTCGCGAAGTCAGGTAGAGGACGAGGAAGATGACAAAGGCTGCGACGGTGATCTGGCTGATTATGAGCGAGATGAAGACTCCTGTGGTGAGGAATTGGAGGTGGTCAATGGCGTCGTCTGAAGGATCGAAAATTTGAGCGTTTGAGATCCAGGATTTGAACAAACTGGTGGCGATCAGAGAAAGGATGCCGCCGATTCCACTGATCGCGGTGCCCAGGAAATATCGTCGCGCTTTCATTTCTCACCGAGAAGAAACTTTGAGGCTTGTTCGACGTCTTTGTCGCCACGACCGGAGAGGTTGACGATGATAATGTCGTCCTTCTTCATGGAGCCGGCGACTTTGGAGACGTAGGCCATGGCGTGCGCGCTTTCAAGCGCGGGAATGATGCCTTCGGTGTAAGCCAGTTCGCGGAAGGCGGCGAGGGCTTCATCGTCGGTGGCGTAGGTGTATTCGGCGCGGCCGATGTCTTGAAGGTAGGCATGTTCGGGTCCGACGGCGGCGTAGTCGAGGCCGGCGCTGACGGAGTGGGTGAGCTCGATCTGGCCGTCGTCATTGGCGAGGAGCCAGGTTTTGGATCCTTGGAGGACGCCGAGTTTCCCACCCTGGAAGCGAGCGGCGTGGCGTTCGGGGATGATGCCGTCACCTCCGGCTTCGACACCAACCATGCGGGTGTTTTCATCACCGACGAAAGGATGGAAGAGGCCCATGGCGTTTGAACCACCACCGACGCAGGCGACGAGAAGCTCGGGCAGGCGACCTTCTTTCTGAAGGATTTGCTCACGGGCTTCGAGGCCAATGACGCGGTGGAAATCGCGAACCATCATGGGGAAAGGATGCGGGCCGAGGGCGGAGCCGAGGATGTAGTGGGTGTTCTCGACAGTGGTAACCCAGTCTCTCATCGATTCGTTGACCGCTTCTTTCAAGGTGGCCTGTCCAGCGGTGACGGGAACGACTTTGGCTCCCATGAGGCGCATGCGGGTCACGTTGAGGGCTTGTCTCTCCATATCGACTGCACCCATGTAAACGGTGCAGCTCATACCAAAACGCGCACAGACGGTTGCGGTGGCGACGCCGTGTTGACCGGCTCCGGTTTCGGCAATGATGCGCTTTTTGCCAAGGCGCTTGGCGAGGAGGATTTGGCCGATGGCGTTATTGATTTTGTGGGCCCCGGTGTGGAGGAGGTCCTCTCGTTTTAGGTAAATTTTGGCCCCGCCGAGCTTTTCGGTCCAGCGTTCGGCAAAGTAGAGGGGAGTGGGGCGGCCACAGTAGTTGTGCAGAAGGTCATCGAGCTCGGCCTGGAATGCGGGATCGGCTTTTGCTTCTTCATAGGCAGCGCTCAGGTCATCGAGCGGCGTTATGAGAGTTTCAGGCGCGAAACATCCGCCGAATTGACCAAAGTGACCTGTTGCGTCCGGAACTGAAGGTGCCTGAGTGCTCACGGGCCGAAGGTAGACGATGAGTGGGGAATGGCACGTGCAAATTTAGGCCTCGTTGGTGACTGTGCGAAGCTAGGCGGCGGAGTTTTCGACGGAGGTAATCTTGAGCTTGGTCACGGTGTAATTATAACGAAACTCAAGGCGTGATTTGATGGTGAAACTACCGCTAACATTCTCCCATGGCACGCATTGCAGTTCTGGGGTCGGGGTCGGGATCGAATTTTCAGAGTCTTTATGAGACTTTTGGAGATAAGATTGTCCTGGTGATCTCAGATCAGCCTGGAGCAGGAATTTTGGAGAAAGCCAGACGGGCCGGAATTCCGGCGGTTGTGGAGAAAGGTGGTTTCGATCTTTGTGCGCGAATCTTGGACCATCTTGAGGGGATTGACTTGGTATGCTTGGCCGGATTTATGCGCTTGGTGAAAGAGCCTCTGTTGAGCGCCTTCCCACATCGCATTCTGAACATTCATCCTTCGTTGCTCCCAAAATACCCCGGACTCGGGGCGTGGGAGCAGGCGGTTTTGGATGAGGCAAGCGAGTCAGGCTGCACGGTGCACTATGTTGACGCGGGAATGGATACAGGTGAGGTGATTCTCCAAGCTGAAGTGCCGGTTCTTCCCGGCGATACGCCGGAGTCTCTCCACGAGCGGATTCAAGTGGAGGAGCATCGCATCTACCCGCTAGCGGTGAAGTCCTGCCTCGCAAGGATCACGGACGAGGTGTGATCTTCAATCTCAGGAACTTTCGTGGCGTGATTGATTCAAAGGAGATTTGATATTTCGCGAATCCATCCCCAATGAGCTCCAGTGGTTGTGATGGTCGTTCCAGATCCTCCCAAGCGAGAAGGTCGTCCGACTGTTGAGGAGTCACGATGAAGTCTTCAGCTCCGACCATGACTTGGAATTTCATGGCCGTGCCGCCGTCAGATTGAACCAACCGGGGCTGTGATTCACCGAGGACAAATGCTGCCAGTTCGTTTTCGAGGCCAGTGAATTCGAGAGAGTCGTCGGTTCCAGGAGAACCCTCGGGTGAAACACTGCATCGCCAATTGGTGCCGAGTGAGAGATCGGGACTGGTTTTCGGTTGGATCAGAGTGAGAGAGCACCCATTGCCATCGGCAAACTCGGGCCAAGGATCTTTGTCGTTGAATTCAAAGTCAAATATGACGCCTTCGTCTGCTCCGGTAAGAATGATTTGTTCTCCGGAGTTGGCGAACTTGGTGAGATCTTCAAATTCGCCAGCGACGTTGATCACGTTACCATATTTCGAGACAAAGGCGGCTTCGTCTTCAACCGCCACGATTCGTTCTCCTGGTGCGAGGGTGGTGTTGGGAGCGAAGGTAAAGGAAATCCCGGCAGTGAAGGTGAGGTTGGTGAGATCGATGGTTTCGGTCGGCGAAATGTTCAAGAGCTCGATAAACTCGGTTGCCGGGCTATCATCCGAGGGGTGGTAATTGAGTTCACTGACGATCAGGTTCGATGAACTTGCGGGGACTCCAACGACAAAGGTGGCGCGGCGAATGGCGGACCAGGTGCCGCTGGTGGTGAGAACACGTGCTGCGATTTCAGACGACTGAGTTGGGGCCACCGGCCCGGAGTATGCCGTGAGGGAATCGATGGGATCGCTCCCATCGAGCGAGTGGTAGATGGTCCCGTTTTGTCCAGTCGTGTTGGTGATTGTGAGTTGAAACCCGTTGGAAACGATGCCTCCGGATGAGCTGAAGGAGGGAGGGGAGAGGAAATTCGAATCGATCCAATTGGCCCGGGATTGCAGCCATGACTTCATGGAGTTCGTTCGGCTCGTCCAGGAGCGTGCACTGAGTCCTGACTGTGCATCAGCCAAGCCGGTGGTGATTTCTGCGACTTGGGCATCGATGATCGCGGCCATATTGGCATTTGAAAGCGGTCCTTCCCGAAGCTCAAACCAACGGTCCTCATACTCACGTTGGAAGTCGGGGTCATCAAACAATCGATCATACCAAAGTCGGTTGGGACGAAAGTAGAGGGTTCCGGATGTCGATCCACCGTAGGCACCATTATTAAAGTCCCACAGTGGGCCCATGTGGAGCTTGCGCTCGCCTGATGACACCCAGGGAAACATGCTTAAAAGGAGTCCGTCGCCCTGTTTTGCGAGAGTGAGCATTTGCATGTAGTCGATGAAATCGGTCGTGTTGAGATAGTTGCGATATCCGATCTCGGGATCCCTCCAGATATCGTCGTCGTAAAGAACATCTTCGAAATCACGAAACCAGTTTTCAATTCCAGAACGTTGAACCGGGGTGATGCGGTATCCGTTGGGATCCTCAAAGTTGATGAAGGCATTGTATTGGCGGGGGATGTCATCGCCTGAGCCCGAGACATTTGGTGAGGTAGACTGAACACGGTTCGGACCTCCAGTGTGAAAGAATTGCGGGGAAGTCGCCCCGTTTTCAGCAGGGTAACCACCGACGGGGAGGGCATCCATTCGGTTGATGCTGTTGAGCCAGCCTCCGGCGGTTCCGTCTTCTGACATCTTGTCATATTCGATCCTCTTACTTCCTCTTTTGGGTTTTTCCAGAAAGACATAGACCCCTTTGCGATCTGCCATCGTTAGGTCGCCACCGTTCTCGTTGACGAAGAGGTCGACGAAGCGGAACTTCGGAGCCCAACGACCGGTTTGGCGGCTCAATTCCCAGATGAAAGTGTTGTAGAGCATTGTCCGGTCGTAGCTGGGATGGGGGTAGTAGAGGATCCAATCGGAATCCGAGGCCATACCGAGAACTTTGATGGATCGGTCTTCGTCGGCGTCGGTTTTCCAAGTCTCAAGAGAGAAGGGCCTGGGATTCCAAGTGGATGAAAATGCTCCTCTGACGCGAATGCCAATGCGTGAAGTTTGCGTGGGATCGCTTGAAAAATCTGCGAAGTCACTCGTCGGGTCTCGATCAAAGACCCCGAGAAAGGCCGATTGTCGGGCGACCTGTTGCAAGCCACCACCAGTCTGGGTGCCGGTGCTCCATCCTTTGTTGGGAACGGACCCGCCGTTGAAATTTTCCACCACCATGATGGGGAGTTTTGACGAGTAGGAAGCCACCTCGGTAGAAAGTTTGAGGTATGATCGGGTGCGCACTGCCGGAGGATGGCCTGGGAGGTAAGAGGAGGATCGGACTTGGGCTGTGGAATCAATCGTGATCGGGCCATCATAGACCAATCCGCTCGTTTCTCCGGGGATGGAGCCATCGAGGGTATAAAGGATCGTCGCGCTGTCATCATTGGAAAGAGTCAGGCTGAAAGGATCGGTGAAGACGCCTTCCTCGACGGAGAAGTCCGCCTGCATTGGAGCGGGGAAGGTGCAATTCACCCCAGCCAGCAAGGTGATCGCGATCATCGGCTTTTCCGGATCATTGGTGGTCAGAATTAGGGTGTCGCTGAAACAGCCATCGCTCGATGGATTGAAAGTAATGGAGAGATCAACCGATTTTCCTGCCGGAATATTCAGAATCGAGGAGTCGATTAAAAAAGCACTCCCTCCTTCCAATGCCGGACTGACGACGAGATTTTCGGTAACTCCGCCGTTGCTGATGCTCACGGGCAGGGTGGTGATCAGAGGGTTCACACCAAAGTCAACGAGCCGGGAGGCCTTGACGATGGGGGCGGGATTGATCGGGGTTTCTCCGAGGAAGCGAAATTCGCCAATGCCCACCCGGTCACCACCCCCAAAACCCTCAAACCAATTGTCGGTAATCGTGAGGCGGATGGTGTTGGCGGGAAAGCTTGCTCCGAGATTCAAAGTGGTGGGTGCTGATCTCGAAATCGCGGGCGAGACAAGATTGACCGCCGTACCAAATGAAGCGCCATGGTCGTCAGAAAATTCAAGGCGGAAGGATCGGCCTTCGTTGCCGTTGGGATTCCCAAAGTGATATCCCCAGTAGACCAAATCGCTGAACTCGTGAACCTCATCGAAGCCAAAGAGAAACACCGGAGCTGGACCATGATTGTAGTAGTCCGCTGATCCTCCCCCGGGAGCGTTGGTGGTCCAGGCTGACGACCCACTGGCGGAGGAGTGGGAGAGGCTCTGATAGTTTTCAAGAGTGGGTGCTGACGGGAGTCCGGACCCGTTGGTGATGTTGACTGCCGGATAAAACTCGGTCCCGGTCACCAGCGATGTTGTGGCTGGGGTGATCATTTCTACTGCGCTCAGTGCACAGGGAAGTAGGCAAAGAAGAAATTTCATTGGGTGGGAGAGGTTGGGAAAATTCACCTGGGGGAAAAACAATGGGTGATCTTATGGAGGAGAGTTCACCATTGGCCCTGATCCGGCAAGCCGGAGCTGTGCACTCCTGTGGGATAAAACAGATCTTCAGCTCTTTCTTTGTTGGATCGAAGGCACAAAAAAACCTGCAGAGGCTCACTGCAGGCTGTGAATGGGAAAACTGTTTTTAAGCAGAACTACTCCCCTTTTTCGTCATTTTTCTCTGGATCGGGCTCGAAGTATTTCTCCATGGTTGGACCGAGGGTCTGCATCTTCATGCCAAAGCTCTGGAGCATCTCGCTCGCCTTCATGGCAGTGGCTTGGTCCAGTTGGCTCATAGTGGTCATGATGCCCTGCATTTTTTGCTCCATGACCTTTTGTTTGCTCTCAAGCTTGGCCTTCAACTTTTTGCGGGCTTCGTTTGCGGGAACTTCCAGTTTCTTGAGTTTTTCAGCTTCGGCTTCCAGCTTCTTTCCGATTTCATCGAGCTTGGTTTTTGCAGCAGCGATTGACGCGTCGTCCTTGATGGGGGTCACGACATCGGGGAAAGAAGAGACGAGATCAAAGATTTTGAAGGCTAGCTTCTCGACTGGAGTTTCGGGTTTGACTTCTTTCTCAGCCGTCTCAGCTGCTGGCGTCTCAGCTGCTGGCTTCTCAGGCGTGGCGGTCTGAGCAGGCAGGAGGGCAATCGAGCATGCGCAGAGGGTGAGGATGGTGGATTTGGTTTTCATGATATCTAGGGAAGGGAATGTCGCCCCTTTCCATAAGTCACGACCGAAAACGGCAAAAATCATAGGAAATAATTCCGGGGATTTTGGGTGACTCTCCCCCAATCACTTCACGCTCTTGAAAAGAAAGACCCCTTTTTTATTTCCGATTCCGAGATCAGTGAGCCCGTCGCCATTCACATCGGCGGCGGCGAGTTGGGTTCCTGCGCCAGAGTTCGAGTCGAGGAGATGGGGGATGAAGTGCGCTCCCTTGTCGTCGCGAACGAGTTCGAACCAATAAAGAACGGCGGGTTTATCGGAGTCGGGGTCGTTGCCGTTGTGGGCCCAGTAGCGTTTTCCGGTTGCAAAATCAGTGAGCCCGTCACCATTGAAATCACCTTCGATGAGTGAGTGGGCTTGCGAGAAAGTGACTCCGCCGACGCCGGGAGATTTGTCCTCGGGGATGAGGACGTGTTTTTTGAAGTAAGTCTGCCCTTTGACTTTCTTGGATTGGTGGTTCTCAAACCAGGCGAGCCCCCAGGCGTGGGCGGCGGTGCTGGAGACCACGTCGTTATCGCCGTCGCCGTCGATGTCAAAGACGAGCATCTGAGCTCCGCCTTTTTGCGAGAATTGATAGCGATGGAAATTCCAGTTGCCCGGTTTGAGCGGGTCGGCGGGGGATTCATACCAACCTTCTTTTTCCAGGATGTCGGTTTTGCCATCTCCATTGAGGTCGCCGAAGCCGAGGCCGTGGTAGTAGGGTGATTTGGTGCGCTCGGGGGAGATGGGGTGAAAGGTCCATGGTTTCGTCGGGTTCTTCGAATCGGGGGTGAAGAAGCCGAAGCGTCCGCCCTGCATCGCAACCAATTCCATTTTGCCATCGCCGGTGAGATCGGTCATCTCAGGGGATTCGTTTCCAATCTTCGCGGCGACGCGATTCTTGGGCCAGTTCTCCGAGGGTTCTTTTGGCTGAAGATAGAGCTCGAGGTGGAAGACGCCATCGTGTGCGACTTGGAAGATGTCGGCGCGCCCGTCGCCGTTCACGTCCATGATCCAGCTTTGGAAGGAATTGTGGGCGTAGCCCTTGGCGGGAACGGCCTTGCCGGGGCGGTAGCGGTGCTTGGTTTGAAAGTCAGGGCCTTCCCACCAGAGCGGCCCGGCGAGAAGATCGGGGTTTCCGTCGCCATTCACGTCACCAAAAGAGGCTCCTTCGGTGTAAACGCCGGGGTCAAGAACCTCCCGGACATGGGAAGGTTTGTCAGAGTCACGGGCGGCGATGACCAGGGCGATCAGCCCGAGGGGGAAAGTAAGATGAATGATTTTCATTCGGTGATGGTTTCAAGAAGGACGGGAGCGGGGCGGGAGGCCGAGTTTACGGCAAGAGTGAAGTGCTGAGGGTCTTTGCTGCCGGAGAGTTCGACCACGGCGGGGCCTTTTTCAGGGAGTTTGATTTCCTTTTCTCCGCTGAAGAGGTGCATGAGATGGGTGTCGTTGATCTTGAGCTTCACCGTGCCTTCGCGGTCGATGCCGAAACGCGCGACACCCCAGCGGCTTCGTCCCCGGCCTTTCACCTTTGGAAGCTCGGAGGGAATGAGTTCGCCATTCACCTTGCCCCCGTAAGGTTGCCATTGGTATCCCTCGAATCGTTTGGCAAAGATGGCTGGGCCGTAGTGCCCGATGTCATCTCTGGTCCGGTCGTGAGGTTGCATGACCATCCAATCGCGGATGATGGGTTTGGCGCTGACTTTAAAGTCCCCCTCTTTCCCCAACTCGGAGAGAAAACGGACCAAGTCGACGAATTCATCTTCGCGAAGGCCGGCGGTGAGGCCGGGAGGCATCATCGAGACCGGGCTAATGGTGATGTTTTTGACGTCGGCACGAGCGATGCGGTTCATCTTGCCGGCGTAGTCGCGAAGGACGACCTCGGTGTCGCTTTCGCTCACCAGTCCTCCGGTGTGGGTGTTGCCGTTTTTCTCGGTGACGAGGGTGGTGTGGTAGCCTTCCTTGATCTTGTCGTTGGGATTGAGAAGGGAGGTGATGAGGTAATCGACGGGGGCACTGGCGCCAATGCTGACGAGGTCGGGGCCGATGGGACTGCCCACTCCGCCGATGGCGTGGCAGGCGAGGCATTGAATGTCGGTATGGCGATAGATCGTTTCTCCGCGGTGAGGGTCGCCTTCGGTTTGCACGCGATTGACGAGCTTTGCCATATCCTTGGGCGAGAGCTGTTGGGCCATCGGTTTCAGTTTTCCGGCGGCTTGCAAAGCGTCCATGAGATCCTTGGGCGGCTTGCCGGAGGTGCCTGCCCGTTGCATGCCGAGGCTGGCGATTTTGGTAGGGAGGGTTTTTCCCTTCAGGGCCTTGGCGAGTGCGGTGGAAGCTTTGGGGCTTTGGAGGAAGCTGCTGAACAAGGAGTGGGGGTCGTTGCCTTCAGTGTCTTTTTCGAAGAGAGCGACGGTGGCGGCAGCGGCTTGGTCCGGAGCGAGTTTGGCAAGTTCCTTGACCGCCAGAATACGAGTGGCTTCAACGGGAGCTTCGCGTGAGAGCTTTACGAACAGAGTGATGGCTTCGCGCCCACCGAAGAGACGAAGGCCTACGGCTGCTGCTTGACGTTTTCCGGGGGAATTGGTGAAGGCCGCGATGAGTTTTTCGCGGGCGGCGGCAAGTTTCCAAAGTCCGGCAAGTTTGGCTGCACTGGCGAAGTTGGCAGGGTGGTCGGAGTCTAGGAATGGGAGAAGTTTTTCCTTTCCTGACTTGGGTTGGATCTTGCGAATTTCAGCGGCCGTGATGAGTTGATTGATGATGGCAGGCTCTTTGGATGCGAGGTCCATGAGGCGGGCGAGGTCGGCTGCCAATCCCACTTGAGAGATGACGGAAATGGCGTCCTTGCGCTCGGCCGGGTTGAGAGTGCCTTGGTCGAGGCTGGTGAAGATGGCGTCGAGTGAAAGGGTTTTGCCGAGGGCCTTCATCGCGAAGAGGAGGTGGGGGAGCTTGTCTCCGAAGACAGGTTTTCCGGCTTCGAATTGTGGGACCCAATACGCCGAGTGTTCACGGACAAGGGACCAGAGGGCGAAATCGAGAGTTTCGTCCATCGGTTGGTCGAGGACTTGAAGTGCGGTGGGCACGGAGTTTGGGCCGGGCATTTGAGCGAGGCAGCTAATGGCCCACAGGCGGACCTGGGGGTTCTCATCTGCGATGGCTTTTTTGACAAGGGCTTCCGCTTCGGAGATTTCTCCGTGACGGTGATAGATCACCCGTAGGGCGGCGGCACGGGAACGTGGGTCCTTGGAGGCAAAGAGGGTTTTGATAAGTCCGAGGTTGGTGTCGTTCAAAGCCTGATGGGTCCAGACGGCTTGCAGACGGGAGAAGTCATCCTTTAAGTTGGTGCTCCATGGGGTGAGCTTGGCGAGAACCTGCGAGCGGTCGCGTGTGCGGAGTTCGGCGCGGGCTTGTTCGCGGTGGATGCGTTCTTTTGAGACGAGGTTTGCTAGAAGGTCATCGAGACTGGCTTTTGGAAAGTCCTTCTTTTCAACGGCCTGTTGGTCTTTGAAGGTGACTCTCCAAATACGACCGTGAGTATGATCCCGCCGATTGTCGCGAAAGTCCACTTCGCCGTGTTGGATGATTGGGTTATACCAATCAGCGATGTAGATGGCCCCATCGGGTCCCATTTTGACATCGATGGGCCGGAAGGCGCGGTGGGAGGAACTGAGGAAGTCGTCGATCCGGGTGGAGGTGTAGGAACTGCCGTTGGGGGCAAGGCGGTAGGCATTGATGCGATGGCCCCGGAAGTCTGGAGCAATGAGGACGCCGCGCATGTCTTTGGGAACGTGCGAGCCGGAGAGGACTTCGAGGCCGCAGAGTTTGGGTTGACCGGGATTGAGTCCCTTCATGATGCGCTGGGCACCTGGCGAGGTGACGAAGACGGAGCGGGGGAAGATGTAGTTGATGCCGTGACCGCCCGCGCCGTCGGTGGCGAAGGTTTGGCCGTAGTCGTCGAAGATGAATCCCCAGGGATTGACGAGGCCTTTCGAAAGAACCTCGGCTTGCTGGGTCTCCGGGCGGAAATGCCAAATGCCTCCGCCCATGAGGCGACGGACGCCGTGAGGGGTTTCGAGGTGGCTGTGGATGTAAATGGACTGGAGGAAGTAGAGCATGCCATCCGGGCCTTGCTCGAAAGTGTGAACAATGTGGTGGGTGTCCTCGGTTCCAAAGCCAGAGAGGACGACGCGGCGATGGTCCGCTTTGCCATCGCCCGTGGTGTCTTTGAGGAAGATGATCTCGGTGGAGTTGGCGACGTAAGCACCGCCATCGGCGGGAAGGACTGCAGTGGGGATGTGAAGGTTGTCGGCAAAGACAGTGGACTTGTCGGCTTTGCCATCGTTGTCGGTGTCCTCGAGGATGAGGACGCGGTCGTTTTCTTCGGCCCCCGGGACGATGTGGGGATACATTCCGCTGGAGACGAGCCAGAGGCGGCCTTGCGTGTCGAAGTTCATCTGCACGGGCTTTGCGATCATGGGATCGGAAGCGAAAAGCTCGATCTCCATCCCTTCGGGGAGATTGAAGGTGGCTTTTTGCTTTACCGGATCAGGATCCGGGATGTCTTTGAGCCCGCGCTGGGCGAGAACGATGCCCGTCGTGAGAGAGGCAGTGAGTAGGAGTCGGGAGATCATCACTTTACGGCGAGAGTGGTTTTTTTGAGGGTTTCGATTTCCTTTTCCCGATCGGCAATGATGGGATCAAACATGGGAAGTTCTTTGACGTTATTTCCCTGTTCGTGTTTCCGGAAAAGACGGAGGTAGGTTTCGTTGGCGGGTCGCCAGCGGAAGAAGAAGAATTTGTTCTTCGCGATGATGGTTGCGCGAAGTTTGCGGGCGGGTTCGCTTTGAAGTTGGTTTCCAGTGGGAAGGGTGAGTCCGAGAGCTTGAACAAATTTTGGAGCAACGGTTTGGTAGCCGTTTTCGGTGAAATGAAGTCCGTTGTCGGTGAGGCCGGTGCTGTCGCCGACCGTGGCGAAGAAATCGGCAAAGTGGAGGTTGTGTTCTTTTGCCATTTCGAAGAGGGCTTTGGAATAGCGGGCCAGCCTTTGGTTGTGTTCCGTCATGTCGGGCATGGGGGATCCGAGGCTCTCGGCGGGCGGCGGGGAAACGATGACAATCTCGCGGGGCTTTGCGGAGGCCTTGACCATATCGAGAAGCCGTTCGTAACCGTTGATGAATTCCGTGAGCCCTTTCTCACCTTCAAAGGCGGCGCCGGCACCGTAGCAAATGATGATTACGTTTGGCTTCAGCTCGCCAAGGTCGGCTTTGAGGCGGTCAAAGCCTTCATTCGGTGGCCCGAAGTAGCTGCGGGCGTGCCCGAAGACGGTGTCACCACTCCAACCGAAATTGCGGAATTTGAGATTCTTTTTTTCCGAAGCCAGCGTGAGGGTTGTTTCAAAATGGCCATACTTTTGGGCACGTTCGATGACGGTGTTTCCGAGGAAGACGACCATGTCATCGTCTTCGAAGGTGACCGCTGTGACGGGGATGATTGTGAGGAGCAGGAAAAGGAGCCAGGGCTTCATGATAATTTGTGAAAGCTAGCTACGCTCCTTCGGAGCTCTACTTGTCATGAATTCTTCTCCGAGCCAACCCCGATCAAGGCAGGTTGGTCTTGAGCCGGAAGAAACGGCGGCGCTCCGATTGATCGTATTGGTAACAGATCGGCCATGGATCGCGTGCGGTGATGAGCGAGGAAAGGCCCCCGTTTTCGTAGTAGAAGCCGAGAGTTTCCGAGCTGGCCAGGGGGTGGGACTGGTTGGCTTCATTGCCATCGGTGAGATTCGCGGGCACCTGCCCTGACCAGGTTTGTGCGGAGGCAGAAACCGGCCGGCCAATAGCGATGTTGGTCTGGGCCGGAGAGCGGCTGCTCATTAGGAGCAGTCCGAGTAGAAGGCTAATTTCGAGAGTCATAGCGGGGAAGGGGCAAGCTAACAAATAACTTGTTCAAGTAACGTGAAAATGCTCCCGCTTCGGGATTGAAGGGAGAGAATTTTAGGGATTCAGTTTATTCTGCCGTTGAAGAATCTGTTCGTTTCGCCTGCGGTTTAGTGTGCCGGTGAGGAACCGACATCGGCGGGGGATTAGTTCCTTCGAACGCGGGCAACGCCGCAGAGGCCATCGGGTCCAAATAATTCAGACCTAGGAATAGAAAGGGGAACCAATAGGATGGTCGGTGAGTCTGTTCAAAATAGATTGAGCATTCATCGATTATGAATCATGAGTGTGAAAATTGTCGATTTGTGACGGGTTGCATTTTCCGAAGAGGGAGGCAAAGTCATCCCGAAATGATTGTCCTACTTTCGCCTGCCAAGTCGTTGGATTATGAATCGCTGCTGTTGACAAAGCGGGCGACGAAACCGCGTTTTATTGAAGACTCTGCGGAGTTGATTTCTCAGCTGCGAAGGCTTTCGGTGGGAAAGATTGGGAAGTTAATGTCGATCAGTGATAAATTGGCCCAATTGAATCACGATCGTTTTTCGAGTTGGGAAGAGGAATTCACTCAGGAAAATTCGCGTCCGGCCATTCTGGCATTCACTGGAGATGTGTATCAAGGGATGCAATTGGCAGAGTGGACGAAGGAGGATTTTTCGACCGCTCAGGCGCGGGTGCGGATTCTGTCTGGGCTATACGGGGTGCTCCGTCCGCTGGACCTTATGCAACCGTATCGGCTGGAGATGGGAACCAGGTTTCCGAACAAGCGGGGGAAGAATATTTACGAATTTTGGGGAGATGCTCTGGCGAAGTCACTGAATGCGGACTTAAAGAAATCGGGCTCGGACCATGTGGTAAATTTGGCTTCCAACGAGTATTTTTCGGCGGTCAAAAAAAAGGAGTTGGATGGCGATTTGATCACGCCGATCTTCAAAGATGAGAAGAATGGGACGTTTAAGATCATCTCATTTTTTGCAAAGAAGGCGCGAGGGATGATGGCCGATTTCATCGTGCGCAACGACATCACTGACCCCAAGGCGCTGCAAAAATTCAAGGCGGCGGGTTACCGGTTCTCGAAGAAGGACTCAGACGAGAAAACTCTGGTCTTTCTGAGGAAAGAAGGAGCCTCTTAATTAGTCCGACGTAAGGTCGGGTCTGCTTGATGAAGGGTTGTCTGGATTCAGTGATTTTGAATTCGATTTCCATCGTGAAATTGCGGTTGGCGTTTTGGCCACCGCGACTCTTGAAGTGTGAGTTGAGGAGGCGCATTTGATCAACGAGGCTAAGAACCTGAGCCTTGGTGTAGAAGTCATTGTGCTTCACGAACCGGTCGTTGCCGGTAGGATCGAGCTAACCATTGAACATAGCGCCATTGGCATTGGCCGGCCCAGTCGAGTGTGGCACCCGAGGCATTGTTCCAGTTGATGACAGCAACCATGTCTGCGACATCGGCGGGCTCTAGGAGGCTCGTGGAAGCTGCGTTGCTTCAAAGTTTGATTGAAATGACCTGACCATATGCTGGTAGGTTCATCAGAGCCGGAATTAGGATGGCAAGTATCCGTGTGTGGGGGAGGTGCAGCCATCCCCGTCAATTCACAATCAGCGTGCCTGGCAGACTACTTCGAACCAAAGCAGTCCAGGCGAGCGCCAAGCCGGACATAGATTCTTCCGTGCGCGATAGCCGGGGTGGCATCTGCCCACTGGGTTTCTGGCCCGGGCTTAAGAGGGCAGCGGGAGAGTTCTTTGTAGCCGCTGGAGATATCGGACACGATCATTTCGCCCTCGCGGGAGAGGGTGTAGAGTTTTCCTCCTGCGATGATGGGCGAGGCATAAAAATTGGCCTGCAATTGTTGCGTCCACTTCTCCTTCCCTGACCTTGCATCGAGTGCGGAAAGCACTCCTCCATCCGAAAGAGCAAAGACGGTCCGGCCGTTCGAAACGGGAGTGGGGACGTAAGGGGTATTGCCGTTCATTCTCCATGCAATCTCAGCGTTGTCTCCCTTCGCTTTCGGAGGTCGGACTGCGAAGTAGACTCCGTTTTTACAACCGACGGCGACGAGAAAGTCGTCACTTTCCGATCCGGCGAGAACATTGATGGGAGAGACGATGGTGCGTTGCTTCATCGTATCAGGCAGGGACCAAAGCTCCTTTCCGGAAGAAAAATCGAGACCAACGACTCCGAGGCTGTGACTTGCGATGATAACCTCATGCTTGTCTCCGGTTGTCTTGCGAACCAGGGGGGTGACATAGCTTGTTTTCTTCCCTTCGCCGGCATAGGGTTTTTTCCAAATCTCTTTGCCGGTTTTGAGTGAAATTGCTGCGACATACCCTTCTTCCATGTGCAGGTGGGAGATGATGACACGGTCCTGATGGATGACGGGATGCAGGTTGATTCCGTGCTGGCTTTTTTGCGGACCGACTTCGTAAGTCCAGAGGTCGTTGCCGGCGTGATCGAAGGCTGAAAGTTTTGCCACTTCGTTTTTGCCATCATACCAGGCCACCACTACCGCCTCGGCCGAGACCGCCGGGCTTGCGGCTGCCGTGTTGTTGAAGCGGTGGAGGTGATAATCGCCCACAGAGAGATTCTTGGTCCAATTGGGTTTGCCGGACTTGGCGTCGAGGCAGGCCAGGAGCACTGTTTTCTTTTCGCGGTCTTCTCCCGTGACGAAGAGTTTTTCTTCCCAGATGACCGGAGAGCTGGAGCCGGGGCCGGGAAGTTTGGCCGACCAGAGGAGGTTTTTCTTCCCAAGTTCGGTCGGGATTTTTGCGGCGGAAACACCGTTGCCGTTTTCTCCTCGGAAGCGCGGCCAGGTTTCCGCAGAGAAGGCAGCTGTTGAGAGAGCGAGAAGAAGGGACAGGCAAAGGCCGGATTTCATCCTATTTCCTTACTGCTTTTGTTCCCATCGGAGAATCCCTTTTTTTGAGGGACTCAGGGAGCGTGGGTAATTTCTATGCGAACAAAGGGCTCCGGTTGGCCGGCCGGGACGCGATAGGTCAGGGTGACGCAATTCATAATTGGCGGCGATGCCTCCGGCGGTTCTGGCCCGGTTAAAGGCTCCGGGAATGGGTTGATCCCAAAGAAGTTGGAAGTTGGAGAAGGCTGGTTGGACTGCGAGAGTGAGAACCAGAATCAATGAGAATTTCATAACGCTAACCTCCATTATATGCAAACGAGGGAGCGATTGCATGAAAAGGAGAGGATGTTGTTATTCTTCCCTCATCGCTTTGAGCCGCTCCTCCTGAGCATCGAGAAGGAAGATCGAGCGTTTGAAATCGATCAGCGAGGAGAGCTTCTCTGCCTCTTCGTGAGACCGGTCATCGATCTCCATTTCCAATTTCCCCATGTCTGCCACGGGGATATCACCGAGGAGACGGGGGTCGGAAACGCGGAAGATGAGCTTACGGATTTGCCACCACTTTTTCACGAGCTCAACATGTTCAATCTCGCCGTAGGGTAGGTCGATGGTTGTCATTTCACTTTTCCCACCCGTGAAAACATTTCCCTTCATGCGCCAGGAGAGATCGACATGGTCGGGAAGAAAACGAAGCTTCCCAATGACGAAGTCCTTGCCCAACGGATCGACGGGAGGGCAGTGGAAATTGATGTGGACTGGGTCGGTAAGCATCATGGCGGCGTTCCCACTCTAGGGAGAAGAAGTGATGGCTTGAAGTCCGTAGGCGGATTTTTTGCAAGGGATCTGAGGGACACCATTTGGAACAAGTTGAGCGGGTGGGCCCTCGATTCGTAATCGAAGCGTGCATCAGCGTTAAGAATTGGCTAGAATGTTCGAAATTCTGAATGTTCGTACTTTGAAACTTCCGCTACTCATTTCGATCTTAATTGTTGCAATTTTCTTTGCTGCTGGTGCTGGTAAAAACACACAGGAAGAAAGGCTTCTCGTCGCAACTTTTGATATCGATGTCACTCCGCCCATTGGCTCAGCAATGGCCTATACGATGGTTGAAAAGAATCCCGAGCTGTCACTTCGCTGCCGGGGAATTGTGATTCTCGGATCGGGGGATCCCATCGTAATGTGTGCCATCGATTGGATTGGAGTGGCTAATGAAGGATACGATGCTTTTCGTGATCAGTTGGCTGCGGCCGCTGGAACGACTCGAAGCCGGGTGACCCTCCATGCTCTTCATCAGCACGATGCACCGGGATGTGATTTTACCGCCGAAAAACTGGTCAAAGAATTGGGGTTGAAAGGTTATGAGCGAACCCATGGCGACTTTCACCGTGAAGCCATCAATAGAGCTGCCAACGCCATCAAGGCTGCCATACCCATGGCACAACAGGTGACCCATTATGGTTGGGGCGAGGCGGAGGTTGAGAAGGTTGCCTCAAACCGTCGCCTCCTCGGACCCGATGGCAAGGTCAGAGCGGTGCGTTATACCGCCACAAAAGACCCGGCGCTTCGCGCGGAACCCGAAGGCGTCATCGATCCCGAGGTATCTTTGCTTTCGTTTTGGAATGAAAAAACCCCGGTGGCGGTCCTCAGTTACTACGCCTGCCATCCGCAAAGCTATTATCGAACAGGGACCCCCAGTCCCGATTTTCCGGGCATTGCCCGCTTCATGCGGGGGCAGGGGGTTCCGGAGGCGCTTCATGTGCACTTCAACGGGGCCGGCGGAAATCTGGGAGCGGGAAAGTATAACGATGGAAACACGGAAAATCGCATGATTCTGGCCGGACGGATGGCCGAGGGGATGCTCAAAGCGTGGCGGGCCACTAAAAAGAAACCTCTCACCGCGGACGCGATCAGCTTTGCGGTGGAGAAAGTACGCCTGCCCATTGCTGACCACCTCAAGGACGAGAAGTCGCTCATGGAAGCTCTTCGGAAAGATCCGCCACGAGGATACTTTTCAAAAGTCGATCAAATCGCCTATCTGCGTCATTGGAAAGCGGGCAACCAGATCGATGTCTCCTGCCTTTCCGTGGGCGATTCCCGGGTCCTGCATATGCCCGGGGAACTGTTTGTGGAATATCAGCTCGCGGCCAAGGCCATGCGTCCGGATCTGAATATCGCGATGGCTGCCTACGGTGAGTATGGCCCCGGCTATATTGGCACCGAAATCGCCTATTCCGAGGGAGGATACGAAACCAGTCCAAGTGCCAGTGCGGTGGGGCCGGGATCTGAAAAAGTTCTCACCGCGGCCATGAAGACTCTTCTTGGTGAACCTGCCAGAAAACAAGGCCGCGTTGCCCCAAAATCTCCCAAGGAAGCAATTGCGGCCTTTGAAACCTTGCCTGGATTCGAAATGCAGTTGGTCGCGAGCGAACCTCAAATCC
>Ga0308014_1000061_pt1 | contig 25354 bp, 31 predicted proteins | sample Neamet229_FD_203154 | JGI IMG/M metagenome (GOLD analysis project Ga0308014, IMG submission 203154) | Marine microbial communities from water near the shore, Antarctic Ocean - #229 | ecosystem: Environmental > Aquatic > Marine > Unclassified | place: Southern Ocean | collected 2014-07-28 | reverse complement strand
GGTTGCGTTTTTTTATTTTTTTAGACACAGGCAAATTAAATCAAACTTATTTGGATGCTTATGGCTACTCAAGTTGAATTAGCTGAGCATTTGGGAATGTCCCCCCAAAGCGTTTCAGAATTAGTTAAAAGGGGTGTTTTTAGTATTAAACGCGGTAGATCACCGGTTGATATAGATGTTTGCAGAATTGAGTATATAAACCACCTGAGAAAAAGCGGATCGCACTTTAAAAAGTCTGGCTCAAGTGGTGACATGGTAGAAGAATCAACAAGGCTTAAAAAGTTTCAAGCCGATAAAGCAGAGCTAGAGGTGAATCAATTGGAAGGAAATTTAATACCAGCAGAATTAGTTAGAACAACTTGGGGTGATTTTGTTGGAAACGCAAAGGCTAAGTTGCTAAACATACCAACTAACCTAGCACACCAGGTATTAGCAGCCCAAGACTTTAACGAAGCTGAGCAATTAATTAAAAACAACATACATGAAGTATTAGAGGAGCTATCCCAAGATGGACTACCAAGAGAATATTCAGAAAGTTCTGAGCCAAGTTCAGAGCCTATGGAAGCCACCAACAAATCTTAAAATATCAGAATGGGCTGATACTTATAGATTTCTATCACCAGAATCATCTGCAATAAGCGGAAGGTATAGAACAGACTATGCGCCATATCAAAAAGAAATTATGGATGTGTTTAATGATCCAAACATAGAACGAATTATTTGGATGAAGTCTGCACAGGTTGGCGCAACTGAAATATTAAACAATGTAGTTGGCTATTACATACATCAACAACCAAGCCCAATTTTAATAATGCAGCCCTCTCTGGCTATGGCGCAGGCTTATAGTAAAGAAAAGCTATCAAACATGATAAGAGATACGCCAGTTTTGAGAGATAGAATAAATGATCCTAAGTCCAAAGATAGTTCTAATACTGTTTTATCTAAAAAATTTACAGGCGGAACAACACTTAATATTACAGGCAGTAATAGTGCAGCTTCATTAGCCAGCAGAAGTGTGCGTATACTCTGTATTGATGAAGTAGACAGAATGGAAAAATCAGTAGGGGCAGAGGGTGACCCAGTTCTTTTAGCATCAAAGAGAACCCAGACTTTTTATAACCGCAAAATATATCTTTGCAGCACACCTACAGTTAAAGGCTTATCAAGAATAGAAACAGCCTTTGAAGAATCAGATATGCGTTATTACTATGTACCATGCCCAGAGTGCAATCATAAACAAACCTTAAAATGGTCAAATGTTGTATGGGAGGATGCTAAGCCGGAAACAGCAATTTACACTTGTGACAATGGTTGCATTATTGACGAGTCAAAAAAACATTGGATGCTTAAAAATGGGGAATGGAAGGCAACAAGGAAAACAAAGAAAATTGCCGGATTCCATTTAAGTGAGCTTTATTCTGTTTTTAGTTCTTGGGGCGATATGGCTGAAAACTTCTTAGAAGCTAAAAAGCAACCAGAGATGCTAAAGACATTTATCAATACGTCACTTGGAGAAACATGGTCTCCTGAACCAGAAGAAGCAATTGCAGCAGATGGGTTGATGGCTAGAAGGGAAGGCTATGATGCAAATACAATACCTGATGAAGCCCTTATATTAACGTGTGGGGTAGATATCCAGAAAAATCGTGCTGAGTGTCAGGTGGTAGCTTTTTCCCATAATTACGAAATGTGGGTCGTTGAGTACAAGGTTATCTATGGAAATACTGGGCAATCTAATGTTTGGGACGATTTAGATGCATATCTATCATCAACATTTAAAACACTATCTGGGAGGGTTATGAAGATTGTTTGTACTGCTATTGATTCAGGTTTTCAAACTCAAATGGTTTATGCCTTTACTAGAAATAAAAAAGCAAGAAGAATATATGCAATTAAAGGACAATCACAAAGTGGTAAAAGCGTTGTTGGCAAGCCTAGCAAGGTTGGTAAAGAAGAAAATAGCCTTTACCCAGTCGGCTCTGATACAGCTAAAGAAGTTATTTACTCAAGGCTTGCTTCAGAATATGGGTACTCAACCTTGCATTTTCCTTCAACAGTAGATGAAGAATATTTTGAAATGCTAACCGCTGAACAAAGATTTGTTAAATTTGTAAAAGGTAGAAAGACTTTATTCTGGAAACAGATAAGAAGCAGAAATGAAAGCCTTGACACAATTTGTTATTCACTTGCAGCAGCTTACATATTGAACCCTAACTGGGATGCTATAGAGGAGAGATTGCTTACAGGTCAAAGCCAAACAATACCAGTTGATGAAAATAGTCCATTGATTAGGCAGAGAACTAGCCGTAACACCAACTTTGCTAACAGTTGGAAAGATTTATAATTATCATACCCAAAGTATTGACTTTTAAATTTTGGCTCATAACTTAAATATTAGATATATCTTTTAACATTTGAGGTTTTTCTTTGAGCAACGCGTTTAATTCTGCAAATTACCCTAATGAAGTTGAACCCTTTTTACAAAAGGGCGATTATTGGGCATGGAAAAGAACTGATCTTTCCAATGATTACCCAGTATCTTTATATTCTTTAAAATACAAATTTCATTTAATTAGTGGCTCTACTGCTGCTTCATTTATTGTTAATGCAACTGAGTCTAATAATGAATATTTATTTGCATTAGCAAGCACTACTGGACAAACAGCAGGTGACTACAAATGGACAGCCATTGTTACTAACGCGGCTTCAGTTTCAGCTATTGTTAATGAAGGATATGTAACTATCGTTGATGATGGTCTTAGGTCACATGTAAAGATTGTTCTAGATTCTATAGAAGCAGTTGTTGAAGGACGTGCAAACATGGATCAGTCAAGTATGAGCATTGCAGGCAGATCACTTTCCAGAATGTCTATAGATGAGCTTTTAACATTTAGAGATAGATATAAAGTTGAATGGCTTAAAGAAGTTAAGCTGGCAAGGGTTAAAAATGGCAATCCTTCTGGTAATACTATTGGGGTGCAGTTCTAATGGCATGGTATAACAATATTTTAAGAAGAAGAAAGCAAGAAAAAACAATCAGCTTAAAACAACGAACCTTTCAGGGCGCTAATACAGGGCGTTTATTTGCAGACTTTTCATCTACTTCAGCAAGTGCTGATTCAGATATTCAACCTAATATAAGAATATTAAGAGCAAGAGCTAGAGAGCTGGCTAGAAATGACTCATACGTTTCAAGATATTTAAACTTAATGATTTCAAACGTGGTTGGAAAGTCAGGAATTAGAATAAGCTCTAAAGCTAGAGATGATAATGGCACTTTAGACATGAACGCCAATAAGCAAATTGAAACAGCATTTAAACAATGGTGTAAAAAAGGCGTTTGCGTTTCTAATGGCAGAATGAGTTTTTTAGATGCTCAAAAACTATTTGTAGAAACTCTTTATAGGGATGGCGAAGTATTAATACAGCACATCCAAACAAATACAAACAAATTTGGCTACATGATCCGCTTCTATGAAGCAGACCATCTGGACGAAGAATATAATGACACCGCTTCCAATGGCAACAAGATAAAAATGGGCGTAGAAGTTAATGACTTCGATAAGCCTGTTGCATACTATTTATTTAAAGATCATCCATACGACACTTTATATTCAAACGTAAGAAAACATATTAGAGTACCGGCAGATGAACTGCTGCATATTTTCTTATGTAATAGACCAGAGCAGACTAGGGGCGTATCACCTATATCAACAGCAATGGCTAATATTAAGATGTTAAATGGCTATCTTGAAGCAGAAATAGTCGCTGCAAGAGTTGGTTCAAGCAAGATGGGGTTCTTTACTAGCCCAGATGGTAACAGTTATGTTGGTGATGGTGAGGAAGCCGGATATGCTCCAGTTATGAACGCTACCGCAGGAACGTTTGAACAACTACCAGCAGGCATGGACTTTAAGAGCTTTGATCCTAATCACCCTTCAAGTGCATTTGAATCTTTTACTAAATCAGTTTTAAGATCAATATCCTCTGGTTTAAATATTTCTTACCATTCTTTATCTAATGATTTATCAAGCGTAAATTATTCTTCAATCCGCCAAGGAGCTTTGGAGGACAGAGCAGCATACCAAATATCACAACAACTAATGATAGATCACATGGTTGAGCCAATATTTAAAAAATGGCTTGAAATGTCTATATCAACCGGAGCAATTAACTTGCCCATAGCTAAATTTGATAAATTCTTTGATGCAACTAATTACATTGCTAGAGAATGGTCTTGGATTGACCCTCTTAAAGAAATACAGGCTTCAGTTGTAGGCTTACAAAATGGCATTACTACATATTCTGATATTGCAGCTTCTCAGGGCAGGGATGCAGAAGAACTAATGGAAATGCACCAAAAAGAAAAAGACCTTATGGCGCAGTATGGAATTACTAGTGCTTATCAACCTTTCGGCAATAAAGCACCAGTACCAGCCGAGATAGAAGGTGAAGATGATGAAAGTTAGGGCGTATGGGAAACAATTACCTAATTGTGGGGTTACTCAATTAACTGGTGGGAGAGGGTAACACTTATGCCAAATGATTTAATAACAACTAGCGAGGAAAATGAAATGGATGATATTAATATTGAAAACACCATTTCTGAAACTGATGAAGTTGAAACAACTGAAATAGATGAAGTGCAAACTGAATCTGAAGAAGTCGTAGAAACTGAACCAGAAGAAATGGCTGTTGAAGTTGAAAGTGATGTAGATAGATCAAATTCTAGTGAGATTGCTTACAGAACGATTGATTTGTCTAGAGCTTCTTATATAGATGAAGAAAAGCGAACTGTTAGAGTTGGAGTCAGCTCTGAACAAGGCGTTGAACGTTCATTTGGATTAGAAGTTTTAGATCACAAAAGAGAATCTATAGATACTGAATTTATGGATTCAAAAACTGCACCATTATTGTTAGACCATGATATGTCTAAACAAATTGGTGTTGTAGAGGATTTTATGATTGATGAAAAGGCGGCTAGGTCGGTTGCTATTGTTCGTTTTGGGAAAAGCGAGCTTGCTTCAGAAATCTTTGAAGATGTCCGTGATGGTATTAGAAAAAATATCAGCGTGGGATATCAAATTAACAAAATGGAACGTATGCAAGATGATAAAAACGGAGATCACTATAGGGCTGTAAATTGGAGTCCGCGTGAAATTTCTTTGGTAAGTTTGCCGGCTGACACTTCGTCAAAAGTTGGAGTAGGACGTTCTAAAAATAAAAAAGAATTAAATTTTAAGGAAATTAAAATGGAAACAGAAAATAAAATAGATACAAGCGCTATCAGAAGTGAAGCGACTGAATCTGCTAAAGCAGAAATGCAAAAAAATGTGAGAGAAATTCAAGCATTAGGTAAGCACCATAACCAAAGAGATTTGGCTGATAGTGCTATTCAAAATGGACAAACTGTTGAACAGTTTAGAGGATCATTATTAGACACAATTTCTAATGATAAGCCTTTAGAAGTTGCACCAGCAGTTCTAGGTCTAAACGAGAATGAAAGAAGTGAATACTCTTTAATCAAAGCAATCAACGCTAGTTCTACTGGTGATTGGTCTAAAGCTGGTTATGAAAGAGAACTTTCAGAAGAAATTGCTCAAAGAACTGGTAAAGAAGCTAGAGGTTTTTACATGCCTTCAGATCTTAATTGGGGACAAAGAGACCAAAAAGTTACACCAAATAGTTCTGGTGGATTTTTAGTTGGTACAGATCATCTTGCAGACCAGTTTATTTCAGCTTTATACGCTAAATTAAGCATTGGTGAGTTGGGTGCTAGAGTTATGACAGGTCTAAAAGGCAACGTTGCAATTCCTAAGTTATCAGCTCAAACAACTAACACAGCTTTTGTTGCAGAAGGTGCAGCTCCTACAGAAGGCGCAGCAGTATTCGAGCAAGTCAATTTAGTTCCTAAGACTTTGGCGTCTTTCGTGGATTGTTCGAGAAAGCTCATGCTTCAGTCTGATCCTTCAGTAGAAGCAGTATTAAGAAATGATATTGTTTCTCAGTTTGCTAGAAAAATTGACCAAGTTGCTATTCAGGGTGGGGCTACAAATGAGCCTTCTGGAATAATACCTAACGTTGCTTCTGGTAATGTTGTTGCTATGGGAACTAATGGTTTGGCTATTACTTATGCAAAAATTGTTGAACTAATCAAAGCAGTGGACACGTCTAATGCTATGGGTGGTAATCCAGCATTTTTAACCAACCCAAAAGTTGTTGCTGCTCTTAGAACTATCTCTAAGCAAGCTGGCGGAGCTGAAGGTAACTTTATAATGGAAGCTGTTAATTCAATTCTAGGTTATAACGTATCTTCAACAACTTTAGTACCAAGCAACCTTGTAAAAGGTAACTCTGGCGCTAATTGTTCTGCTGCTATATTTGGTGATTTCTCTAACGTCATGCTTGGCTTCTGGTCTGGAATTGATATTGTCGTAGACACATCAAGCTTATCTACATCTGGTGGAACAAGGCTAGCTTTTTTCCAGGATTTGGATGTAGGTCTGAGAAATGATGATGGTTTTGGGGTTATTAAAGACATATTAGCTTAACTAGTATTGTTGTTCTGGGTGACCTTAATTGGTCACCCTTTTTTAGGAAAAAATTATGGAAATTAGAATTTTAAAAACGACACACGTTAGAGGTGTTACCAGATACGAAGGTGACGTAGTAGATGTAACTGCTGCTGAAGCCAAACAATTTATTACAAGTCATTGTGCAGAGGATGTAAGCCACAAAGACAAACCTTTAGATAATAAAGCAATTAAGTCTCCAAAAAAGAGATCAGATAAGTAGTCATGCCTTTAGAAAGTAGCAGAGATTTTAATAGTTATGTGAATCCGCAGATTGGCGGGGTAACTGCTACTTTTTTTTCATTACAAGGAATACCTTGGGACTCAAGATCAGGTTTAGTTGATTCTTACTTTGATATTGATTCTGGCAACTCTTACGGAATCAATCTTATAATTGACCAAGATTATTTCTCTATACAAGGTAATGCAGTTGCAGTTGAAGGCTATCAGCCTAGGGCGCATGTAAGGGCAACAGACGTTCCAAACATAAGTATTAATGATAGGGTGACAGTTAATGCAATCACTACAAACAATGGCTCTACATTAACCCCAGCGACAAATTTTCTTGTAGTTAATGCTCAGCCTGATAATGTTGGAATGGTTGAGCTTGTTCTGGCAATTCAATAATCATGTCTCAATATTTAATGGAAACTGAATCAGATATGGCGTCATATTTAGATATAAATTTTGGGCATGGTGTACAGGCGATTTATACCAATAGCGGAAACGCACAAACAACTATAAACATTATTTTAAATAATGAATATGTAGAGCAAGACGGATTGGAAGTTTCTATAGAAGCAACTAAGCCGGTTGCATATTGCAGATCAATAGACGTGCCGAGTATTGCGCATGGAAACACCTTGCAAGTTTCAGCTATTAAAGATGTTGAGGGTAATATTTTAAGTCCAGCAGCTAATTTTACTGTTGTAAATATACAAAGTGACAGAACTGGCTTTAGTGCTTTGGAGCTTCAGAAAATCTAATGGCAAAGCATGTAAGAAATCAAATAAGAGAGCAAATAGCAACTACTCTTAATAATTTAACAACTACTGGGAATAGAGTTTATGAATCAAGGGTTTATCCATTAGCTACAGGCGGAACGCCAGCTTTATTGGTTTACACCAAGTCAGAGGACTCAATGCCAGAGGTTATAGGAACTAACAGATTATCAAGCAGAAATTTAATTGTTGCTGTTGAAATTTACGTTAAAGCTACTAGTAATTTTGATGACACCATAGACACTTCAGCCAAAGAGGTAGAAATAGCTATTGCAGCAGACCCTACTTTAAATGGATTGGCTAAAGATTGTTACCTGGAATCAACTGAGATTGATTTTAATGCAGAAGGTGAAACTCCTTTGGCATACGCAACATTGAATTTTTTAACTAACTATTACGTCAAAGAGCAAGCTCCAGACGTGGCAGTTTAACGAGGGAATATTATGAAAATGATTAGTCCAAATGGCATAGATTCTATTGATGCACCAAAACACAAAGTGGCGTATCTAAAAGAAAAGGGTTGGAAAGAAGAAGCAGCCCCAATTAAATCTTCTTCAAAACAAAGTAAAAAAAACGAGGAATAAAGAATGGCAACACATAAAGGAAGTGAAGGTTTAGTAAAAGTTGGAAGTGCAACTGTAGCTGAAGTGAAATCTTACTCTTTAGAAGAATCCGCAGATACGCTTGAGACTACAAAAATGGGAGATGCTGCAAGAACATATTTGCCTTCTCTTACTAGTTTTAGCGGAAGTGTAGATTGCTTCTGGGATGAGACTGATTCAGCAGGTCAAGTAGCACTATCTGTTGGTGCATCAGTAACTTTAGTATTTTATCCAGAGGGCGCAGCGTCAGGTGACACTTATTATAGTGGTACAGCATTGGTAACGGGTAAAACTATTACTGGCTCATTTGATGGAATGGTTGAAGCGTCTATAAGTGTCCAGGGAACTGGTGCTTTAAGTACAGCAACAGTATAAGTATGAAAATAATTGATAAGGCTAAAGCCCATTTTGATGGGTTGGAAATAAAAGAGATAGAGATTCCTGAATGGAGTGATGGAGATGAAATTCTAAAGGTATATGCAAAGCCATTAACATTAGCAGAAATGTCTAAATTGCAAAGATTTGCAAAAGATGATGATGTTGCGTTGATGGCATATTGCTTAATACATAAAGCCTTAGATTCTGATGGTGAAAAAGTATTTGATCTATCAGACAAAAACGCATTAATGAACAATGTTGATAAGGATGTTTTAGCAAGGGTAGCGACTGAAATAATGTCTAGCCCAACTTATGAGCAGCAAGCAAAAAAGTAGCAGAGGATAAGGACTTATTTGCTAGGTATTATTTAGCTGAATTACTGCATTGCACAGTAGTTGAACTAGAAGAAAAGCTAACCTTATCCGAATTTACTGGATGGATGGCGTATTTAGAAGAAAAAAACAGGCAAATGAAAAATGGCAACTGATTATAAATTAAGAATTTCAGCAAAGGATAATACTAAGAAGGGATTTGCTGGCGTAGATAAGAACATTAGTAAAACTCAGGGAGCTATGAAGAAGCTGGCTGGTGCATTTGCTGGTGTTTTTGCGGTTAGAGCCATTGTTCAGTTTGGAGCTGAAACTTTAGAGGTTGCTGATAATATCGGCAAAACAGCAGATGCTATTGGGGTTACAACTGGATTCTTACAAAAATACCAATTTGCAGCTCAACAATCTGGCGTAGAAACTGAGCAGTTTAATAAAGCGCTTAAATTTTTCTCTAAGGGAGTTGGTGAAGCCACAATGGGAACTGGTTTGGCTAAGCAGGCGTTTGAGGAAATGGGGATATCCTTAAAAGATTCAAGCGGTGAAACTAAAAAGTCTGAAGCTTTATTTAAAGAATTTTTTGTTAGTCTGGATTCTATACAAGAACCATTCAAAAGAAATGCTTTATTAGCTCAAGTCTTTGGCGCAAAGGTTGGTATAACAATGGCTAACCTAGTTAAAGGCGGTTCTGATGCCATGAATGATCTGGCTGAGTCTGCAACAGGCGTCATTACAGAAGAATCTATAAGAAAAGCCGAAGCTTTCAACGACACTATGAACAGGCTTAAAAGGCAGGTATTACTTCCATTACAAGAAGCGTTTATTAGCACTTCAACCGCTATATTAAATTTCGCAGAAACAATGGGGTTAATAAAGCCAGATTTATTCACTAAAAGTACAGAAGAACTTACTAATAAATTAAATGAACAAAAGGATACTTTAAAAGTCTTAGAAACAACGCAAGCAGGCTTAAACAAAACAAATTTTAGAGGTCTGCAAGTAGTAGCTGTAAGTATTAAAAAAACTAAAGAAGAAATTTCAGTATTGGAAACAGCAGTCGGTGCAAGAGAAAAACAGGCTGAGATACAAAAAAAACTAAATGCTCAATTAACAAACCCAGCTCCATTAGCAGAATTTAGCAAAAATATTAAAGAAAATATAACTGTAGTTCAACAGTTTGCAGATACTATTGAGGGTCGGCTTACATCTGCTTTTAAAAATTTCTTCGACTTTGCAAGCGCTGAATTCTTGAGTTTTAAAGAGCTTGCAACGTCTATAGCGCAAGCGGTAATAAACGAATTAATCAATGTGTTTATAGTAAAAAAATTAGTAGGTTTTATTAGTAGTGGCGTTACTGATTATTTTGATCCTTCAACAGCTAAAGCTACAGCTTTGACTGATTCTATATCTTTTGCAGGTGGTGGATATACAGGAATGGGCGCTAGGGCTGGCGGTGTAGATGGCAAGGGAGGATTTCCAGCAGTTTTACATCCAAATGAAACAGTAGTAGATCACGAACAAGGTCAGTCTCAGTCATCTCCAACAATAAATTTTAATATTAATGCAGTAGATGCAGCCGGCTTTGACCAATTGCTGCAATCAAGAAAAGGATTAATAACATCAATAATAAACAACGCCATGAATAATCAAGGCAAGATGGGAGTTATATAATGTCTGGTCTATACCCAACAACAATAGGCTTTAAATCTTTACAGTTTAAAGATAATCAGCCAACGATACTTAACCAAACTTTGTCAGGTAAAAAATCTGCAAGATTAATAGGCGGACAATATTTTAGCTTCACAGTTCAAATGCCACCAATGACCCAAGAAAATGGGCAGGCATATTTTGCATTTTTACAAAAACAGAAAGGAAGTTTTGAGGATTTCACAATTGCAGCACCTCTGGACAATTTGGGAGCTGCTAAATCAGAAACGGATATATTAGCTAATGGCGCACAAGCTATTGGTGATGGCTCTATAGCCTTGGATGGGTTTACAGCTAATCAATCTGGGGCTTTAAAAGCTGGTGATCTTATTAAGTTTACAGGACATACAAAAGTTTATATGGTGCAAGCAGATATAGATGCTGATTCATCTGGTCAATTAACAGTTTTAATATCGCCCAGTTTGGTAACAGCCATAGCAAACAATTCAGCAGTTGTAGTTAATAAACCACAATTTACAGTATATCTATCAAGCGGTGAAATTATGTATTCTACAAATGCTTCTGGTTTTTACTCAATATCGTTTGATGTCAGAGAGTCGATCTAATGCCAAGAACCTTATCAACAGCTTTACAAGCGCAAGTTTCTGCACCTACAACTAAGACAGCATTTTTAGTAGAACTACAATTATCATCAACGATTAGATTAACTGATTGGTATTCAAACGTTACATTTAATTCTGAAGCTTATGAAGCCGGTGGAAGTTTTCTTAGTGTTGATTCAATAACTGAAACAGGTCAATTACAAGTGGATGAGATTAGCATGGGTTTTTCTAACGTAACAGATCAGGTAAGGGCATTAGTTCAAAATGGATCATTTACAGACAAAATAGTTGAAATACATTTAGCCTATTTTAATGAAAATGAATCAATAGTTGGCGCAATAAATTACTTTACTGGAAAAATCAGAAGTGTCTCTATTTCTGAAACTGTAAGCAGTTCAAATTTATCGCTAAAAGTTGCTTCTCATTGGGCTAACTGGAATTTGACGAAGGGGAGGCATTTCAGCGAGGAATCTCAAGAGGGTTTTAGCGCGGGCGATAAAGGAATGGAGTTTGCTACTCAGACTAAATCAGATGTCAGGTGGGGTAGCTAATGGATTTCTTTAGAGCAGTAGGAGCTTTTATACTTAAAGTAATGGCTAGTGATGGCTTTCAGATAGCCATGACAGTCCTAACTCTTGGCGTTGGTGTCAAAGGGTATATGCAAGCAAAAGACATGCTTGCAAAAGGGCAAGATATCATGGCTAACAAGATTGCTGCTGGTGGCAAAATTCCTGTTATATATGGATCAAGAAGGGTTGGTGCGCAAATAGTTTATATGGACACCGCTGGAAATTCATCAACTCATTTATATGTTGTTTATGCCTTATCAGTTGGTGAATGTGAAGAAATAATGGGGGAGACTATTGAACTTAGTGGTAATTCCTTGCGAGACTCTAAGCAATTTAGAAATGGTGGTTACATAGGCTCAGATAAAATATCATCCGGCTCTGGCTCATTGTGTACTGCTAATCAAAACTCAGGATCAGTTGATTTAACAGGCGGTACTTTTGGTACTAATCCGGCACTTGGCGGTTATAGGTATGTGATGAATTTACATCATGGAGCAGCTTCGCAAGCAGCAGACCCAATGCTCAGAGCTTCCATTGGTAGTAAATGGACTACAGCACATAAATTAAATGGCGTTGCTTACATTGCAGCTTCGTACATCTATGATTCTAAAGGACAGTTTCGTGGAGTCCCACAATTAACAGTTCAGGTAAAGGGTAAAAAAGTATTTGATCCCAGGGATAACTCAACCGCTTGGAGTTCAAACCCAGCTTTGTGCTTCCTTGATCTGATTCAGAACAACGATTACGGAAAAGGCTTGGCGACTTCCCAAATTAACATGGCTACCTTTAGTGCAGCAGCTAACAAAGCTGATACTGAAGTTAATAGCCCATATTTTAATGGATCAGCAAAAGCCCTTACATGGTCTGGCTCAAGCGGTGACAATTTTATAAAAGTTCTTGGCGGTTCAGCTAATGTAATGTGGTGGCAAAATAAAGTTAGTGAGCTAATGGACGTATATGACGCCAATGGAAATGGCGTTATTGATGGGAAAGAGATTACAGCCCTTCAACGTAATGAATTTTTCAGTGAAAATCCTGAGTATATTGTTTTTTTTAATGGAACTTTAGGTGGTAATTATTCAAGTCAATCTGGAAGCTCTTTAATTAAATCTAAAAGGTTTCATTGCAACGCTTACATTGATTGTAATAAGACAGTTATGGAAAACTCTAAAGAACTTTTATCTAACATGCGTGGGATATTCAATTATGTTGATGGGAAATATGAGTTACAAATAGAAGATACCGGATCATCAACATTTAGTATTAATGATAATCATATTATTGCTGATTCCGGCATTTCAGTTGATTACGGAAACAAAGATAAAAAAGCAAACAAGGTAGTAGTTGAGTTTTTTAATGCTAATAAAAGATATGAGATGGATACTGCTACTGTTTACCATGAAGCTACAACTGATTCTAATGATTACACTAGTGATGATGGCGGTGAGGTTCTTGAGCTAAAGGTTGAATTTCCGCATACAACTTCTGCATATATAGCATATAACCATGCTAAAACGATTCTTGTCAGAAGCAGACACCAAACAACTATACAGTTCTTAGGAACGCCAGAGATGTATAAATTAAACGTTGGAGATATTACAAATCTTACATACGCACCATTAGGATTTAGCGGAAAAACATTTAGAGTTGAGGCATTAGAACTTCAGCCTAGTGGGTTAGTTGCTGTTTCAATGCTTGAATATTTTGACGTCTATACTTGGACAGTACCACCTCAAGAAGCAGTAGAAGCGTTAGCAAATGTTCCTAGTGCTTATGCTGTAAAAGCTCCAACCAGTTTAGCTTTTACAGATACAGATAATTCAAACACATCTAGACCCTTTTTGGCTTGGGCTTTACCCACTGATTATCCCTATTATCAATGGAGGGTAAACGTTAAGGATTCTTCTGGTAACCAGCAAATAAATAGAATTGTTGATGTTAATAATTGTGATCTTAATTTCTTACCGGTAGATGCTAATTACGTTGCTAATATTACTGCATTAAATAGCGTAGGCGTTGAATCAACCGCAACTGCATTAACTTTTACAGTAGGTGATGCGCCTACAGGTACGCCAGATATAAAAGATGGAGCTATAACTAATGTTAAGGTTTTAAATTTATCTGCTGCAAAAATAAATACAGGCGAGTTAAATCTTGGAACTGCTGCTGGTATGTCAGTTCGACAAAACAAAACAGGCTACTCAAGTAATGCTGCTGGTTTTTGGCTTGGTAATGATGGCGGTACTGCTAAATTTAATATAGGTAATAGCTCAAGCTTTTTAAGATGGGACGGATCAGCTTTAAATATAGCAGGTAGCATTGCTGCAACTACAGGGGTAATTGGTGGATTTACCGTTGGCTCTAATAGTTTAATTGCAGGTAGTGGCACATCAAGAATTTCATTATCAACTGCTGCTGGAATACACCTGGGCAATAATACTTTTGGTAGTGCGCCTTTTAGGGTTTCACTAGCTGGCGCTTTAGTGGCTACAAATGCAAACATCTCAGGAGCTATAACAGCATCATCTTTAAATGTTACTAATGCCACGATTACAGGAACACTTGATGCTTCTGTTATCACTTTAAATGGTGAGCCATTAAGCAATTTAATGTCTTACAGTTCTTCTGGAACAGGATCAATAACTCTTTTAGAGGTTGCTAATATAGATGGTGATTTTGTTGTTAATGGTAATTTTGAAGCTACAGGGTCACAGCCTGATTTGGTTATTGGAAAGGTTTATAACGTATCTGATGCAAATGACAGAACTATTCAAGCTGATGCAAGGTTGGTCAGTGCGAATGGGGATGCTAGTTTTAAAATACAATCGCAAACACACAATAACGCAACCCTAACAACTAAGGCATCATTCTCATATACTGCTTTTGGAAATACAGCATCATTGGGAACGGCAGGAACTTTAAAAATTAATAGTGGCAATGCCCTTTCCTTAACTTTAGACACCTCGCAAAATGCAACCTTTACTGGAGAAGTTACAGCCGATGCTATACAACTACCAGTCCAAACTCCATCAAGTACAACAAACAAAATTTATAATGTAGGCGGAGCTTTATACTTTAACGGAGCTGCTGTTGGCGGTGGTGGTGCGGGAGATATTACAGCAGTTGTTGCAGGTACTAATTTAACTGGCGGAGGTACTTCAGGATCAGTTACTTTAAACCTAGCCAATACAATATCTATTTCAGGAACTATTGCTTCAGGGGCTATTACTAGCTCAGGAAATCTTTTAATAGATTCTGATAACGCTGAAATAAATTTAAAATCAGGAGTGGGAACAACTAGTGGTGCTGTAAATTGGACGTTTAATAGTACAGGAACTGATTTTGCTTCTATAAAACTACCTTACGCTACAAGAGCAACTAAAGGTCTATGGATAGACTCAGGTTATCCAATAACAATAGATGCAACCACTAGAATTGATTTTGATATCATTGGTTCAACAAAAATGGATTTAGATGGTAGTGGTTTATCTGTAGCAGGTTCTATCACTAGTGGAACTATTATAGTAACGTCCGATAACTCATATTTCCGCGATAATGACAACGTAGGAATATATCTACAAACAACAGCACAAGGCACTGGCAATAATGATGGAGTACGCGTAGGTTTAAATGGTACTCATGCTTTTGTTTGGAATTATGAAGCCAAACCTCTAGCGTTTGCAACAAGTGGTACAGAACGTCTTTCTATTGGTGCTACAGGTCTGTTTGATTTTAAAGCCAACAACATTACCAACATTGGAACTATTGCTTCAGGAGGTATTACTAGTTCGGGCTTTATCACTGGAACACGATTAAGAGTTGGCGATGGTACTGATGGTTACTTCTATTCCGATACAGCAGGAAGAACAGCTTTTAGAAGTGGAGAATTTTACATTCAAGACACTGTTCCTACTTATTATAACTATGCTACTAATCAATATCACGGAGCTTCTAGCGGTGATAATCATTATTTCCGTGGCAACCCTTTATCAGGTAATAACTGGAGCATACCAGCTTCAGGAGCTGCAACTTTTGCAGGTAGAACTATTATGGGTGGAGATGGTGCTAGAGTACAAATTGCAAACTCTACTGCTGCTGATTCCTCAAACCTCTATACACTTGCTGTAGGTAGTCAGTCTGGAAATAAATCAATACTAGCTGCAAGAGATATTAATACAACAGCAGGTGGCTATCAGATAAATGGCACAACAGTCATAGATACCGCAAGAAATATTTCAGCAGGAGCTATTACAGCTTCAGGTTTAATTAGAAGTAATAGTTCAAACTATTATGGCAATGCTTCTACTGCGGTGAATTACAGAGGTTACGGAGATACGCCTATAATGTCAGGGGTTTCTGGTGCAACGTATCTATATGCAGGTGGCTCAGGTTCTGTTTGTCTTACATTACAATCAAGTAGAACTATTGCTCCTCAACTTGCAATAGGTCAAGTAAATAATTTTACAACAGTCATAGATGCCTCAAGAAACATGTCAAATATTGGAACTATTACAGCTACAGGAAATCTTTCGGCAGCTGGTCAGTTATTGGGCAGAGGATTTAGAGCAGGTAATAGGGGTGAGCTTCATATAAATGCAGTTGGTGCTGGTGATGTTGCTGAGATTTTCTTCGGTTATGGTGATGGTTTTACTGAAGCAAATCTTAGATGGGGTATTTCTGATAGAGGAACTACAAATGACCAGCTTATAATTTATCGCGCCCCAGCATTAGGGGGTTTTACAGCAGTTGCAACTTTTGACGCGAGTGAAATGACTTTAGCTGTTGCTAATGGATATAAGGTTGGCACTACGAGTGTAATAGATGCTGCAAGAAACATTACATCTAGTCAATTATATATAGGCTCTTGGACTCCAAGTAATGCAACGTCAATAGGTAGAATTGGTAAAGTTACAGATAGACCAGCAGGTTCAATAACAAACCAGCTAGGCACTAATGCCAATTCAGTGTGGGAAATTGTAGACTATGATTGGACTGTTGTTTTAGCAAAAGTTACTGATGCAGGAAATTTTACAGCTTCAGGCAACGTAACAGCATTCTCAGACCAACGATTAAAAACAAACATACAAACACTTGATCCAAAACTAGCTTTAAAAATGCGAGGTGTTAGCTTCACTAAAGACGAGAAACAAGGAAGCGGAGTCATAGCTCAAGAAATAGAAAAGATAGCCCCTGAACTTGTATTAACAGCAGATGACGAAATAGGAACTAAATCAGTTGCTTACGGTAATTTGGTTGGATATTTAATTGAGACTGTTAAAGATCAACAAAAGCAAATAGATGAATTAAAAGAACTGATAGGGGCAGCGTAATGTCTTTTTTACCTGTAACTAACTTATCCATGAACGCCATCCATGTTGAAGTAGGCGGAAGCAATAACAGCTCAGTTAGTCTCAATGACTCAGATGTTAGGGGTATTGGCTATACAAATAAAACCTATGATTCAAATGGTATAAGCCAAGGAAGTGGAACGACTATAAGCATGGGAGAGTTTAGAGATGCAAATGATTTAGATATTGACTGGTCACCGCAAATTACTTCAGGTAACTTTCAAATCTCTAGTCCGGCTTATATTTATTGGGGTTACGCAAGATTTTTAGGCGGTGGCTTTGGATCAACCAATGATCTAGGGTCTAATTTATTTAGTAATGCACCCTGGGAGTTTTGGAAAGTTACTGGGCATGCTGGCGTGTTTGGAGCTATACAGAACGATACTTTTAAAATATACATGCCAACAAGCAATGCAGGCTGGGAAGTCTTAAAGATATACAACGGCACATCTAATTCAGGAACTTATCTGGGCGAATACAGAAGGGCAAATGCAACATACTCTGCTACAGGTGGCACTACCCAATGGATTATGGATAAGGTTCTTTTACCAAATACAACATTAGATGGATATTTCTTAGAGTTCTTTTCAGAATAATGGCTAGTTACATCAAAAATAATGTTCCTTACTATTATATTGAGGAATTATATGAGGAAGCACCTGTTAGATACGAAGTGCCAGCAGTTATAGATGCTGATGGTTCTATTGATGAAGAACTATCTATAAATAAATTGGAGGCAATAAAGCCTTCTTTTCAACACATGTTTGATATGGATAAATTATATCCACAAACCTAAATACCTAGGAGGTATACAAAATGGCAATAACATTAACAAGAACAGTTCAAAGAATTGAGACATATCCAGCAATGACACCAGCACCAGAAGGAGAAGAAACTTATCCAACTTTGATGGTTGTCTACAATGATTTATTTGATGATGCTGATGACGATCAACTACCTGTAACTGCTACTAAGGTTTTACATTTTACTAAAGGTGATGACATGTCTGGACAGGATAATTTGGTAAAAACAATTGCCACCGCTATTTGGTTATAAAGGATTTATAAATATCAAATGAAGGTATAAAATTAATAAAAACAGGAATTAAAAATGGCACAACATGATTACAATTTAATTAACCAATCTGGGGCTAACTTTAGGGCTGATCTAAACAATGCTTTAACTGCTATTGTTTCAAATAATAGTGGTAGTTCAGAGCCTACAACTAAATTTGCTTATGAGTTTTGGGTAGATGAAACTTCTGGAAAAATGAAACTTAGAAATTCAGCAAATAATGCTTGGATCACTATGCCATTTAATATTGGTGTTAATAATTCAGTTGATATTAATGTTGGTACTGTTAATGGTCTTACTAGCTTTAGTTTTAATAGCGGTGCAACAGTAACTTCTATTTTAGATGAGGATAATTTTAATTCTAACTCAGCTACAGCACTGGCAACCCAGCAGTCAATTAAAAGCTATGTTGACAGCCAAGTTGGTTCAGATTATTCATTAAGCAATATTCTTGCTGTTGGTAATTCCTCTGGTGGAACTAATATTAATTTATCAACAACCGATAGGGTGCAATTTAGAGACTCAGCTATATATGTGTTTTCTTCAACTGATGGCACTTTAGACCTTAAAGCAGATGGAGAAATTCAATTATCAGCTCCATATATTGACTTAGCTGCTGCAAATGTAAATGTAGACGGAACTATTGATGCTGTTGGTGTTGAGTTTAATACTTTATCTGGAACTGGGTCAGTAACAATTACTGATATTGTTGATGAGGATAATATGGGCAGCAATAGCCCAACAAAATTAGCAACTCAACAATCAATTAAAAGCTATGTTGATAGCCAGGTAACAGCTCAAGATTTAGATATAACTGATGGCTCTAATACAATTGGTATTGATCTGGATTCAGAAACTTTAAGTTTATTAGGCGGAACTGGTGTTAGCTCAAGTGCTTCAGGTAATGGAGTAACCTTTGCTATTGGTCAGCCAGTAGGTACTAGCAACAATGTAGTCTTTAATCAAGTAACTGCATCAGTAGTTGGCAATGCTACAAGTGCAACTGTATTGCAAAACGCTAGAACAATATCTGGAATTAGCTTTAATGGTTCAGCAAACATTACATTAAACACCTCTACCATTACTGAGAATACTAATCTTTATTTTACAACTGCTAGGGCAAATTCTAATTTTGATACTAGACTTGCAACTAAGTCTACTTCTAATTTAGCAGAAGGAACTAATCTTTATTACACATCAAGTAGATTTGATTCTGCTTTTGGCAATAAAACAACTGCAAACTTATCTGAAAACACCAATCTTTATTACACTGATGCAAGAGTACAGGCTGTTTCTATAAACAATGTTGTAGAAGATACAACTCCTCAGCTTGGTGGAAATTTAGATGTAAATGGAAATTCTATTATTAGTACAAGCAATGGTGCAATTAACTTAGCCCCAGATGGCTCAGGTGTTGTTGTATTTAAAGGAAACGCTACTAAGGGTTCAGGTCAATTTATACTTAATTGTGAAGCTAATACCCATGGAATAACAATCAAAGGTGCTCCGCATAGTGCGGGAGCAAGTTACACATTAACATTGCCCAATAATGCTGGTACAAATAACCAAGTCTTAACAACTAATGGAAGTGGTCTTTTGACTTGGTCTACACCATCAAGCGGTGGAAGCACACCAAGTATTACTGATAACGGAAATGCTAACGCAATTACTATTGATAGTAATGAACTTGTTGCATTTACAGAAGGTACTAAGCAAGGATATAACAAAAAAAGCTATTATGGTGGCAGTGATGAAATGCAGCTCTACTTTGACGGAGTAGAGGGCGTGCTGAGAGTAAATGGTGGTTCAGGTAATAGGTTAAATACCCGTATTGATGAGTTTGAAGTAACATCACAAAACAATTCAAAAACACTAGCCCATTTTAAAGAAGATGGTTCTTGCGACCTTTATTATAATAACTCTAAAAAGTTTGAAACAACTACAGCTGGTATTGATATAACTGGAACTGTAAATCTTGATAACTTAACAATTGCTGGTGCTCAAGGTAGTAATGGACAAGTTTTAACTTCAACAGGAAGTGGAATTGGATGGGCTGCTGGTGGTGGTGGCGGTGGAAGCTACAATAATGCTTCTGTTGATGCTCATTTAAATAAAAGCACTGCATCAACTAATGAAGTTCTATCTTGGAATGGATCAGACTATGATTGGGTTGCTCAGTCAGGTGGTGGCGGTGGAAGCAACACTATTACTGTACAAGATGAAGGTTCAACATTATCAACAGCAGCTTCAACTCTTAACTTTGTTGGTTCAGGTGTTACAGCATCAGGAACAGGCGCAACTAAAACAATTACAATAAGTGGTGGTGGTGGTGGTGGTAGCGGTGTTCTATCAGGCGGTGTTAAAATTACGTTAGCCAATGGCTTTTCAAATCAAACAATACCAAGAAATGTTGTAACTAAAATAGGTTTTGACCATGTTCTTTTTGGCAATTCTAATAATGCATTTAATACAACTAACAACACTTATACTGTACCTTCAGCTGGTAAATATTTATTTTTAGGAAAAGTTAGGAGTGAAAATTTTCAGACTACTGCTAATGGTCAGGTTGTATCTCAAGTATATCTGTATAAAAATGGTACGCAATTACCTAATTACAGCACACAACAATATAGTAAAAGTAGTGGTGCAGATATAATTAGATTTGTAATTGATGTCAATAATGTATGGGATTTAGCACAAAACGATGTAATTGATTTTAGATATTCTCTATCCAATTATACTGCTACAAATGGTGTTGATTTATCAGGAAATGGCGTATACACAACTAATTGTTATATGTACATCGTAAAAATAGAGTAATAACAACAGGAAAAAAATGGATATAGCAACAGCAATACATAATTTAAAACCAGAATACGAATTTGGAATAGAATATGTCGTAGAAGATATTGATGGAACACCAACTTTAAGATGGTTAAAAGACATTGATAATAAACCAACAGATCAAGAAATAGATGCAAAAATTATAGAGTTACAAACTGATTGGGATAATCAAGAATACGTTAGAGATAGAATAAAAAACTATCCTAGTTTAGAAGATCAACTAGACATGCAGTATTGGGATTCTGTAAACGGAACGACAACCTGGGCGGATAAAATAGCAGAAATTAAATCTACACATCCTAAAACGTAATTTTAAAATTGGTATATAATTTATAAATAACAAACCATGGAGAGGTATTTATAATGGAAGATGAAAGAAAAGAAATAACTGAAGTAACAATGTTTGATAAGGTTTACAAAACTGAAAACCTAACGCCCAGAGTTACACAAAGTTTTGTTGCAATACAAAGAATGGACAAGGAAGCCCAAGAAGCTAACTATCAATCTGTTAAGGCTGCAAGTGCTGTTGAATTTCAAAAGCAACAATTACAAAACTTTATAAAAGAAGATAAAATTGAAGCTGAAGCAGACACAATAGAAGAAGCAGACGTTTCCGAAGTCTAATGTCAGCTCGTAAGACTGCTAATGATGTTGCTAATGATTTATCAGTAGTTGCTGGTGAGCTTAATGCACATGAACGCGAATGTAATATTCGCTGGAAGCAAATTTTTCGCAAGACGGATGATTTGCAGACTTCAGTTCAAAGCATGAAAACTTGGCTCTTAGCAGGTCTTACAACAATTATTATCAGCCTTATGGCAATAATCGTAAGAGGTCTAATTTAGTCATTGTATGATTGATAAACTTATTGAGCCTGTAAGTCATATTCTGGATAAGTTAATTGCAGATAAAGATTTAAAGACCAAACTGCAACACGAATTAAACCAAGAATTACACAAAGCTAATATGGCTCAACTTGAAGTTAATAAAGTTGAAGCCAGCCATAGAAAAGTTTTTGTTGCTGGGTGGAGACCCTTCACCGGATGGATATGCGCTTTAGCGTTGGCATATCATTTCATTATTGAACCTATTTTAGCTTTTGCTTTTATTATCTATGGCATAGAAGTTAATGCGCCCCAGTTTGATATGAGCAGCTTATTAACAGTTTTAATGGGCATGTTGGGTTTAGGCGGATTACGAACATTCGAAAAAACTAAAGGGTTAGCAAAATGATGATGGATAAAGTAAAAAAAATGCTTATGCGCCATGAAGGGGTGATGTGTCATCTTTATACTTGCAAAGCAAATAAGGTAAGCATTGGAATTGGCAGAAATCTTACTGATGTTGGCATTACAGAAGATGAAGCTATGTACTTATTAAATAACGATATTAAAAAAGTTACTGATGGCTTGACTCTTAACTGGGGTATTTGGAGAACGTTCCCAGAAGAAGTCAGAATGGTCTGTATAGACCTAGCATTTAATTTAGGCATAGAAGGCTTTATGCGATTTAGAAAAACGCGCGAGCTAATGGAATTGGGTCTTTGGCTTGAAGCATCTGAAGAATTATTAAGATCCAATTACGGTACTCAGCTTCCAACTAGATCAGCATTTAACTCAAGGCAGCTTGCCTTATGTCAGCAAAAACAGCAGAAGATCACTTAAATAATTCTAGGCTTGGCGCTTATGCTGAGTCCTTAGTTAAAACATTTTTACTTGAGCATTGCGATTTTGCTTATGAAACGCAAAGCAAACATCCGGCAGATTTAATTTGTGAATTAGGGTCAGCTAGATATACAGTCCAAGTTAAGGCAAGAAATATAACAGCCCAAAAGAAGTTCACTTTTGCTTCAGAGAATACTAGGAAGTTATCAGAGACACATAAAAAATATAATGTAGATATTCTGGCTATGGTGTTTATGCCTAATAAACAAATCATGTTCAAATCATTTGGCGATAGTCAAACCTATTACACTTTCAATGAATCCGTCCTTGCTCCTAATATGGAGCTTGAGACATTTAAAGACACCTTAAACCAACTAAGTTCAATTCCTGTATTAAATTCCCTTATAAAGTAATTTATAAATATCATACCTAAACTATATACATTTATATATTTATATATATAATAGGTGTATATTATTTAAAAGGAGAAATTAATATGAGAACTTACAAAGTAACTACTAACAAAGAAAAAGAATTACAAAATGCTATCGATGCTCTTAAGTCACAACCTAAATGGTTTTTAAATGACGATACAAAACAATTAATGAATGAACTAAGAAATAAGCAAATTGCTTTATTCGAGAGTAGATAACATGAAAGCAATAAGTATAGAAAAACTAAATGGTTATACAGGTGAAGAACTTTTAGTCATATTGAACCAAACTCTTATGGCTAGCAGTTTGGTTAGAAAAAACCAAAATATTACTAGAAAAGATTTAGCTAATGCACAAAAACAAATAGCAAAAGTTTTATGGACTAAATTTCCTAAAATTGCAAAAGCTGAAGGTTTAAAAAAAATTAAGGTAGCATAATGACTAATCTAATATTTTTTGTAGCAGGATTTATAAGTTTCAAACTTCTAAGGTTGATACTTGTACATTTTGATGAATATCAAGCCTTAAAAAAAAGCCGTAGTGTCTGGGTTAAACAGAACTTTGACAACAGGTTGAAATATGACAAGAGACTAGTTAGATAGTTTCTTGTTTATATGTCCAGAGGTATGAGACTTGTATAAATATATATTTATATATACTCTAGGGTTATGATAATTATAAACAACGCTGGGAAGCGTAGGAGGGCGCTTTGATAAAAAGCAACTACACACCAACAGGAAAATGCATAATTTATGTAAAAAATCCTAAAGACTTAGGAACTAGCAGGGGATTAGTTCATAAAGGACTTGGAACGCGCGTACGCGTTATTGATGAATTTGTTGAGGTATCAATTAGAAAAAATTATAAACCTGTATTAGAACAAGCAGTTGCCAAGTGCAATGAAAAGGCTGGTACGCATTTGGTTGTTGCCAATGTTGGACACTTACCCAGAAGCTTGGCTTTTTGTAATGCCTGTATGAAGTTGGATGGTGATGATCCGTATATTATTACTTTAAGATCAACAGACCATAGAGTTGAGCCATTTAAATACCATGTCCGCCAAATGTACTTTCAATGCCTGGATTACTATGCAGCTACATCTAAGAAAGCCAAGGCAGCTATTGCAGATAAAAAGGCTACTGGCTGGAAGGCAGGTAATACAACGAATCTTAATGTTGCTACTATTAAAGCTTCCAGAGCTAGGGAAAAATCAGCCAATGATTATTGCAAGGCTATCATTCCAGAAGTCCGAAGAATCCAAAGATATGGAAAGGTCACATTGCAAGAAATAGCAAACTCACTAATGGCGCAAAACATAAGAACGAGAAGGGACAAGGAAACTTGGACACCAATGGGTGTATCTAATATTTTAAACAAAGCTAAAAAGCTAGGGTTGTAATATGAAGAATGAAACTAATGCTGAAAGAATGGTTAGAGTAATGACAGAACATGATGTGGCTGTTGAATTAAACGCATTATTATTTGTACAGACTGTTGGTATTAAAAAAGACCCAATTGCTGAGTTTATAGCTAAATTTATTTTTACTGAACACAATAAGGGTAATTATCCTAATGTCTCCTTGATAGAAAATACGTTACTTGAATCACCAAATACCATTAGAAAAAAAATTAAATTTTTGGTTGGTTTTGGTCTTATAAAGAATGTTAATAAAAAAGATGACTCAAGAAATAAATATTATCAGCCTACAAAACTACTCAAAAGGATTTATCTGGTAGATATGACCAAAAGAATTAAATGCGTGCTTGAGCTATCGCCTGTTTTTGAAGGCATTATGGGGGAAACCATTGACATGTTTTTTCGTGAAATAGGAACAGCCGATGAGCTTAGTTACTTAAAGACATTAGACCGCAATAGCTTCGATAAAATGGTCGGAAAATGGAGACTTGATCTACTAGATAGTACCAACTTATTTGTGGGCATTAAAAATACCCTCAAAAAATTAGGGTAATATTTTGCGTGTAATAGTTGCACATAGTTATTGCAAAAATATATATTTATATATAAGTTATTAATTAAGATATGGAGAAGTAAGAAAATGAGTTATCAAAAAACATCAAGACGATTGACAATAGCCCTAGAAACTAATGAGCAGATTAAAAATGCTACTAAAACTTTTTATGACTTGGCAGCAGTTTTGGCAAAGATTTCTAGATCCCCAAACTCAGAGAGAAACAAATTGCACATGGCACAATATGAAGTCATGTCTGCAAATGGTGTTTTAAAGAGTCTGGCGAATGGAGAGACGGATAG
>Ga0308014_1000059_pt1 | contig 25524 bp, 25 predicted proteins | sample Neamet229_FD_203154 | JGI IMG/M metagenome (GOLD analysis project Ga0308014, IMG submission 203154) | Marine microbial communities from water near the shore, Antarctic Ocean - #229 | ecosystem: Environmental > Aquatic > Marine > Unclassified | place: Southern Ocean | collected 2014-07-28 | reverse complement strand
GTGGTTGCACTTCGGTTTGGGCAACAGGCAAGGATACCGTCAGGCCAAGGTCACTTGGCCGGGAGGAGGGAAGGAGCTTTTTGAGGGCCTCAACGGCGATGGCGGCCGGTTCCTTTTGAAGCAAGGCACCGGCAAGGCAACCGCGATGAAGAAACGGAAAACGGTGACCTTAAAACAACACCCATTGGAGGCCGCGGGAACAAAGAGCCAGGCCCGTATCATCCTTCCGGCTCGGGTTCCCTTCCCCTTGCTCACGTTCCGGGATCAAGCGGCCAAACAGCAGTTGTTGGCGGCCAACGGTAAGGCACGTCTTCTCGTTCTTTGGTCCGGGACTTGCAGTTCGTGCAAAGACTCCCTCGAGGAATTCACCTCCAATGCGGACAAAATCCGCGCCGCAAATCTGGAGATTTTGGCTCTGGCAATCAATGGTATCGGCGGACCTGCCGCCGATATTTCTCCCGCATACAATCTCATTGATCGCACCAAATTTCCATTTCCGTGGGGACTTATCGATGCCGAATCAGCCAATCGGATCCACAAATTTCAAGAGAAACTCTTCGACCACACGCCACCGTCCTCGGTGCCGCTCGCCATTCTTTTGGATCCAAATAATCGGGCCCTCACGATTTACCGCGGAGAGATTTCGACAGCGACGATCTTGCAAGACTGGCAGGCGCTCCAAAACGCCAACGCAACCCAACTCCACCACTTTGCCCCGCCCATGAGTGGAACATGGTTCACCAACCCTCTGTCACAAGGAGAAGTCGAACGACTTTTCAAAGCATCAAAATGACGATACCGAATCCTAGGATCCGGAGAATCCTCTTCGCTCCCTAATCGCTTTGATTTTAGTGGCCGCAATCTTCTTGTTCTGGCCCAACGCCGGAACACTGGCAACACAAGCGCGCCGAAACGATATTTGCGAGGTCTCCATTAAACAGGGTGCAGGCCCTCATCTTCGGGAAACCGGGCAGAAGCAGGGAACGGCAAGTGATTCGGCCCGTTCTGCCAAATAATTCGAGTTCGCTGACTACCTTGACTCGCTGGAATGAGCTAATCCCCCTGCACCATGACCACAATTCTCCGTGAGTGTGGCTGATCACGATGTTCAAAGAGAAAAAGTCCCTGCCAGGTTCCGAGGGTCATACGACCCTCGACGATTGGGATCACTTCGCTGGTGCGCGTCAGAACCGTACGAATATGAGAGGGCATGTCATCGGGTCCCTCGTAAGTATGAACGAAGTAAGGTGTATCTTCGGGAACCAAATGATCGAAGAATGCATGCAAGTCGGTCCGAGCACTGGGATCGGCATTCTCCATGAGGACGAGACTGGCACTGGTGTGCTGAACGAAGACAGTCACGGTGCCGGTTGTGATCCCTACCTCGGAAACAAGGTCCTCGACTTGACGGGTGATTTCATAGGTTCCCTTTCCAGAAGAACGGACTGAGAGACTAGCAGAGTGGCTTGGCATGAGGCAAGTTTTGCACAAAGCCTAAAACGAGCGCGACGAAAATCGCGGTGACGCCAACGAGCCGCATTTTGCTATCGCAGCGAAGCCAGCCTAGAGCTTCTGACCATCAATCTCGGGATCCTCCTTCACAGGAGCAGGAGGAGTGAACGATTTCACGTCCGGCTCAAATGAGGCCGGCTGTCGGTTTGAATTTGGGTCCGGAGTTGTTCCCGGACCACCCGGCCAAAGGAGAATTGCAGCCATCACTGCGGCGTAGGCAAGACCGGCACCGGCCACCCACTTGACAGATCCAACTTCACGAAACCAAGCGGCAAAGCGCTCAAAGAAAAGGGAGATAGACGACTTTTGGAGAAGCTCGCTGCGCTGACGTTCCTGAAATTCCTCTAGAAAATCCTCGAAGTAACCATCGCGCGGAGTCTCGTAGCGCTTCAAGCTAACGATTTTTTGGACTTGTTCCTCGTAGTTACTCATAATGGGAATTTTGAATATTTTCGTGAGTTATAAATTTTCACAAACCAATAATCACCGGATGAATTCTTCCAAGTGCCCCTGTAATTGCTGGTGCGCGTAGAAGAGCCTGGAGCGGATGGTTCCTTCTGATATCTTAAGGATTCTGCCGATCTCGGCATGGGGGATTCCCTGGATATCAAACATAGTCACAACTACTCTGTGGTCTTCTGACAGCGATTGCATGGCTTCGTTCAATTTTTTTTGAAGTTCGTTCACGCCGCTTTGGTGACGGGGATTTGCGGCGCGCCCTATATCGACCATGGCATCGTCGTTCTGAATGCCCGAATCAACGTCATCGAGGCTCCAGGTAGCGCGCCGCTTCCTCTTTTTCAGGAAGTTAAGCGTCATATTGGTCGCGATGGAGTAGATCCAAGTGTAAAAAGAAGATTTTCCGCGGAATCGCTTCAGGGAGTGATATGCTTTTGCGAAGATTTCCTGAAGGAGATCGTGGGTGTCCTCTTTATTAGAGGTCATGTGGTAGACCATTCCATAGAGTCGGGGACTAAATTTCACGACCAACTCGTCAAAAGCTTGGGTATTCCCGGCTTGGGCACGGCGGACAAGTTCGCGATCAGAATCGGTAGCGGGCTCTTTAACGGGCTCGGTGGACATTGGACAGGGAAGAAAGGCGGGCGAAGACCCTTCGGACTTAACACTAGGGACAAGATGACCCGCTGCACGTTCAATTTCTCTTTGAAGAAGTTCTTTTGATGACAACCCCAACCCAGTCGGTCTCCGGGAGAATATACTTTTCGAGCTCTACCCGGACTTCCGAGACAGGAAATTCATTCAAGATAAGTGATGCAATGTCTTGGGCCAGAGTCTCAATCAGCTGCCTCTCCCCTTGCCCGGCCAATTCTCGAACGCGATCAGAAACCGCTTTGTAATCCACGGTTCCATCAATGCGATCGTGTTTGGGAAATGGCTCGACGTCCATGACCAGATGAGCCCGCAGCTCCTGCGGGTTGGCCCGTTCTTCCACCGGCACGCCGATCCGACACGAAAACTGAAGCCCGCGAATAATTATCTGGTCGCTCATGCCGCAAACTAAAGCTGCTTGGCCGAGTTCTCAAGCCATTGGCGAAATTCGCCGAGGTGCTCGAAAAAATGGCTGGGGTCACTTTGAGTCAGCTGATCGACGGGGTCATATCCGGTCGCAACTGCCACGGAAGCAATCCCGCCATGACTGGCGGTATGAATATCATGGACCATGTCGCCCACGAAAGCCGTCTGATCGACACACAAATTGTGGTTGGAGAGGATTTCGCCAATCCGGTCACGCTTGTCGATGACGCCTGCGTAAATGGCCTCAAAATGATCATGGAGCCCAAAGTCATGGGCCTGCTGGGTGAAAAGGCCCACGTCCATGCTGGAGAGAACGAAGCAGCGGATCTTTTGCTCGCGACACCAGCTGAGCATCTCTCGAGCGTGAGGAAGAACCGTGACTCCCTGAGGGGATTGTCTAAAAGAGGTCCGAAAAGTGTCCTCCAAATCCGCAATAGGGACCCCGGGGAGGACTTCTTCGTAGAATTCGGGATAAGGGAGGCGGAAACGGAGGCGGAATTCCTCCCGGCTCATCGCAGGCACATCATATTCGCCAAGGACGGCATTAGTCGCATGAAGGGTGGGAGGAAGATCATCGACCAAAGTGCCGGACCAGTCGAAGAGAAGGGAGCGATATTTCATGTAGCCGGATGGACTCAGCCAATGGTCAGGCGAAGGGAGGTGACATGATCCTCTCCCAACTCAGCCTGGAGTTTACGGAGGAGCCCAGGCTTGAGCTGCTCAAGGTGGTAACGCATCGCAGGCTGTAGAACTTTGAGGGTAAGACACCCCTTCCGGAGGGAAACAGGCTCAGTCTGCTTGGCCACCAACTCACCGGCAAGGGTACCCCAAGCTTCTTTGACCCGATCCTCGTCGAGCCCTCCACGCACTCCAATCGTCTCAAGAATGGACTCAATATGAGCCGAGGCCTCGGAAATATTTTTATTAAGATCCAGAGGCCTGCCCGCGCCCACCCACTGCCTGACAATATCAGCCCGCATGTTCCGTCGGGCGAGAGGCTTCGCTTTCCTGGAACCCGGCTTACGATTCATGACGTCATCCCTAGCCTTCGCCACCATCATCACCAATAGCTTCAACAGGGCAGCCTTCAAGGGCCTCCATACAGAGTGCTACTTCTTCGTCATTCCCTGGTTGCTTGTGAACGTAGGAGTATCCTTCGTCGTCGGAGCGCTGAAAATTTTCGGGGGCAGTTTCGCGGCAGAGGTCACAGTCAATACACTGGGAATCGACGTAGAATTTCCCTGCAACGCTTTCTGGATTTTTGTCTTCGAGATCAGCCATGGCTTGTTGAGCAAACTGTTCGCTCCCTCCCCGAAAGATGCAATCACTTTTTCCTCCCTTGATTCACGCTTTTCAAGAGCCCCCTCCGGTGATTATCTCTTTGCACACCAACTATGAGCAACAAGTCCTCCAACTCCAAAAACGAAACTCACGATGATTTTTGGGATCTCGGCGACGATGATCTCAACCGGGAGGTTTCCGGGGAAGCGCCTGAAGAGGAGGGAAAAGAGGACGGCGACAAGCGGATCGAAGATCCTCCCAAAAAGGAAAAGTCGGAAAAAGCTAATATCGACGACCTGGGTGACCTTGATGATGACCCTATTGAAGAGAAAGCCATAGAGGAGCGCCCAGCACGCCCGACCAAACCCAAGCTCGTCGGTATCAATGAATCGAGAAAGGAAGCCACCACCGTCTCGACGGTCGAAAAAATCAGCCTCATTGCGGTAATCGCTTGCCTCGTGGGCGCGTTTGCATGGGGAATTTCCTTCTTCTATCACGATGCCCCCGAAGGAGAACTCGTCAAATTCATCGAAGACTTTCCAATCAAAGGAGAAGACGTCACCATTGAAACAGTTGAAACTTGGTGGCGAAAACCAGTTCGTTCCGGAGACGAGACCGATGTCGGAGTGGTGATTGATTCCAATCTTATTCCCTGCGCCCGGATCAAACTGTCCGAAGGCGCCTCGACCACCCTTCAGGTGTCCTTCCGTGATGGTGATCAAAACCTCATCGGAGACACCATCAACCTTTCGGTGGTAAACGGAAAATTTTCCCGCAATGACAGCGATGAAATCGTAATCAACTCCACTTCGGGCTTTAATAATCCCTCCCGCATTCATGCCTACGCGAACGAGGACATTGCTCCCTGGTCCCTTGCCATCATCGAGAGCAACAACATCGATTCAGATTCCGACCCACTCGTGAAGGCCCGAATTTCCGCCTCCTCTAAAGACAACTAGAAAGACCCATGTCCGATTCCCCGACTCCTCTTGTGCCCGCCGAAGGCTGGCATGTCATACACCTGTATTACTCCATCGACCACGGCCAGTGGTCCATGCTTTCAGGGAGCGAACAGCGCCAAGCCAAAACCGACCTCACCGAATTAGTTCAGGAAATCCGCTCACATCCGGACACCCAGCTTCTCATTTTCGCGGTTGCCACGCCAAAGGCCGACATTGGATTCATGCTCCTCACTCCCGATCTGCATGACGCCACCGCCTTCGAGAAACGGCTCACTTTGGGACTCGGACCCGATGTCCTCAACCCCACTTACTATTATCTCTCACAAACCGAGCGTTCGGAATACACCACCTCCAGTGAGCAGTATGGCAAAGACACCCTCATTGGTGAAGACGGTCTGACCGAAGGCAGCGAGGAGTTCGAGGCCGCCTTAAAGGAATTCGATGAGCGCATGGTTCATTACTTGAAACACCGTATGTATCCGGTCCTTCCGGACTGGCCTGTAATCTGTTTCTACCCCATGTCCAAACGCCGGGCTCCGCATGACGACTACAACTGGTATTCGCTCGAGCACGACGCGCGCGCCAAGCTCATGAAGGGCCACGCCAAGACCGGCCGCAGATATGCCGGAAAAATCCTCCAACTCATCACCGGCTCCACCGGCCTCGACGAGCACGAATGGGGCGTCACCCTCCTCGCCAAGGACACTCTCGAAATCAAAAACATCGTTTACGAAATGCGCTTCGATGAAGTCTCGGCCCGCTACGCCGACTTTGGTGACTTCTACATCGGCATGCAACTGCCTCTTAACGAACTTTTCAAGCGCACTTGCCTGTAAGAAGATGAAACTCGCGTGGCTTGGAATTCTGACTTCTGTTCTACTGGCCTCATGCTCCAGTTACTCGGGCGATTTTCGGGCCGCCACGAATGTTTTCAACCAATTCACCAAACCTGCCTCCACCCCATCCGGCCCTTGGAAAGGAACTTGGAAAAGTGAAATTAACGGCCATCACGGTCCGCTTTGGTGCATGGTTTCGCAGGATGAGGAAAATCCTGCTCTTTGGAATTTTCGCTACCGGGCCGGTTGGGGAATTCTTAAATTTGGCGACTATAACCATCAAATCCCCGCCACGCTAAAGCGCAACGGCAACCTACCATTGAAAGGAACAATGACCCTTCCGAACAACTTCGGCACCTATGCAATGGACGGGGACGCCAATCCAGTGAAGTTCGGCGTTCGTTACCGCGGAAATGGAGATAAGGGCACCATGACCCTCACCCGCCCTGGAAACTAATCTCCGCCAATTTGATCGCTCCACACTGCGTAAGTCTGTCTTCACTCGCAACGAAGCCGCGCTCGCCTAGTTGATCCGTTTGTTCACCGAACTAATCTTCCTTTCGATAAAATTCCTCCCCAGAAAAACGGCCACCCCCAGTGCGCCCATGAACAGCGACTGTTTCTTGATATTTTTTTAAACATCGCTCATCTTGAAGAGAGGCTCTACTCGGAAAAAGATCCCCCTGTCGATCTCTCAGCGATCACACCATGGCTCAATTGGTCTTAAACCAGATGCCAAATCACGGTCTTCCCGTGATTCAAAAAGATAGAGCGCATATCCGCCGTGTCCCCCTCCGCAGTATTTCTTCCCCACACTCCCGGGCACCTCCGCAAGTTCTTCCATCCCCTCTTGTAACTGCACGTCATAAGACATCGCGATTGCCTCGGCCAATCGGCTGACCGACTCCTCCATCACAGCTTCCCTGGCCGTTGCCCCTGCCTTCTCGATGAGGTCGTAGGCACGTTCAAAATCAACCGACCCCGGAGTGTCATGCTGACTCCCTGTCCATAAAAGCGCCATCTTTCCTGCTAAAAACGACCCATCCCTCTTAAAGTCCAATTTTGGCCGCGGACCACTCTTCCAAACACACACACCCGTCTCCCGGATCACCGCCGGATCCTGCCAACCCACACCAAGATCCAATTCCGCCTGCACCGGATCACGACCATTCAAGAGCGCCCACGCACCGCTTCCTCCAAGCCCTGCCTTCTTCTCATACGGCCAATTTTTCAAACTCACCTTCGGCGATATCGCACAATTGACGATAACCCCGCCCTCCCGCGCATGGGCCGGGACGTCCAACCACCCGCCACCAAAATCCACCCGCAGAGGAGCCTCCACCTGCCCACTCACCCGATTTCGGATCTCGGTCGTCGAGACCGGCTCAAACTTCGGCGGGGTCTTGGGAAGCCGCACATACCGGCATCCCAGCTCCGCACACAGCTTTTCCTTAATCTCCCCATATTGGTCATCCTCCGTCACCGCCAAAATGTCCGGCTTCAGCTCACGAAAAATCGGCTCAAAATCCAACCCTTTCACCTCTCCGTCCCCAGCCACCACCTCATCCACCATTTCAAGCGACCTCAGGAGCGCAATCTTGTGCTCATCCGGCAACGACGGCCTCCGCTCCTTATGTTTCCAAAGAATCCTCTCATTCGCAAAAGACACCGTCAAATAATCGCCCAAAGCACTCGCCTCTTCAAAAAACTGCAAATGCCCCGCATGCAGAATATCATAACAACCGGAAACGAAAACCTTCACCATCGTGCCCAGAGTCAATCATGTCACCTCCGCTCGACAAGTCTTTCTCACTTCTCTAGCTTCGCCAAATGAAGTTCCTCTTCTTCCTCCTGGTACCCCTTGTAGCCTTCGCTCAAACAAGCGAAAAAAAGAAGGCTCCCAACATCGTCTTTTTCTTCACCGACGACCACGCACCCCACGCCATCGGCGCCTACAACGGCTGGCTCAAATCCGTCAACCCCACCCCGGAAATCGACAAGCTTGCGGCCGACGGCATGCTCTTTGAAAACTCCTTCTGCACCAACTCAATCTGTGGCCCTTCCCGCGCTGTCATTATGAGTGGCAAACACAGCCACAAAAACGGCTTTATGAACAACGGGAACAGCTTCGATTGGAAACAACAAATCTTCCCGAAAATTCTCCGTGCCGCCGGCTATCACACCGCTCTCTACGGCAAGTCCCACCTCAAAGGGAAACCCCAAGGGTTCGATTCGTGGGCCGTCCTTCCCGGACAAGGCGATTACTACAATCCTGCCATGCTGACCCCCGAAGGTCGCAAGATTATGCCGGGATACTGCACCGACATTGTCACCGACATGGCCATCGAGTTCGTCAAAGAATCAAAAGCACTCGGTAAGCCCTTCATGCTCATGTGCCAACACAAAGCTCCGCACCGGACCTGGATGCCCGCCTTGCGCCACCTGCATCTCTACGACGACATTGAAATCCCCGAGCCCACCACCCTTTTCGACCAATACGAAGGCCGCATTCCCGCGCAGCATCAGGAGATGGAAATCGATCGCCACATGTATCTCGACCACGACCTCTTCACCGACCTAACACCCGATCTTGAGATTCCAAAACAACGGCGCCCCAGCGAAGACCGCTCCGCTTACAACAACATGAAGCGCATGACTCCGGAACAACTCAAAGTTTGGCGCGCGGCCTACGGGCCCAAGGACAAGGCCTTCCGCGAAGCCAAGCTCACCGGCCGCGACCTCGTCCGCTGGAAATTCCAACGCTACGCCAAGAACTACCTCCGCAGCATTAAGGGCGTCGATGAAAACCTCGCCCGCCTCCGCAAAACCCTTGAAGACGAGGGCCTCGCCGACAACACCATCTTCGTTTACTCCTCCGACCAGGGCTTCTACATCGGCGACCACGGATGGTATGACAAACGCTGGATGTATGAGGAGTCCCTCAAAATGCCCCTCATCGTTTCTTGGCCCGGCGTCATCAAGCCCGGATCACGCAACACCGACTTGGTCCAAAACCTCGACTATGCGCAGACCTTTCTCGACATGGCGGGAGCTAAAATTCCCTCCGACATGCAAGGCCAATCGCTCGTCCCACTCCTCAAAGGAAACAAGCCCACCGATTGGAGAAAATCCATCTACTACCACTACTACGAGTATCCCTCCTACCACCAGGTTCCCCGCCACAACGGCATCCGGACCGATCGCTACAAACTCATCAACTTCTATGAGTTCGGCGAGTGGGAATTCTACGATCTCAAAACAGATCCCGACGAATTAACGAACCTCTACGGAAACCCCGAGAAAAAGGAACTCATCGAAGACATTCGCAAGCAGCTCATTTCCTTGCAGGAGGGTTACGGAGACGACACCGTTCTCCCCACAAAGCCCAAGGAGTGGCAAACCAAAATGCGCAGCACGACGAGCGTGAAAACAAAGGCGGAATTTCGTCCACGGACGAAATAAGTAAACACACACAGACCCACTCTTTCCATTTCAATCGGGACACGACCAAGTTCGTGTCCCGATTCTTTTTGTGATCGCCGAAGATTCGGGATTTCGTTACCGCTCAGGGTATGACGATTCTTGTCCTCCTCTTCGCTCTCACTTCGCTGGCTTTCGCCAAGAAGCCCAACTTTCTTTTCATCATCGCCGACGACCAGTCGCCCTTCGATCTGAAGATTTACAATCCCAAGTCCCCCCTCGACACCCCAAATATCGACCGCCTTGCCAAGAATGGCCTCGTTTTCGATGGCTCTTACCACATGGGCTCATGGAGCGGAGCGGTCTGCACGTGCTCCAGGACGATGATCATGACCGGTCAAAGCATCTGGAAAATTCCAAAAAAACAAAAAAGAAACCCTTCCAATAAGAAGAACCGCACAGCTCAGCCCACCCCTCAAACCCTCCCTGCTATTTTCAATCAGGCCGGTTATGAGACCATGCGCACCTGCAAGCGGGGAAACAGCTACCCACTGGCAAACAAGGAATTTAAAATTATCAAAGACGCTACCAAACGCGGCGGCACCGATGAAACCGGCTCCCACTGGCACGGCCAGCAGGTTCTCGACTACCTCAATGGCCGCGAGTCCCAAAAAACCGAGGAGCCCTTCCTCATCTACTTCGGCTTCTCCCACCCTCATGACGAGCGAAACGGCAAGCCCGAGCTCCTCTCTAAATACGGAGCCAAGAACCATCGCGACAAAAACTCCCTCCCCGCCCTTGACCCGAAGCAACCCGCCCTCCCGATCAACTACCTCGAAAAGCATCCCTTCTCCCACGGCCACCCGAGTCTTCGTGACGAAGTCTCAGTTCCTGGCGTTTGGAAGAACCGCGATGAAGCCACCATCCGCAACGAACTCGGCCGCGAATTCGCCTGCTCCGAAAACATCGACATCCAAATCGGTCAAGTCCTCAAAAAACTTGAAGCGATGGGGGAACTCGACAACACCTACATCATCTACACCTCCGACCACGGCATGGCCATCGGCCGCCACGGACTCCAAGGGAAACAAAACCTCTATGAGCACACCTGGCGCGTCCCCTACATCGTCACCGGCCCCGGCATCAAGAAAGGCCGTGTGCAGGGCAACATCTACCTCATGGACACTCTCGCCACTCTCTGCGATCTCGCCGGAATCAAAGCCCCCGCGACCAACGAAGGCACGAGTTTCAAACCCGTTCTCACTGGCGAAAAGAAGACCGTCCGCGACACCCTCTTCGGAGTCTACGCCGGAGGCACCAAGCCTGGGATGCGCGCCGTCAGAAAAGGCGACTGGAAGCTCGTGAAATTCGACGTCCTCGACGGCACCGTCCGCGAAACCCAACTCTTCAATCTCAAAGAGAACCCCAACGAGTTTCTCTCCGAACACGGTAAAAAAGATCCCAAACTCACTGACTTCGCCGAGGACCCCGCTCACGCCAAAAAACTCGCCGAAATGGAAGCCCTCCTCAAAGTCGAAATGGAACGTCTCCACGATCCGTATCCACTTTGGAATCAGAAGTAGCTGAATATTTTCACGCTTATTTCACCCCCACTTCTCCAGGCCTTCGCATTCTCCGACGAAGGTCTCCTCCGATCATGCAATCCCGACTCATTCCGTGGTTTCTCATTTCCGGATTGTTCGTCCAACTTCCCTTCATCCTTCTTGTGCTCTTTCCGAGAAAAATGACCTCGCTTCCCGAGTTCCGATTTATCCTCTAGCTTAAATTTTTCCGCTTCGTCACTCCCACTGAGTGGCAGAGCCCTGGGAACGTCATCATGGGGCTAATGTTGGCTGACATCTGGAACAATTGTCCTCTGTCTACTTACAAGAGCACTTAGCGTAGTCATCTACTCAAGCTCCACGAAAGCCAAATCCTAGTCGAAGGGAGCAACCAGAGATTCGATCTTGGTGACAGAAACGGTGTTCTCAAGGGAGTAGTCTCTCCCAACATGCAAACATCAGGACGACTCTTCATCGCTGCCTACTCCCTTTTGCTCACGCCTCTCGCTCAGGCCGAAGATCAAAAAAGCACTCCCCTCTTCGACGGAAAATCACTCGGCGGTTGGACCGCTCTCCCCGGTGGGGCTTGGACGGTCGAAAACGGAGCGATCGTCGGAAAGAGTCCCAAGAGCGAAAAGCGACACGGCATGCTCCTCTCAGAAAAGCAATACTCCGACTTCGTCGCCACCGCCAAATTCCGCGTCCACTCCGGCGACAGCGGATTCTATTTCCGCTCCGAACGTGTCAAAAGCAATGTCAGCGTCAACGGCTTCCAGGTCGAGATCGACACCACCCAAGAAACCGGTGGCCTTTATGAAACCGGCGGACGCGCCTGGGTAAACCAACCCTCCAAGAAAGTGACCGAAAAGCGTGCCTACAAACCCGGCGAATGGACCACTCTCGAACTCCGCGCGGTCGGTCGCGATATCGAAATCAAAATCAATGGCGTCGTTTCCTCAAAACTCACCAACGACAAAGGCCGCCTTAAGGGCCACTTCGGTCTCCAACTCCACGGTGGTCAGGACATGCACGTCGAATACAAGGACATCAGTATCCGAGAAATCAAAGAAGACTCGGACTTCGTCGAAATGTTCAACGGCAAAGACCTCACCGGCTGGAAAACTAACGGGAACTGGGTCGTCGAAAAAGACAACGTCATCACCCTCAAACCCCGCCCCGGCGAAAGCGGCTGGAAACGCTACTCCGACTACCTCACCACCGACCGTAAATACGGGAACTTCGAATTAGATCTCGAATTTAAGTTTAACGCCACAGGCAACTCCGGCGTCTTCATGCGCATCGGCGATCTCAACGACCACGTCGCAAGCGGCTTCGAAGTCCAGATCCTCGACACTCATGGGAAAAAGAAATTCGGCCACCACGACTGCGGCGGAGTCATCCGCACCTCAGCCCCCAAAACAATGGCGGTCAAACCCGCCGGCGAGTGGAATCGCTACACCATCGCCCTGAAAGACAGCCACCTGAAAGTCGTCCTCAACGGCGAACTCATTCAAGACCTCGATCTCAGTAAGACAGACATGAAAGACCGTCTCGCCGAAGGCTATATCAGCTTCCAGGATGAAGCCAAACGCATCTGGTATCGCAACGTGCGAATCAAAGAGCTCAAGTAGATTCTTTTTCTCCTACCGTCCCTCCCCTCTTTTTGCACAATCACCAAAACCATGATCCGCCTCTTCCTATTCCTCTTCATTCCCTTTTCTGCAATTGCAGCAGACCGCCCCAACATCCTCTGGATCACCACCGAGGACAATGCCTCCCACTGGCTGGGCTGCTACGGTAATGAAGATGCCCAAACCCCCAATCTCGACGCCTTCTCCAACCGCAGCACCCGCTTCACCGCTGCTTATTCCAATGCCCCGGTCTGCGCCGTCGCCCGCGCCACCATCCTCATGGGACGTTACTCCCCCTCCATGGGCACCCAGCACATGCGCAGCCGCCACGCCATCCCCTCGAACCTCAAAACCTACGTCCACCACCTTCGCAAAGCGGGATACTATTGCTCCAATGCCTCCAAGACCGACTACAACTTCGAAGGCAACGACAAGAATTATTGGGACGATTGCTCCCGCAAGGCCCACTACAAAAACCGCCCCAACGACTCTCCCTTCTTCTCAATTTTTAACCTCACCACCTGTCACGAAAGCTCCCTCTTCCCCTCCAAATTCAACAAAACCCGCGCGGCCGGCATCGTCCCGAAAAAAACCCGCCTCAATCCCTCGGAGCTTAACCTCCCCGGCCACCTCCCCGACCTCCCTGAAGTCCGCCGCGATGTCGCCCGCTACCACGACATCATGACCGCCACCGACAAACAGATCGGCAACATCCTCGCTCAACTCAAGAAAGCCGGCCTCGCCGAAAACACCATCATCTTCTATTACGGAGACCACGGTGGCCCCACCCCGCGCGGAAAGCGCTACCTCCACGATTCCGGTGTCCGCATCCCCATGATCGTGCACGTTCCTGAAAAATGGAAGGCCCTCTCCCCCTTCCCTGCCGGAAAGCCCAGCGACGAAATCGTCGCCTTTGTCGACCTCGCCCCCACCCTTCTCTCTCTCGTCGGACTCGACAACGACGCCAATATGCAAGGCCGCCCCTTCCTCGGAAAGAACCGCACCGAGCCTAAAGAAAACGACTACGCCTTCCTCTTCGCCGATCGCTTCGATGAAATCTACGGCCTCCGTCGCGGGCTCACCGATGGTCGCCACAAGTACGTCCGTCACTTCACCCCCCACGTTTGGGCCGCACCCTACTCCTTCTACCAATTCCAAATGCCCTCCTGGCCCGCCTGGCAGAAAGCCTGGAAAGACGGTAAGCTCACCGGCGTCCAAGCCTCAATCTGGGAGAACGACCAACCTACCGAGGAATTCTACGATACTAAAAATGACCCCTCCGAAATCAAAAACCTCGCTTCGGATCCCGCTCACGCCAATCGCATCGCCGAAATGCGTAAAGCCCTCCGCAAGCAAATGATCGCAATTCGGGATACCGCGGTCGTCCCCGAACCTCTCTTTAAGTCAGTCTCCGGCGACAAACCCATCGCCACCGCCGTCTCGGCCAAAGACTTCCCTTTTGAGCAACTTCTTGACCTCGCCTTCCTTGCATCTTCGCGGGACGAAAAGAACCTCCCCGTTCTCCAGAAAGCGGCCTCCTCAAAAGACCCCGTCATTCGTTACTGGGGTCTCAGCGGCCTCGTGACTCTTGGTGAAAAAGCCGGCCCAGCCAAAGATATTCTAACAAAGGCTCTCACCGACTCAGAAACCATCAACCGTGCTCAAGCCGCCCACGCCCTCTACCGCATCGGCTCCAAAGACCTCTCCCTCAAGACCCTCATTGATGGCCTCAACGACGAGTCACTTCCCAACCTCGATCAAGCCCTCATCGTCAATACCCTCATGCAAATGCGCGAGACCAAGGCCGTTCCCGAATCCTGGATCAAACGAGCCAAAAAAAACAAAGGTGCCAACCCACGCCTTGGCACTCTCGCCGAAAGCCTGAAACTTCTTTAGGGGCGCCTACGACAACCAATCATCATTGCAAGCCCCCCGAAAAGTAGCATCGCGGGTCCTGGTCCTGGAACATTGATCAACTCTACATTGTATCCAAGATCACGCAGACTTCCGCGAGTGACATCGGAAATGAAAACCGGCCCCTCACCAATCCAACCGGTCATCAATTCAAAATTTCATATCCAATCCTGTTGATTTTGAAATGCGCCTTGTCGCTCCTCCTAAATCCCCCTCGTCCCAGTGACCGTTCGCGGTTCCCGGACCTCCTCCCCTCTCCACGGGAACGAAGGGAGCATCAGCTCCGCGTGATCAGTCGCGAGACGCTCGATCAAAACCACCAGAAACGGCAGTCGTCCTTTGCCAAAGCTGTTCATACCGAAGACCGCAAACTAATTAATCCTTAATATTCGATCGTCATCATTTTTAGAATATCGAAGATATTCTTGAGGGCTTAAAAAAACTTTCGAGAATTCAAAGGCCGCCTCGTTCTCTTGACACTTGCCAACTCCACGAAAAAAGCCAGTCTCCAGCCCACCAAAACCAGTCATACAAATGAGCGAATTCCACGTAGTCCCAGCCAGCAAACATGATGAATTGGTCGCCGCCGCCTATCAGGCTCGTGGCTATGATGCCGACGAATCAATCATCGCCGCTCAAGTCTGCCAGGATGCCACCCGTCACGGAATCCGAACACACAACGCTCTCAAAGCCCTTCACCTCGACCACCTCTTCGGCTCCGCCGCCGGTGGTTGCGTCCCCGGCGCTCAAATCGAGGTCGTCAATGATCGCTTCAAAGCCTCCGAAGTCTGGAACGCCCACAAAAAACTCGGGCAGGCTGTTGCCGTCTCCGCCATCGATCGCTGCATCGAAATGGCCGACGAATACGGCGTCGGGCAGGTCGCTATCGACAACGCTTTCCACTACCTCTGGGGCGGCGGCTATGTCATGAAGGCCGCCGAAAAAGGCTACATCGCCTACACCAACTGCACCTCCACCCTCGCCGAAGTCATTCCCTTCTTCGGCAAATACCCCACCCTTGGAACCAACCCCCACTCATGGGGCTTCCCCACCCAGGAAGCCAACGGCTTCCCCATCGTGATCGACTGGGCCACCTCGACGATCGCCATGGGCCGTGTCCAACAACTCAAACGCGAAGGAAAGCCCCTCCCTCCCGGTGCCGCCGTTGATAAAAACGGGAACGAAACCACCGACCCCAATGAAGTCGCAGCCCTTCTCCCCTTTGGCCGACACAAAGGATACGGCATGTCCTTGATCAATGAACTCGTCGGCGGCTTCATCGGAGGAAACATCCCCACCGAACGCGGACGCCAAGGGGCCAAAACAACTTCATGCTTTTACTTTCAGGTCATTCACCCCGATGCTTGGAGCAGCGGCTCTTTCGTCCACGGCTCCCAGTCCGCCAACATGAAGGCGGTCCTCGATGACGTCCTCGGCCACGGCAACGACAAATGCCTCCTCCCCGGCCAAATCGAGGCGGGCTTCCGCAAGCGCACCGATGCCACCGGCGGATTACTCTTCTCGGCCGCCGAACTTGCCGAATTCAAGGAACTCGCCGACGAAGTCGGCCACTCCGGGTGGGAACTCGAAAACTTCCCCGAAGAACAAGCGTAACATCCAGCCAAAATGCCCAACTACGACTATAAGTGCGAAAAGTGCGACCACCTCTTTGAGGTCTTTCAAAGTATGAACGACCCCAAGCTCACCGACTGCCCTCAGGAAGGTTGCGACGGCCCGGTCAAACGCCTCCTCGGAACCGGAGCGGGCATCATTTTTAAAGGCTCAGGCTTTTACCAAACCGACTACCGCTCCGAATCCTACAAAGCCGGGGAGAAAAAAGCTTCCGAATCCAGCGCTCCCAAGAAAGAGAAAAAGGAGACCAAACCCTCCAAATCCTCAGACTAACCTCTCAGGAACCTATTCCCGGTCGCCCCGCCTCCACCTCCCACCTCACCGGAGCTAAAAACCAACCGCCAAAAACCAAAAGCGAAGTGGCGCTCCGCCCTTTTGCCCCCGTCAGTTCAATCCCTTCCTGAGAGCTTGTCAGAGCCCGTAACTTTCGCGAAGCTAGCACCATGAAACGCTATTTCTTCCTCTTCACCCTCGCTTTCGTGGGCGGTCTGGGATTTGGAATCTATCTCAGCTTCCAATCTCAGGACCTCGACGACATTGCCGGACGTGAAGAAGCTGACCGCCAAAGCAATCCCTCCAGCGTCCCTGGAATGATCGAGTTCGCAGCCAAAAGCCGCAACCCCATCACCATCACCGAACGCCAGATCAATACCTGGCTTGCCAACACCCTCAAGGCCCGCCAGGAAGGCACGCTCGCCGACCACGTTGAAATGAAAGGCGTCTGGGTCCGCTTCGATGAAGCAGAAGGCGGCCGCGTCGAAATCATCATCGAGCGCGAAATCAAAGGCCACCCCCAGACCGTCTCCATGTTCGTCCGCATCGAACGTAAGAAAAAAGAAGACGGCTCCTTCACCACCTACATCCACAAAGACGGCGGTCGCCTCTGGGGCCTCCTCGCCGTTGGTGGAAAACTCGGTCGGGCCCGCGTTCCCCAGGGCTTCCTTTTCTTCACTCAAGACGCCTTCTCCTCCCTCGGCAATCTCTTCGAAAAAGAACTCAAGTGGATGGAAAAAGACATCACCACCCGCGCCGGCGGCCGCATCATCTTCGAAGAAGATCAAATGCGTATCGATTTCCCGAAGGACTAAAGTTCAATCACGGTGTCCTCCTTCAGTTTTGAAAGGATCCCCCCCGGCCTGTCCAAGTTCTGGTGGAACACGAGATCGACAAAGAACCCGGAACTCTTTCGAGAGTACAAGCACTCGAGTGCTTGTACATTCCGTAGAAAGATGACCCCACCGCGTTTCAAGGGGCCCTAGCAGTTTGTCGGACTTAGGACGATTTGAACCAATTGATAAAATGAACTTTCCGGATTGGGCAAGTCCGAGAGGCTGCTAGATTTTAATGAACACATCTTTCTTATAGAGATACCGGCAGAGCAAAAGAACGAGCGCCATTCCCGCAAGGGCAATCAATAAGGCGCCAAGCCCCGGCACCAATCCATCAACCCACTCCGCCACCGGCCCACCCAAAACCCGCGATGCAATCTCGTTGAAATTAATCACGCTGGTCAGGAGATAAACCGTAATCGGATTCATCCCGATCCACACAAACGGCATCGCCCAGCCTTTGAAACCGACCCAATCCACGAGCAAATAAAACATTCCAAGAACAACCAAGCTCCATCCACCCGCCACCAGCACGAAGCTTGACGTCCACAAATTCTTAATCACAGGAAATGATTGCCCCCAGTAATTCCCAAGGAAAATCAACCCCGTTCCGGCCACTAGGAGTAGGCCACATTTTTTCGCCTGCGACAGCCTTACTCCCTTCAAAAACAAGCCCGCAAAAACTCCGAGCAAACACGTCCCAATCGCTGGAAGCGTCGAAAGAATCCCCTCCGGATCATGAGGACCATTCCACTTGAAGAACGGCAAATATTTCGAATCAAACCAGTTTGTCAGATTCTTCCCCTCTTCAAAGCTGATTGCATCCTGCCCCGGAACCGCCACGAAAGTCAGCAAGGCCCACGACCCTGCGAGCAAGGCCACAAACAAAAACACCAGTCCTCTCAGCGGCACGTAAAGAAACAACAACCCCGTCACCAGATAACAGATCCCGATGCGTTGCAGCACTCCAAGCAAACGAACCCCTTCATGCGCCTCTTCGTTATAAAACCCCTTCGAAACCCCTCCGTAATAAATAATCCCGATCAACCAGAGCAACAATCCCCGTCGGATCACCCGACGCGTCGCATCCCTTCGATCCCCCAGCTTGCTGAGTGAAAACACCAGCGATGTCCCTACAATAAAAATAAAGGACGGAAAAATCAGATCATAAAACCGAAACCCTTCCCACTCCACATGAGTCAACTGCAGCACAACCGTATCCAGCGCCTCCGACTTCATCCCTTCCAGATGCGCCAGCGCATGTGCAATCGCCTCTCCCCCCACGATCCAAAACATCACAAACCCCCGAAAAGCATCCAGCGAAACCAATCTTGAAGAAGGAGCTGAAACAAAGGGTAGCGCAGGTTCATCGGACATTTGCCCACCTTAGTCACTCAAATCCACCTTGCCAATGCCCCCTTTCCCAAATCTCCCTTAACCCCGTCCAAAATCTGTGCTCATTTGTAAAAATTGCGCCTCCCCCCTCCTTGGCCAAGCCCCCCAAGCCCCATAACCCTCCGCTCCTCAGCGTGAGCTCTTCCTCCAACACTTCGAACTTCAAACTTCCCCCTTTCCCCAAAATGTGGTCCTAAAGCCCCCGTCATGACTTCGGCAGAGATTCGCAATAGCTTCCTCGACTTCTTTAAAGAAAAGCAGCACACCATCGTGCCTGCTTCGTCGCTTCTTCCAGCTCCTGCGGCCCGGGACACACTCATGTTTGTGAATGCCGGCATGAACCAATTCATCCCCTACTTCCTCGGCACCGAAAAAGCTCCCTACGATCCTCCCCGCGCAACCGACACCCAGAAGTGCATCCGCGCCGGCGGAAAACACAATGATCTCGAGGACGTCGGCTACGACACCTACCACCACACCCTTTTCGAAATGCTCGGAAACTGGTCTTTCGGCGACTACTTCAAAAAAGAAGCCATCGACTGGGCCTGGGAACTCATCGTCGAACGCTGGGGCCTCCCCGCCAACCGACTCTACGCCACCGTCTACGCGCCGTCCGAAGGCGACCCCTCCGAGTTCGATCAGGAAGCCTGGGACCTCTGGGCTGCCCATTTTGAGAAAGCTGGACTCGATCCCAAAGTCCAAATCGTCAACGGCAACGTCGAAGACAACTTCTGGAAGATGGGCGACACCGGCCCCTGCGGTCCCTGCTCTGAACTCCACGTCGACATGACCCCCAACGGCGACACCGGCGGTAAGCTCGTCAACATGGACTCCGACCTCTGCATCGAGATTTGGAATCTCGTCTTCATCCAATACAACGCCGAAGAAGACGGCACCTACCGCGACCTCCCCGCCAAACACGTCGACACCGGCTTGGGCTTCGAGCGCGTCTGCTCCCTCATCCAAAACACCAAAGGCTTCACCGACTTCTCGGAAAAGCCCACCAACTACGCCACCGACGTCTTCCAGCCCATCTTCCGAAAACTCGAAGAACTCAGCGGCAAAAAGTATGTCGATGTCTACCCCGGCGAAGATCACGAAGCACTCGAAGAAGCCATCGCCTTCCGCGTCATCGCCGACCACATCCGCACTCTCTCCTTCTCCATCGCCGACGGCATCATGCCCGGCAACACCGGCCGCAACTACGTCCTCCGGCGCATCCTCCGCCGCGGCGTCAAATACGGCCGGGCTCTCGGCTTCACCGGCGAAAAACCCTTCCTTCCCGACCTCGTTGACACCCTCGTTACCGAATTCGGTAACGTCTTCCCCGAGATCAAAACCCGCACCGAAATCGTCAAAGAAACCCTCGCCTCCGAAGAGGACTCTTTCAACAAGACCCTCGACCGTGGACTGGAGAAATTCGAGAAAGCCGCCGACGGCGAAGTTTTCCCGCCCGAAGACGCTTTCCAGCTCTACGACACCTTCGGCTTCCCTCTCGACCTCACCGCTCTCCTTTGCCGCGAGCGGAGCATTTCTCTCGACGAAGCTGCAGTCGAAGCCCGTATGGAAGAAGCCCGCGAACTCTCCCGCGGTGCTCAAAAGAAAACCGTCATCCGCGCCACCGACATCTCCACCGAGGCCGTCACTGAATTCGTGGGCTTCGAAAACGACACCTGCGAAGCGACCGCTCTCGAAATCCACGACGACCTCGTCATCACCGACAAGACCGTCTTCTTCACCGAGATGGGTGGCCAGGAAGGTGACTCCGGATCCCTCAACGATTCCAAAATCACCGGCACTCAAAAAATCGGATCCGCTGTCGCCCACCAAGTCAAAGGAGACCTCCCCTCCGTCGGCGATACCGTGACTCTCACCATTGACCGCCGCCTCCGCGCTCCCATCGAGGCTCACCACACCGCCACCCACCTTCTCCACTGGGCCCTTCACGAAGTCGTCTCGTCAGATGCGACCCAGCAAGGATCCAGCGTCACGCATGAGCGTCTCACTTTTGACTTCAACTCCAAAGCCGTCACCCCGGGGCAACTCACCGCCATCGAAGAAAAGGTCAACGCCTCCATCCAGGCCAGCGACACCGTTTCCTGGATCGAGGTCCCCCACGCCGACGTCAAGGATCGCGCCGACATCATGCAGTTCTTCGGCGACAAATACGGTGACCTGGTTCGCGTCGTCCAAATCGGCGGCGGCAACCAAACCCTCGACAGCTACTCAATGGAACTCTGCGGCGGCACCCACGTTCGCAACACCTCCGACATCGGCCTCTTCAAAATTAAATCGGAAGGCTCCACCGGCTCCGGCGTCCGCCGCATCGAAGCCCTCTGCGGCCCCGCTGCCGAAGCTTTCCTCGCCGAACAGCAGGAAAAGGAAACCACTGAAAAAAACGAGGCTCTCGCCAAGCTCACTGCTGCCAACGAAGCTCTCACCAAACTCGAAGCCGACACCTTCTCCGTCGCTGACGACGCCTCCGCTGCTGAGATCAAAGCCCAAGCCATCGAAGCCGAGAAAGCCCTCAAAAAGGCCCAGTCTGCTGGTGCCGCCCGCATGGCCGATGCCCTCATCGCCGACCAAAACATCACCGGCAACATCGTCATCGCCACCGAAGGCTCTCCCTCCCTCCTTCAGGAGCTTCTCAACGGCCTGAAGAAGATCCACTTCTCCCAAGCCGCTTTCCTCATCGTCGATGACGGCTCCAAGCTTCACCTCGGAGCCCTTTGTGGTGAAGACGGAAACAACGCTGGTCACGGCGCTGGAAACCTCATCAAGGACCTCGGCCCCATCGCCGGCGGGAAAGGCGGCGGCAAGCCAGACATGGCCCGGGGCGCTGCCCCCGAACGTCACAAACTTGCCGACCTCGCAGCAGCAGCAAACTCGCAGCTTGGACTTTAGGCTGAGCCGCAGAGCCTAAGCCCCCCTGCCTCATGCTCCCCAAGAAAAGACGTCGCGAGTTTCCCAACTCTGAAGGCTACCTCATCGTCCAGAATTTTTTCCCGGTCAAAGAAATCACCCGGGCCCGCACCGCCCAGAACGACTACTACCAAGGAGAGTCAAACCGCACCCCGGACTTTCAGTGGCCCCACCCTCGCCCCTGCAAAGCACGCACCCGCAAACACCCCTACGCCTCCTTCTTCCGCACTGAGTTTGAAACCCTCCTCCGCGACGGTCGCCTCGCAACCCTCCTCCACGAAACCTTCGCGCTCAAACAAATCCGCTTCTGGCACGACCAACTCCTCTACGAAGAGCCTCGTCCTTCTGGCAAAATCGATTACCACTGGCACCGAGAGCAAAGCCGCTGGCTCACCTGCCGCGCCACCAAAATGCTCACCGCCTGGATTCCCCTCATCGACTTCACCTCCGAAATGGGCCCCATCACCATTATGGCGGATGATCAACCACGCCGCATGGTCCTCAACGCCGGAGACCTCGTCCTCTTCGACTCCCGCACCCTCCATGGGAATCCTCCCAACTTCGGCGACCAACCACGCCGCGCCCTTGCTACCCACTTCGCCTCCGCCGACTTGACCTATCGTTCGAACGGAAAATTCTCCCACGTCAACGAGCGCACCGTCCGTAAGATCAACGGCATCCCCGACTTTCAAGATCCCTTTGTTTGCCCGATCCTTTCTTGATCGCGAAGGAGCTGCCGTCCCAATGCCACACACCCCAAAAGACCGGCATCGTCCCCCAGCTCCGGTGACACCACAAAGCCATCAAGCTCGGGCAAAGGGAGATACCCATTAGAAAGCTCCGAAAGCTTCTTCCGGATCAGCGGGAAAAGCTGCTCCTGGTGCATCACTCCTCCTCCAAAAATAATCCTCTCAGGAGGCGCAATCATAAGGACATTCAAACACGCCTGCGCCAAATAATGGGCTTCGATCTCCCATGCCGGATGATCCGCTGGCAACTCCTCGGCTGACTTTCCCCATCTTTTCTCAAGTGCTGGTCCACAGGCCATCCCTTCCAGACAATCCTTGTGAAAGGAACACGCCCCTTCGAATTTGTCGTCCGGATGCCGGGACACCCTCATGTGCCCCATTTCGGGATGACCGGATCCATGGACCAAATCACCTCCGATCATCAATCCTCCTCCGATTCCAGTTCCAACCGTAAAATAGGCGGTATGCTTCAAACCCTTGGCCGCGCCACTGCTTGCCTCACCAAAGAGAGCGGCATTCACATCGGTTTCAAAAACCGCCGGGATTCCACCCAGAGCTTTCCGGAGTGGACCGAGAAGATCCGTTTGCGCCCAGCCCGCCTTGGGGGTTGCCGTGATATGACCATAACTCTCAGAGTCCGGATCCAAATCGGCCGGCCCAAACGTTCCCACCGTCAGAGCGTCAGGTTGGCCATGAACATTTGTTGCCTCGGAGAAAAATCGGATCAATCCCGCCATTGTTTCCTCCGGAGAAGTGGTCGGAATCCGTGTGCGCACCAAAATATCCGATGGGCCTGACGCAAGGGCAGCCACCATCTTCGTCCCTCCCGATTCCAACGCCGCTATTAATCGTCCACCCATCTCTTTCGTGAAAATACTCAATCGAACGATCTTCGCAAATATCAAATGGCACTTGTCAACAACTCCAATCCCCGTTAGTCCCCCCGGTGTGGCTGACTTTCGATTTGAAAACCTAGAGGTCTGGAAAATGGCAACCGAGATCGGACATCGTATTGCCGATCTCGCTGACGCCGTCGAAGCTCTGGGCAAGACGACCTTCGCCAACCGCCTCCGCGAAGGCAGCTATAGCATTTCCGGCATCCTTGCCGAAGGCAGCAACTGTCCCACCAAGATCGAGTTTTCTGAATTCGTCGGCCGGGCCCGCGGCGCGGCGCTCGAGCTTGCCAACCTCGTCATTTTCTTTGGTGAGCGCGATCTCGTCACCGAAGTGGAGGAAGCCACTCTCGTCAATATGCTCAAACGCGAGTCCAAAATGCTCGACAACTTCCGCCAAAGCCTCGAGCGCGCCGGCCAGCCCGACGCTGTCGTGGCATAAGGCACCTAGAATTCCTTCGAGAGTTCTGAGATCCGCTTACGGGACTCACGAAGTTTGGTCACAAGCCAAATCACGGCGAGAACCGCCACGCCCTGCCAAAACCAATAGGCATTGGGCACCGCTCTAGCGACATCGCGCGGCATTCCTTCCTGGGAAAAGAAAACTCCCGATCCATAAATTGGCCAGGAAAGCGGACAGATCCCCGCCAACCAAACCCCGGGTGCGATGAGTTCATCCCTACTCACCGCAAAAATCACCCCCAACATGATCGGAAGAATCCCGGCCAAAATCACCACGATTCCCGTCCCCTTCCTCCCAATCCATTCCAACAAGGCATTTAGTCCAAGTCCCCCGCAAGCCAGGATCAAAAACATCGCCCCTGGAGTCACTGCGAGCAATGAAAGCGCGGGAAACCAATGAGACGTTGCGAGCGAATCGGCGAAGATGAACCAACCAATGGTCCCCATCCCGGCCATCACGAGTGTCCAGGGGACCGAGGTCGCTGCATCCGATAAGACTGGAAGCTTGGAATTGCCAAATTTACGCGCCCGCCGCCACCCCCTTACCTGTCCATTGCTCTCGGCGGAAATCACAAAAGTGAGCCACCAGAGAAACCCCAAAGTCACGGCTCCGTAGAGCCCGATCATGATGGTAGGTTCCCATGATTCCGGAGACCAACTCGTCTTATTTGGATTGATCAGCCGACCGAACCGACGGCTAAACTCACGGGTTGGAAAGAGATCTCCGGACTCCATTAATGGAAGGGCATTCCCGAGAAGCATCAGCTGCAACCAACCAAAAAGGCCCGTTGCCCCCACCTTCCCGAGAAGGTGACAATCCACCTTTTTCCAGCGACGCCAAAGCATCATGACCATTGCCAGACTCAAAACACCCTGAGAAATCAAAGTGAAAACATACTGGGGAAAGTTAAGCCCAAAGAATCGCGCCGGTGGAATGACCTCCTGATAACCCGCTGCCAACTCCTCCAAGGGCCGGGCCAAGAGCTGAGGGTAGACTTCGTAAAAAACCGGGTAGATCGTAACATACTTCAGATAGACAAGTCCAAATTTGGCGGCCTGCGGAATCACCAGGTAGAGAAGAATCACCAAACCGGTCGATGTCAAAAAGGCCCAACGACGATTCTTCATGACCGATCCCGCCAGAACCCCAGTAAGATGATAAAGTAACGCCCCCATGACAAAAACCGCATAAAGCTGCAGAATTCCAGCAAGAGGGACTTCACCTTTCCACACTGAAAAAGCAGTGAAGGGAAGCGTCGAGAAAAAGAGGATCCACTCGCGGATGGGAAGACCAAATAGGTAGCCCAGCACCTTGGCCATGGGAGTCATGGGAGCCAGTCGTTGGTAGTCGATAACACCTTCGTCCGCCTCCATCGAGATTCCTGCCGAGGCCTGCCCGGTTCCCAATCCAAAAAGAATCAGCCCTTGAATGATCAACAAGGGAATCAAGGGAGCCCGGGCCACATCCGAGGCACTCAACGCCGAGCGGCCAAATCCCTCCCTCATCAGAAAGAAAAAGAACCCTGCCACAAGAATTGTCATAAGCAGTGCCACGCCCAGACCGGTCGGACGCAATCGACTGCGAGCATACCTCTTCAAAATAGGATTCGCCCAAAGCATCCATGCCGGGTGTGGTTTTTTTCTCATCACCTTGTTCATTCTGCACGATTCCCTTCTGCCACCCGGACCAGAATGTCCTCGAAGGAAG
>Ga0308014_1000054_pt1 | contig 26426 bp, 19 predicted proteins | sample Neamet229_FD_203154 | JGI IMG/M metagenome (GOLD analysis project Ga0308014, IMG submission 203154) | Marine microbial communities from water near the shore, Antarctic Ocean - #229 | ecosystem: Environmental > Aquatic > Marine > Unclassified | place: Southern Ocean | collected 2014-07-28 | reverse complement strand
GCACCTAACGTAGTTCCCTCAGCTCTTACCCAGTCTCCGTCGACATACATTTTAATACCTTCAGTCATGAAGTCGAACTCGGTGTCGTTGTTTTTCTGACAAACCATATCCACGTGGCTTTGCAGAACTATAGTCTGGCGATTCTCCATGCCTGCTGTAGCGGGCTTTCTCATTAGGATGTTATCTACATGATCCTGAGATACTTCGAGTCCGTGTTCCTTTGCCCAAGAGATGAGCCATTCACAAACTCGTTCCTCGTGTTTCGATGGTCTAGGAATGGCATTTAAGTCGGCAAATCTGTTCCAAAGTGAGCTTGGTTCTAGTTTGCGAATAGGTGAAGACATGGTGGTTTGGGATTTTTCTGTTTAGGTTTCGCAAGTTAGTACAGATTCCTCGTTAAAAACGGTTGAAGAATTGTGGAAAAAGTCGAGTATTTTCAGTGGATAGTCCATGACTGATTACACTAACTTGTGCCTCTTCATGGCAGAACAAATTAGCTATACAGAGGATAACATCAGATCCCTATCGTGGAAGGAGCATATTCGTATGCGCCCCGGTATGTACATCGGTAAAATTGGTGACGGTAAAGATGCCGATGACGGTATATATGTACTTCTAAAAGAGGTGGTGGATAATAGCGTCGATGAGTTCACTATGGGTAATGGAAAAACCATAGAGGTTAAGATTAAGGACGGCCAGGTGAAAGTTAGGGATTATGGTCGCGGTATTCCACTCGGTAAAGTCGTCGATTGCGTTTCGAAAATTAATACAGGAGGTAAGTATGATTCCAGAGCATTTAAGAAAACGGTAGGTCTCAACGGAGTTGGTACTAAAGCCGTGAACGCATTGTCGTCTAGCTTCATTGTGGAGAGTGTCAGAGCTGAAGAGTCGAAGACTGCGTCATTCAGCATAGGTGTGCTTCTCACTGATGAACCCATTGAAGAATCCGTCAAGAGAACAGGTACTATAATCACCTTTACTCCAGATGATGAAGTGTTCAAATCCTATAAATACAGGATGGAGCATGTTGAGAAATTACTGTGGAATTATGCATACCTCAATACTGGACTATCTATTTACCTAAATGGTGATAAGTTCAAGAGTGACAGAGGTTTACTAGACTTGCTTGAGGTGGGGATGGACGGAACTCCTAGATACCCTATCATTCATATTAAGGGAGAGGATCTCGAAGTGGCGCTCACTCACTCTGATGCTTATGGAGAAGATATTCAGAGTTTTGTAAACGGTCAGTATACTCCTCAAGGAGGGACTCATCAGGCAGCTTTCAGAGAGGCGTATGTGAAGGTTGTTAGAGATTTTTACGGTAAAGATTACGATACTGGAGACATCAGATCGGGTATCGTATGTGCTGTTAGTGTTAAGGTTGAGGAGCCTGTGTTTGAATCCCAAACGAAAACAAAACTCGGCTCTAGTGACATGGGCCCCGATGGACCTACGCTAAAGACCTTTATGTTCGATTTTCTAAAAAGGGAATTCGACAACTTTCTACATAGAAACCCAGAGACTGCTCAGGCTTTACAGGCTAGAATATTGCAGAATGAACGAGAGCGTAAGGATTTGGCAGGTATAAAAAAACTCGCCAGAGCCAGAGCAAAGAAGGCATCACTTCACAATAAGAAGCTGCGTGATTGTAGAGTTCACTTGAATGATAAGAAAGACAGGAATGAGGATTCGACGCTATTTATTACTGAGGGAGATTCTGCTTCCGGATCTATCACTAAGGCTAGGGACGTTGTGTCTCAGGCCGTATTCTCGCTTAAGGGTAAGCCCCTCAATTGTCACGGCTTAACTAAGAAAATAGTATACCAAAACGAAGAGTTCAATCTTCTTCAAGCGGCTCTTAACATTGAGGACAACCTAGAGCAGCTACGATACAATAAGGTAGTAATCGCAACCGATGCCGATGTTGACGGTATGCACATTCGATTACTGCTCATTACCTTCTTTCTACAGTTTTTCCCAGACCTAGTTAAGAAGGGCCATCTGTACGTTCTTCAAACACCACTGTTCCGAGTCCGTAATAAGAAGGAAACCATATATTGTTACGATTCTGCAGAGAAGAAAGCGGCTCTTCAGAAAATCGGTGCAAGAGCGGAGATCACTCGATTCAAAGGACTAGGAGAGATAAGCCCTGATGAGTTCTCTCACTTTATAGGAGAAGACATGAGGATTGATCCTGTCGTGGTAGGCCGCGATGCGAACCTCCAAGAGATGTTAGATTTCTTCATGGGTAAAAACACACCAGACAGGCAGAAGTTCATCATCGATAATCTACGGGTTGAAAAAGATGATGCCATTAAAGCCGACGACGCAGCCGACGACGCAGCCGACGACGCACCAGTTAGTGCTAGCGATGCCGCAGGTCAAGTAGAAGAATCGTCAACAGAATCAGTAGAACAAGCTTAGAGGCATGATTGACACAGAAAACACAGGCGACAGTCACGATAATCATGACAATAACGAAGAGAGGGATGATGACTTCTCGCATGGAGATAATGGCGGTCAAAGTGATGAGATGGATCATGTCGTCAAGGTTCAAGGTATGTACAATGATTACTTTCTTGATTATGCTTCTTACGTAATTCTTGAAAGAGCTGTTCCGCATCAGCATGATGGTCTTAAACCGGTACAAAGAAGGATACTCCACTCTCTCGATGAGATGGATGACGGACGCTTCCATAAGGTGGCTAATGTTATAGGTAATACTATGAAGTTCCATCCTCATGGTGATGCCAGTATTGGTGATGCTATGGTTCAAATAGGCCAAAAAGAACTTCTTCTCGATTGCCAAGGTAACTGGGGTAACATTCTTACGGGAGATAGAGCTGCTGCGCCTAGATACATAGAGGTGAGGTTGAGTAAGTTCGGTAAGAAGGTTCTGTTTAATTCGAAAACCACAACTTGGCTAGCTTCCTATGATGGTCGTAACCAGGAGCCGGAAACGGAGCCTGTAAAATTCCCACTTTTGTTAGCGCAGGGTGTTGAGGGAATTGCGGTGGGTTTGGCATGTAAAATCCTGCCGCATAATTTCCACGATCTAATAGATGCAAGTATAGCTACCCTTCTAGGGAAGAAGTTTACTCTCGTTCCAGACTTCCCAAGTGGCGGCATGGCGGACGTTGAGCTTTATAACGATGGATTAAGGGGAGGTAGGATTCGCGTGAGAGCGAAAATCGACAAGGTCGATAATAAGACGTTGATTGTGCGTGAGGTTCCTTTCGGTGTCACTACAAGTTCGTTAATTGATAGTATTCTTAAGGCAAACGAAAAGGGTAAGATTAGAATTAAGAAGGTCGAAGACAACACAGCCCAAGTGGTAGAAGTTGTAGTGCATCTTGCAAATAATGTGAGTCCGGATAAGATGCTGGACGCTCTTTATGCGTTTACGGATTGTGAGGTAAGTCTTGCTCCTAATGCTTGTGTGATACTCGATGATAAGCCTCAGTTTATAGGTGTTACAGAGATTCTCGTAAAGTCTGCTCTAAGGACGAAGTACCTCCTCGGAAGAGAACTGGAGATACAGTTAAGTGAGTTGCAGGAGTCTTGGCATTTTAGTTCTTTAGAGAAAATCTTCATTGAGAACAGAGTCTATAGAGATATCGAGGAATGTGAAACGTGGGAGGAGATATTAGCTAATATCCACAGTGGATTGAAGCCTCACATAAAGCACTTGCTGAGAGCGGTCACCGATGACGATGTTACTAGGTTAACTGAGATTAGGATTAAGCGTATTTCTAAATTTGATGCTTTCAAAGCTGATAAGAAGATTGCAGGATTGGAGACGGATATGGATAGTGTCAAACATCATCTAGCTAATCTCACGGAGTATGCTGTCGACTGGTTTAAGGTACTTAAAAAGGACTTTGGTGCAGGGAAGGAGAGGAAGACGGAGCTAAGGACATTTGACACCATTGACAGGTCTAAGGTGGCTGTAGCTAACTCTAAACTATACGTTCAAGCTGAAGAAGGTTTCGTAGGTACAGGTCTCAAGCGTGGAGAAGGGACATTCATATGTGATTGTAGCGATATCGACGATGTGATAGTATTCCGTCAGGATGGTATCATGCAAGTCAGTAAAGTTAGCACTAAGGCTTTCTTTGGTAAGGATATCATTCATGTGGCGGTTTGGAAAAAGGGCGATGCTAGGACGACCTACAATTTAATTTATCACGACGGCGCCACTGGTAGAAGTATGGTGAAGAGGTTTAATGTGAAGTCCATCACAAGGGATAGAGAATATCCAGTCACTAAGGGAACACCTAAATCAAAACTATTATACTTCTCTGCGAACAGAAATGGCGAGGCTGAAGTGGTGACGGTTTATCTGCGTAAAAACGCTAGGCTTAAGAAGTTAAAGCTGAACTTAAACTTCTCAGATGTCAGTATCAAAGGCAGGGCTTCAGGCGGAAATATCGTTTCTAAATTCCCTGTAAACAGGATAGAACTTAAGGAGTCGGGAGTGAGTACGTTGGGTGCGAGGAAGGTTTGGTATGATGAAACCGTGAGACGCCTTAATGGGGATGGACGGGGAGCGTTCTTAGGAGAGTTTAATGCCGATGATAAAGTCATGACATTACAGTCTGATGGAGTGTACTCACTTACAAGTTTCGACTTCAGCACTCATTTCGATGATAAGATGTTGTCAGTTGAAAAGTGGGATGCGGATAGACCAGTATCAGCAATTTACTACGACGGAGAAAAGGAGGATTGGTTCGTAAAGCGCTTCCTTCCCGAGCTGTCTGCAAAGCCAGTTAGCTTTATCACTGAGCATGAAGCTTCAAGGCTTGCCTTTGCAACCTCATTGTACCACCCACAAGCTAGAGTGGTTTACAATAGAAGATTCAAGCACACTAGAGATAGAGAAGACGAGATTGTAGAAATGAGAGGGTTCATCACGATTAAAGGCGTGAAGGCTTTAGGGAATAAACTTAGTTCATTACCTATTACTGAGGTTCTGCTCGAAACTCCTAATCAGGATCTTGAAGCCTCTACAGCTGCTGGCATAGCCGAGGCTAGACAAGCTGACGAAATGATTTCTGATGCCGCGTCTGAGTCTGAGGTCGAGTCTGCTGAGGTTGTTTCCGAGGTTAATGTTGCTGACGAAGATTCACGAGATAGCTCACGAGACAGCTCGCAAGACAGCTCGCAAGACGACTTTTCTGGCGATGTGTCTGGCGACTTGCCTGAGGCCGAAGAGGGGCAGGGTTCACTTTTTTAACCGTATTCTTTTGAATCGATTATTTTGAAGATAGAGAGAGGGAAGGGCCCATGGCCCAAATCTAACGCCGAAGCTTCTGTAAAGTTGTGGTTTATGTCACGCGTGGAAGAAGCAGTAGAGCTAGATGAGAGAGAACCGTTAGCGAGGCTGTGCTTAAATCATGCAAGCCGTAGGACTAAAGGTGAGCGATTAATGGAGAATTATAAATATCCTGAATCTGTTTTAGAAGAGTTGTCGCTAATTGCGGATAAGCTGCTGGGTAATAATCCGATACAATACATTTTGGGTTCCACATGCTTTGATGGATTAGAATTTAAAGTTGATGATAGAGTCTTAATACCTCGTCCTGAAACAGAGGAGTTAGTGATGCATCTAGCTTCCGAATTAAAGAATGGCTTCGAGGGTAATGTGATAGATATAGGCACGGGATCTGGCTGCATAGCCATCGCGCTTAAACGCAGATTCAACGGGGCGAACGTGTGTGGGGTTGACGTTAGCCAGGACGCCCTCGATGTTGCTGCAGAAAACGCAATCGAAAATAACTGCACGGTGAATTTTATATGCTTCGATATTCTTGATGATAGGCCCTTTGGTGACGAGGTCTTCGATGCGGTAGTATCTAACCCGCCATATATTCCACATAATGAAGCGGAGTCTATGTCGCAGCGCGTTAAGATTAAAGAGCCGACAGTAGCTTTATTCGTGGAAGATTCAGACCCGCTAATATTCTACAAGCGAATCATAGAGCTGTGTGAACTCGGTATGTTAAAGCCTGGAGGTGTGTTAGCTATGGAGTGTCACACGGATTTCGCGAGCTCAGTAGAAAGGTTACTAAATGAAAGCAATCACACGTGGGACAACGTTGAGGTTGTTAATGATTTACAGGGCCTTCCTAGGCACGTTATTGCTCGAATTGAGCTATCTTGACAACTATGTCTGAGGGGCTCAATAAAGAAGATGCTAGGCTTAAAATACAGAGCCTTCGTGATGAACTTCACGAGCATAACCACCTGTACTATAATTTAGCAGAGCCCGTCATAAGTGATAGGGAATTCGACGAATTGATGAAGAGTCTAGAATCATTAGAGTCTAGTCATCCCGAGTTTGAAGATGACTTGTCACCCACAAAACGTCCAGGTGGTGATCCCGTTGATGGATTCGAAAAAGTAGCTCATGAACACCCCATGCTTTCTCTGTCGAATACCTACAACAAAGAGGAAGTAGAAGAGTGGATGGCTAGGGTTGTAAAGGGGCTAGAGGGGGAGGAGATAGTATATGTGATGGAGCTTAAGTATGATGGGGTGGCTATAAGCTTGAAATACAAAGGAGGTCGCCTAAAATCCGCGATTACCAGGGGAGATGGAGTTACGGGTGAGGACATAACTAGTAATGTTAAGACTATAAATACCATCCCGCTTTTACTTAGGCAAGGTGCGCCCGAAGAGTTTGAGATTAGGGGGGAGATTTTCTATCCTTTCAAGGAGTTCCAGCTTTTGAATGTGCTGAGAGAAGAGAGTGGATTGCCTTTGTTCGCAAATCCTAGGAATACAGCTTCAGGATCCTTGAAAATGCAGGACAGTAAAGAGGTCGCGAAGCGTAAGCTAGACTGCATGATGTATGGTGTGATAGCTAAGGGTTCCGCTGAGGGGCATAGAGCCGATGTGGAGTTAGCCAAGTCTTGGGGGTTTAGAACACCAGATGAAATGCTGAAGATGATTTCAACTAGTATAGATGCTGGGGGGGTGATGGATTTTATAGGGTTTTGGTCTAAAGCAAGACACAACCTGCCATTCGCGATAGACGGAGTAGTGATTAAGGTTGATAAATACGATCAGCAGGAGCGCTTAGGTCTCACATCTAAGAGTCCCAGATGGGCGATTTCGTACAAGTTTGAAACTGAAAGGGTGAGGACGAAGTTGTTAGATGTGGTATGCCAAGTAGGGCGAACTGGAGCGATTACGCCTGTAGCGATTTTGGAGCCTGTACAGCTTGGAGGCACTACTGTTAGGCGAGCTTCGTTGCATAATGCAGACCAAATCTCACGACTAGGACTTCACCATAATGACTTCGTTTATGTAGAGAAAGGTGGAGAGATAATACCTAAAATTGTGGGGGTTGATACTGATTCTAGATCTGGGGTGGTAGATATCTTCAGTCAGGTGACATTCCCTGAGACATGCCCGGATTGTTCGGCGGAGTTAGAGAGAGAGGAGGGAGAGGTGGCACATTTCTGTCCTAACGCTGCCGGTTGTAGCACTCAAGTAAAGGGTAGAATAAATCATTTTATTAATAGGAAGTCTATGAATATAGACGGGCTTGGTACTGAGACGATTTCTCAACTTGTTGATGCAGGTTTAGTGACAGATGTGAGTTCGTTATATGAGTTGAAGACTGAGCAGTTACTCCCCCTAGAGAGGATGGCTGAAAAGTCCGCGGAAAAACTAGTTGAAGGCGTGAGGTTAAGTAAGTTGGTGGTATTTGAGAGGGTGATATTCGCTCTGGGAATAAGGTTCGTCGGGGAAACGGTCGCGAAGAAACTAGCTAAAGCTTTTTCTGATATTGACTCTTTGATGGGAGCTAGTCTAGAAGAGCTTGAAGAAGTAGATGAGATAGGCTCTAGAATAGCTTTGAGTTTGATTTCGTTCTTCAGTAATGAGGAGAATCTAGCCTTGATTGAAAAGCTTAAAGGGTTTGGGCTTCAAATGGAAGTTGAAGCTGTTGAGGGCTCTACAAATAAGCTTGAAGGGATGTCTATTGTTGTGAGCGGGGTGTTCGTGATTCACGATAGAACGGGAATAAAGAAGCTGATAGAATTACACGGTGGTCGCGTAAGTAGTTCCATATCTAAAAAGACTACGTTTATCGTAGCTGGGGATAAGATGGGGCCGAGTAAGAAAGAGAAGGCGGAGAAACTCGGCGTGGAAATAATCTCTGAGGAGGATCTGCTTGAAAAAGTAGGGTAGAGTTTTGCAGGCGATTAGTCCGCGATTATTTCAAGTACACCTTTGTAGCTGCCGGTTTGGGTGTCTCCACACGTTGATGTGTAGTAGATGTCTATCATATACGCTCCACTGTGTAGTAGGTCTCCGTTAGATCTACCATCCCAGGAAAGCGGCACGCCATTACTCTGATGTACTAGCTGCCCCCATCTGTTGTGTACAGTGATGTCATATCTGTCTAGAACTTGCATAGGGTTTATTCCTATAATTGACGTCTCTGTGAAAAACGGTTGAAGCATTTCATTTACTCCGTCTCCATTAGGTGTAATCACGTTAGGAAAGGTGATGGAAGAGATGTCTATAAAAGCAAACTCGTCTAGTTCGATCGTCGTCGCTTCAGATGAAGTAGAGCATCCGTTTTCATTAAACGTGATGGTGAGGGTGTACTCTCCGGGCAGTTGTGTCGTGGGGTCTAGGCTCCATGGCTCAGTAAGTCCGCCACCTTCGCTCCACGACCATTCTATAATATTATCGTAACCCCATGGTTCAATTTCCGTTCCCACAATCTGTACGATAGGGGTTTCGCAAGATATAATTCCGTTAGGGTAGCCTAGTGATATTTCAGGGTATGTGAAGTCCTCTTCTATTGTGATAGTACTAGAGTTAACACATGCGCTAGAAGGATTAGTTACCGTAAGGGTATAAGTGCCGCCTGAAGTAATGGTTGGAGAAGAAGTGTTGGAATTCCCGAAGAATGTTCCGTCGTCTGTTTCCCAAGAAAATTGAGCGCTAGAATTGTCTGAGCTTCCTCCTAAAGAAAATGTGGGGGTGTAGCAATTTAGAATTCCTGCAACGCCCGAAGAGGCAGAATACGAAAGTGTGTCTATAGTTATTTCTAGGGAGTCTTCTGCGGAACACTCTCCATCCTCTGAGGCTACGTTAGCGATGTAAACTCCACTCGTAGTAGTGGTTGCATTAAAGCCATCTATCTGATCATAATCGCCGCCTTCAGATGCGGTCCAGGTGATGTCAGTGTTAGGGTAGTTAGTGATTGCTGCAAAGGTGATTTCAGAAACCTCACATGTTAGAGCAGTAGAATTTGAATACAGCTCCAGTTCAATAGGCTCTACAATTACAGCGATAGAGTTGACTTGGATATACCCGCAAAAATCCGTGTATATAACTGTATAGACTTGTGTAGATGGAGGTGTGGCTATGGGGTTGAATATATTAGCATCGTCTAGGTAGACCGTAGGGAACCAAGTGAAAGACGAATTGATGTCACCTCCTGCTATTAGTTGCGTAGAGTTTCCTGGACAAATATTCACGTCCGCTGAGGGACTTACGTTCTCATATAAACAGACAGATTGTGCGTTGTATAAACTCCCTGTAGAGGCTGTAAAGCCCCACCATACGTCACTTTCCCCTCCGAATATCTCGTTGATTAAATCTATGGTGGTGCCTAAGCGGTATTCACAATCGAAATAGACATCGAGCTGGAAAGTGGAGGGTTCCCATCGGATGGTAATGGCGTGGTTTAAGCCATCTTCTATTTCTTGATCTTCTTCATTGGCTAACACAGGGCCAGCTAGCGAATTAGAATTGTTGTGGTTTACGTTTCCATTTTTATGAATTGCGATGTGATCACCGAACATATCCCCAATGCCTTTGTTTTGGAATGTATCAAATTCGATACCTAAGCTAGGGGTGAGGTTGCCGTATCCGAGTCCGTTTCCTGCGTTTCCTAATGCTGTGGAACTTTCGTTTTGCAAAACGAACATCATGCCGTCAGCGCCAGGAATCTCACCAGGTTCGTTGTTTAAATCCCCGAAATTCATTGTGAACTGAAGCTCGAATGCCTCATTGAGGTCGATGAGCTCTTCATACCATATAGAAGCTGTCTGGTTCGTTTCTGCTGGAGTAAGCATGTAGCAATTGCTACCCATGTCTACGCCATCACCTTGTAGCGAGTACTGAGCTTGGGCGGATATAGACGTCCAGATTAAAACGATATAAACAAGTAACAGGTTTCTCATTAAGCACTGCAAATTACTTAATTTCTGTTAGTGACACATTATTAATTAGAAGTTTACGTGGAACTTTAGATTCAAGCGCCTCCCGGTGAGGTAGTTAGGGATGGCGTACAAGCGCCCGTTGACATCCTCTATCCAGGTGTGGCTAATGGTGTTGTTAATCGCTAGGAGGTTGAATACTTCAAGAGACACGAACCCGCTGCAATTGTTGCGATTAGTTGATGTAAATATTTCCTTAGAAAACCCTAGGTCTACTCTTCTGTAAGCCGGTGTTCGTAGTACGTCTTGGTATCGATTCATAGTCGGCGGGCCGTAAGGCAGACCGGTTCCGAAAAACAAACTCAGCAGAACTTTGTAATCTGGATTGCGTGGCATCTCATCTTGGAATAGAAGGCTGACGCTTATGCGTTGGTCACTAGGTCTGGCAATATTTCCTGGGAGGATGGTGTCAGATGTAGCCACTTCATTATTCCAAGTGTATCCAGGAATAATTAATTCTCCTTCGTCGTTATAGTGGTTAACGTAAAAATCATCCACTAGATCTTCTTCAGTTTTCAGTACGCTAACTCTCATCCAGCTTTGAACGCCCTCGATGAATTCGCCATTAAGCATCATGTCTATGCCTGTTGCGTATCCGCTAGAATTATTGGTGGCATAATAGCGTTGTCTGACGTTTTCTACTTCGTAGGGTATGAGTTGGTCCAAATCCTTATAATACATCTCCCCGACGAACATGAAGGGGCGGTTGAACATCGTGAATTCATGGTCAACACCAGTAACGAAGTGTATGGCTCTTTGAGGTTTAATGTTTGGATTAAGGACCCCGTCAACTCCACGCATTTCTCTGTAGAAAGGTGGCTGCCAGTAGTACCCGCTAGAAACACTCCAGGTTGTTAGCGGGCTGTTTTTAGAGACATAACTAACGTGTGCTCTAGGTCCTCCTACGAGGTGTGTGTTAGAACTGTCTGCACTAGAGGTCTGTAGATTCCAAAGGTGAAGACGTGCTCCTAGATGCGCGTTGATAATCCCCTTGCCAGTAGTGATAGTCCACGTGTCTTGTGCATAGCAAGTGACTCTGTTAGATCTCACCTCGTTCGAAGCTTTAAGGAGGTTGTTGATTATCAGTGGCTGAAAGTCTTGGGCGGAGGGGTCGATAAAACCTATGCTATCTTGTGGATGTGGCGAGATAAAGTCAGCAGAGTCGACGAAGGACCATTCGGAGAGTTCGTCTAATATGAATTCGGTTTGGGCTTTAATACCATACTCTAAAAAATGACCACTCTTCTCAAGATTCACGGAACCCTTAATCGCAGTTGAAATTACAGTTGCTTCAAGCTGGTTGCGGGCGTGGTTTAAGAACCCGCCTATTCCTAAATTCCCAGCAGCTTCGCCGAAATCATCCGAACCAGGATCTAATTCCAAATCATCAAGCCTGTAATAACCCAGAATGTCGAAGGACTCAGTTTCTACAGTTCTGAATGCAGAAGAAATCCATCTAAACCTAGAGTTTTCTGTAACCCTTTCAATGGCTAAAGCACCGAATCCAGTCTGGTAAGAGGTTTTCTCCATCCCGTTGAAGTAGATGGTTAAGCGTAGGGCTTCGTTAATGGTTCCGACGTCAGTCTCCCTCTTTTGAGGGGTGAATTGGTAGTCATTCTCACCGTAAACACCTAGCAGTTGTACTTCCCAAGGGCCGTATCCGTCTGGGTCCCAAGTGATATATGTTTGCGCGTCTAAGTATGTGGGTTTATACTCGCCGCTTTCGTCTAGAGATCCTAGAACATATGAGTTGTTTCTGTATCTAATACCGGTGTTAATGCGGAATTTTCCGTTAGCAGAGAGGTCATCGTGTTGGATTTGGGCGCCGAGTAGGCTTACTGTCGCTTGGGTGGACCGTTTAGTAGGCTTTCGGTAATGTATGTCGAGCACGGAACTCATCTTATCTCCGAATTTGCTCTCAAAGCCACCTGCACTGAAATTTATTCTCTGTACCATGTCTGGGTTAGGGAAGGAGAGTCCTTCCTGTTGGCCAGAGCGTACAAGGAATGGCCTGTACACTTCAATGTCGTTTACATAAACTAGGTTTTCATCGAAACTACCTCCGCGAACATTATATGAGCTCGAGAGTTCGCTAGTGAAGTTCACTGGAGCTTGAAGTAGTACATCCTCAATAGTTCCTCTAGGGGTGGGTATGCGGCTAGCGATTTGGGGGTCTATCCTTCTGATAGTAGCGTCTGTTTTTCCGTCGCCTACTACCTCAGCTTCTCCGATCTTTATGGTGCTTTCTAGAACGAAATTCACAAGGGCGCTATCAGTTTCGTTTATTTCGACGGTTATATTTACAGCCGAATATCCCACCATAGAACACTTTAGAGACCATGGCCCTTTATGTGGTAGTTCAAGTGCGAATAGCCCATCCTCATCTGAGAAGGCGCCTAGTCTAGAGTTTTCTAGTACATACACTGATGCACCGGGTAGGGTTTCGCCATCTGTGCCGTGTACCGTTCCGGAAATTGAAAATTCAGACTTAGATTCAGATGTCTGAGCGTGTGAGACTATGCTGTAGAGCGAAGAAAGGAGCAGAAGAAATATGTATTTCGTTCTAAACATATCTCTAATCTCTTTTTAGGTCTCCGTTTCTAAGGGCTTGTATGAATTTAGCCCATGCTACTGGATTGAGTAAGTTGTTTGTTTGGCCGTGGCTCTGGTTATCCTGCTGAATAGATATCTGCCTCAGTTGTTCTGTTGCAGAAGCTTGTCCGTCTAACCCTATGTCTACTAGTCTGTCATATATCTCGAAGGGGTCCACAGCCATATTTCCAGGGGAGAATTCGTTTTCGTCAAGACCTAGTGCCATAAATTCTTGTTTGAACCTTTCTCGTGATGGCCAAGGGTAAACGAATGCCTGGTTTACCATAACGGTGTCGTGACCCATGGCCTGCACTATGCTCACTCGGTTTCTCTCTCCGCCGTCGGGGATGATGGCGGTTCTGGGAATATATCCTGTGCTAGAGAATTGAATGGTGTCTCCTTCGAGGGCTGGTATGCTGAAGAATCCGTTGGCATCCGTCATGGTTCCTCTTTGGTCTCTAACCCTGAAAACAGTAGCGAAGGGGAGAGGGAACAGTGAATCTCCTGTCACCACAAGCCCGCTAACCTGCACCACGCTTACGTTGGTTGAGTCAGTGATAGCCGCAGCATTAGCGCTCAAAGCTGTCAGTATGATGGCGGTTATAATTATATGTAAGAGGTAGTGATTCTTCATGTTTATGAAGCTTGCTCGGTTTTAAATTCGCTGGTGACGTGGAATGTTATTTCTGGGAAGTTATTCATTTCCATTTGAAGTAGGAACTGTGATGGAGCTAGGTATACCTCGTTTCCATCTTTATCTGTTACGATGTCGTTCGCTTTGATGCGTCTGAATTCGCTCATCTTCTCGGGGTTCTCAGAAACGATCCAACACGCCTTATGGTATGGTTTTGCTTGGAATTCACACTTAGCACCGTATTCGTGTTCGAGTCTGTATTGAATTACTTCGAACTGAAGTTCTCCTACCGTTCCTACGATTTTACGGTTACCTGCTTCCCTTATGAATAGCTGGGCCACACCCTCGTCGGTAAGTTGTTTGATGCCTTTTTCCAGCTGCTTGCTTTTCATAGGATTCTTATTGACGAGCTCCTTGAAAATCTCGGGGCTGAAGCTAGGTATGCCTCTAAACTGTAGGTTTTCGCCTTCTGTCAGGGTGTCTCCGATCTTGAAGTTTCCAGTGTCGTACAGTCCCACCACATCTCCTGGCCACGCTTCTTCCAGGACGCTTTTGTCTTGGGCAAGGAATGTTGCTGGGTTAGCGAACTTGATTTTTTTATCCAATCTTATATGCTTGTAGAAGGTGTTCCTTTGGAACTTTCCAGAACAAACCCTAAGGAAGGCAATCCTATCTCTGTGTCGCGGGTCTATATTCGCGTGTATCTTGAAGATGAAGCCGGTAAACCTCTCTTCTTCAGGGTGTACGAAGCGAGTGCTAGTTTCTATAGGGCTAGGGTCTGGTGCTATCTTAATGAACGTATCGAGCATTTCTTGTATCCCAAAATTGTTCACAGCACTCCCGAAAAACACTGGTGCTACTTCAGCATCTAAGTATGGTTGTGGATCCCACTCATCGTAAACGCCATCAATTAATTCTACATCCTCCCGCAACTGTTCAGCGTGCTCGCCGACTAACTCGTCAAGTTGATTATCTGCAAGATCTTTTATGTCTATTACCTCAGTAGAAATTTTCGTTTTATCAGATTGAAATAATCTAACGTTATGGTCGAATAGATTATAAACCCCTTGAAATGTCGCTCCTCCACTAATAGGCCAGCTTAAAGGCCTTACTTGAATATCTAGCTTAGTCTCTAATTCGTCTAATAAGTCGAAAGGATCCTGCCCCTCAAGATCCATCTTGTTAATGAATACGATTACTGGTGTATTGCGCATACGGCAGACCTCCATGAGGCGCTCGGTTTGGGCTTCAACACCTTTAACACAATCGATTACAAGAATCACACTATCCACAGCTGTAAGGGTTCTATACGTGTCCTCAGCGAAATCTCTGTGACCCGGTGTGTCAAGGAGGTTAATTAGCATGTCCTTGTAAGTGAACGCCATCACAGAGGTTGCTACAGAGATTCCACGTTGACGCTCTATCTCCATGAAATCGGAAGTTGCTGTCTTAGTGATTTTATTATTCTTTACTGCACCAGCGGTTTGAATCGCTCCACCGAACAACAGAAATTTCTCCGTCAACGTAGTCTTACCCGCATCTGGGTGGGAGATAATAGCGAAAGTGCGCCTTTTGGAAATTTCTTCTTTTATCGTTGACATCTTGTTGTAAAATCAGGGGCAAAAGTACTAGGTATTAAGCCTACTGCCTGTGATCTGGACGTAAAGTTATTTCACTAATTATACCGCGTCCACTAGCTTGTATTACTTGCAAAATGCTCTCAGCCACGAATTCAGAAGTCATGCCTTTATCAAAATTTGGCTTGTACTCTTGTCTCAGTTCTTCGTTCTGGGTTCTGTCGATAAACGGTGTGTTCACAGCTCCTGGGTTAATAGTAGTTATAGCAAGTTTGCCGGAAAATTCTATTCTCAACGCTTCACTCATCGCAAGTATTGCATGCTTTGTTGTACAATACACTCCGCTATTTGGAAACACTTGCCTTGCCGCGACAGAGCCGATGTTAATAATGTGCCCCTTGCTTTCTAAAAGATGGGGTAGAGCTGTATGAATGGTTCTAAGAACGCCAGTTACATTCACATCGACCATTGCTTCCCATTCTTCCACGGTGCCTTCATCGAGTGGATTGAAATATCCGATTCCCGCATTCGGAATAAGCACATCAATGCTGCTAAATGTGGCAATAGCCGTTTTAACGGCTTTTTTTATTGAGTCCAAATCCGTCACATCTCCAGCCATAAACTTAAAATCACCTTCATATAGCTCGCATTCATCAGCCATTGCCTGAAGTTTCTCCTCTCTCCGTGCTAGCCCGAACACATTGTGTCCTGCATGACAAAGCGTTCGCACTGTACTCGATCCTATGCCGCTTGAGGCGCCTGTAATGAATATGTTCATTGTTATTTATTTCTGAGAACTGTTCCACTGATGAACACCTACAACTCTGTCGTATCCATCGAAGTCAGCAAAATACACGATGACACTGTAAACGTTATTCGTGATAAAGTGGTTTCCTTCAATGTCGGCTGTTAGGCCTGACTCTTCTATGCTAGCACTCACGTCTTTTACTAGATATAAAAAGTCGTAATAGCCCTGTTTTAGAAGGAGTTTCCCCTCGTAAGCGGATTTAGCAAAATTCCACTGAAGTCTATGGGTGGGGAGGCATTGTCCGTTACTTAAGTCACCGAAAATAAAGATCTCCCGACCGTGAATCTCATATGGCATGGGAAGGCTGAAGTGAACCCTCGTGTAATCACTACCGGTGTGGGATTCGTGCCTGTCGTTGGAGATAACGAATCTTCCATTTATGTCTGGCCAGGCTGTGTGATATGTGTACGTCCTTCGTTTGCTGTCTTCTAACCTGTGATGAAAGGTGATATCCCCTTCGGCTATTCCAGCTACGCCTCTGGCAACGTAATGCAGGCTCTTTAAATCGGCATAACGATACGAGTTTCCGCCGGGAAATACGTAGCCGGATTGCGTAAAGTCTAGCTCTCTTCCTTTAATAAAACGCGGCTCATGGCCACTCAAAGCATTATCCCAACGACCATTCTGCAGCACTGTAGCCACTAAGTTTCTGTACGGGTCTTGGAAGCCGTAACTCTCTTCTGTGATAGAAAAAGAAACTTCCTGGTGTGTGCGTCTTAAGGCGATATCAACTGGTTCTACCACCTGGGCTTCGATGGCGCATAAATCCTCGTACACCACGAACCTTTTTCTTATAACTACGTATTCTGGATCGCTGGGGTCGAATACCTCTAGGATGTAGTTTCCGCTTCTAGTCCAAGCCATATCGTCGCTGGGCAAATCAATTCGGTAATGCGTGTAAATAACCTTAGTTCCGAAGCTGTCCTCCATGTCATCGATAGGTATTTCATGAAACCCATCAATATATTCGCTTGGATGCAAGTCACTTTCCCACCAGTCATGAGTGCAATGAATTACTCTTAAGTTGTAGCTGTTGTAGTCCGCTGTTAAATCGTCGAACCTGAAAGTAAGCCTCCCTCCATCAAGTGGCAAGAAAGGAGAGTATGTCTGAAGGTCTACGGGGTGGAGGGTTACTGAGGCTAATGTAGGAATGCTGAACTCGACGTTTGAACTTTGAGAATATGAATTCCCAAGAGTGAAAACAGCGAAAAAACAGATAGTAAATAGTGTTCTATTCCTATAACTCATGCCTCAAAGTTCGTAACTCATTCTTATGTTTTGACATTCATGCACGTTAACTGCATTTCGCGTTTTATATTTGCGCCCGAATTGAATCAATTCTATAAGGAATGAGCCTTAAAAAAACGATCCGTAAAGGGGTCAACATTAGATTAGCAGGTATACCTGCAAAAACAGTAACTGATGCGACGAAAGCATCGTGTTATTCTGTCCAACCACCTGACTTCACTGGGCTCACACCTAAGGTGATTGTTAAGGAGGGCGAAACCGTTAAGGCGGGGACATCACTGTTTTACGACAAGAATCAACCTTCAGTACACTATTCTAGTCCTGTTGCCGGTATTGTTTCGGCAATTATTCGCGGAGCGAAAAGGAGGGTATTATCTGTCGAGATCACACCTTCAGGCAAAGAATTGCACAAAGATTTCGGTGTTTCTGACCTGAAAACATCAAAAAGGGAGACCCTTTTAGCAAAAATTCTTGAGGGTGGAATGTTTCCATTCTTTCGCCAACGCCCATACGACGTTGTTGCTAATCCCACTGATTCACCTAGGTCTATACACATTAGTGGTTTTGATTCATCGCCTTTAGCTGCTACTACATCTGTGGCTCTTGAGGGAAGGATGAGTGACTTCCAAAACGGAATTGACGCATTGTCAATATTATCTGGCGCAGGCGGTGTCCATGTAGGTGCTGAATGTGGTGACAATACTTTTGCAGAAGTTACAGGCTGTACTATTACTGAATTTTATGGTCCACACCCTGTAGGAAATGTAGGAGTGCAAATCCACCACACACTTCCTGTGAATAAAGGAGAAGTTGTTTGGACTATAGGATATCAAGACGTTGCAAACTTAGGAGCGTTCCTCGCCTCGGGTATATACGTTCCCACTAGAGTTGTAGCATGTGGAGGTTCAGAATGTGCCCAGCCGGCACACGTTAAGACTTTAGCAGGCGCCTCTATCAAATCCTTTATTAACGTCCCCTCAACCGCTTCAAACGGTGATTCAGTTAGAATCATCTCTGGAAGTGTGCTGACAGGTGATCGCGTTGCTGATAAGGGTTTCCTAGGAGCATATCACACAGCTGTGGCGCTTTTAGCAGAAGGTAGCGAGCCTAAGTTCTTGCTGACTAGCGGCTGGTTAGGGTTAGGTCTTAGCAGATTTTCTCTTTCAAAGGCGTATCCAACTTGGCTCATGCCTAAAACCAAAACGTGGGATCTAGACACGAACATGGGCGGTGAGGAGAGAGCATTTGTGGTGTCTGGTGAATACGAGAAGGTTTTCCCATTCGATATTTATCCTGTGCACTTGTTGAAGGCTATCATCGTCAATGATATAGACTCAATGGAGAAGCTGGGTATTTACGAAGTGGCTCCCGAGGATTTTGCGTTATGTGAATATGGTTGTACTTCGAAGATTGAAGCCCAAAAGATCATCCGCGAAGGTTTAGATAGTCTTAGAATCGAACTCAGTTAATACGATAATTCATGAAATTTCTTCATAACATCATTAGCTCTGTAAAGCCTCATTTCGAGAAAGGAGGGAAGCTGTCAAGGTTTTGGGTTGTATTCGATGCCCTTGAGACATTTACATTCACTCCAGGTCATGTAACTAAGCAGGGTTCACATATTCGTGACGGAATAGATCTTAAGCGCACCATGTCTATGGTGATTATTGCTCTAGTCCCAGCATTGCTTTTCGGGACATGGAATATAGGAGATCAGTACTTTGCTAGTATAGGCACCACAGATGCCGACATGATAGCTAAGCTTACAGTAGGAGCTTTCAAAGTCATTCCACTAATACTAGTTAGTTACGGTGTGGGACTTGGTATTGAGTTTATTTTCGCAGGCCTAAGAGGTCACGGTATCAACGAGGGATTCCTCGTCTCAGGTATGCTTATCCCTCTCATCATGCCTATGGATGTCCCTCTTTGGATGGTAGCTGCTGCCGTTGCATTCGCTGTGATAATCGGTAAAGAAGTATTCGGAGGTACAGGAATGAACATCGTAAACGTGGCACTTACTGCTAGAGCTTTCCTTTTCTTCGCCTACCCTAAGCAGATGTCTGGTGAGATATGGATTCAAGATGTCGCTAACTCTAAAGCAGGTGGCCTTTTAGTTGATGGTCATACTGGTGCTACAGCCCTAGGGCATTTAGCGGGCACCGTAGGGGAGAAGATAGACGAGATGGGGCACGTAATGTCTCTGTTCGCCGAGTCTGGAATGTTCTCACTTCATAATTGCATTATAGGAACTATACCTGGAAGTATAGGAGAGACTTCTGTTATCGCTATAGCGATAGGTGCTGTCATTCTCATTGCTACCGGAATAGGTAGCTGGAGGATAATGGCTTCTTTCCTTGTCGGTGGTTTAGTTATGGGTGTATTGTTCAACCTTATGGGTATGAACGCATACATGACTCTGGATCCTGTTCACCAAGTGGTGATAGGTGGTTTCATGTTCGGAATGGTCTTTATGGCTACCGACCCAGTAACTGCAGCATCAACAAACACAGGTAAATACATCTATGGTTTCTTAGCTGGTTTACTGTCAATAATGATAAGAGTATTTAACCCAGCTTATCCAGAAGGGGTTATGATGGCCATTCTATTTATGAATGTAATGGCACCGCTCATCGATCACTATGTGCTTCAAGCTAACATTAACCGCCGTCAAAAGCGCCTTCAGAATATTTGATATGGCTATTAATAAAAATAATACCGGTTATACGTTCTTGTTCTCCATCATTATGGTGGTAGTCGTGGGCGCCGGCCTAGCATATACGTCTTTGTCCCTCAAGCCCTTGCAGAAAGCTAATGCGGCAGATAAGCAGATGATAGATATACTTGTAGCTATACAAGTTACTTCTACTCGAGAAACAGCCAAGGAGGTTTTTGCTTCTTATGTTTCAGAGAGAATTTCAATCGATGCAAAGGGAAATCTAGTAAGTAAAATCACGGGTTTAGTAGATTCTAAAAACGCTTTAGATCCTTTTAATATTGACATTAAGAAGGATTATAGAGCATATAAAACAAAGCGAGATGCAGACGGAAACATCCTAAGAGATGGATATACATTCCCCCTCTATGTATGTAAAAAGGACGGCAAGAAGCTTTACGTTGTACCTGTAGTAGGTTCAGGCCTGTGGGGACCTATTTGGGGATATGTTGCCCTGGAGGATGATATGGAAACCATCTTCGGTGCCGCATTCGCTCACAAGACGGAAACACCTGGACTTGGTGCAGAGATTAACATGCCATCCTTCAGTGATCAATTTCAGGGAAAATCACTTCGTGAAGCCGCCCCTTATTTCAATGTTATTAAAAGCGGTGGTGCTACAGACGATAGCAGCGTAGACGGTATCACTGGTGGAACTATTACTTCAAAGGGTGTTGAAGAGATGATGAACAGAACACTCGATGTTTACTTGCGCTACTTTAAGACTCTAAAAACAGTAGAGTCTGATTCACTCAATACAAACAACCAGTAATGAGTACCGAAAACACAAAAACAACTCTTAAAAAGGAGTCGTTATTCAGCAAGAAGAACAGGATGCTACTTAAGGATCCACTTTCTGATACTAACCCTATTACAATTCAGGTTCTGGGAATCTGTTCTGCATTAGCCATCACAGTTCAGTTACAGCAAGCTGTAATTATGAGTCTGTCTGTGTTGTTCGTAATGATAGGAGGTAGCCTTATCGTCTCTCTCCTGAGAAATATGATTCCAGATAAAATCAGAATCATCGTTCAGCTAGTAATTATTGCGGCACTGGTAATAATTGTTGACGAGGTCCTGAAAGCCTATCAGCCCGACGTGAGTGAGAAGCTCTCGGTATTTGTGGGGCTTATCATAACGAACTGTATTATCATGGGGCGTCTTGAGGCATTTGCATTAGCGAATAAGCCAGGACCATCTGTGATGGATGCTATCGGTAATGGAATGGGATATGCCTGGATTTTGCTAGCAGTATCTGCTGTGAGAGAAGTATTCGGGTCTGGTGCGATTTCTCTTCCTGGTATGGGCCAAATCACATTCCTTCCCGAAGCATGGTTCATCGCAAAGGGTGGATTTTACGAAAATAATAATCTTATGATATTGCCTCCTATGGCTCTGATTGTAGTGGGGATTATTATTTGGATTCAGCGTTCACGTAACGAAGCTCTAATCGAAGACTAATGGAATATTTAAGCATATTTGTAAAAGGCATCTTCGTAGAGAACATGATCTTTGCTTACTTCCTAGGTATGTGTTCATACCTGGCAGTATCTAAAACTGTAAAGACAGCTAACGGACTTGGATTCGCTGTAATCTTCGTTCTCGGTATCACAGTTCCAATAAACTACTTACTTGAGAACTACGTTCTTCAAGAAGGAGCCCTCATATGGCTAGACCCTTCTTTCGCTGACGTTGACCTAAGCTTTCTAGGCTTTATCATGTTCATCGCGGTTATCGCATCTATGGTACAGCTAGTGGAAATGATAGTTGAGAAGTTCGCCCCAGCTCTGTACGGTGCTCTCGGTATCTTCCTCCCACTAATCGCGGTAAACTGTTCTATCCTAGGTGGTGCACTATTCATGCAAGAGAGACAATATCCTTCTATAGGTGAGGCGACGGTGTTTGGGCTAGGTAGTGGAGTGGGTTGGTGGCTCGCTATTGTTGCAATTGCCGCAATTCGCGAGAAGATTCGCTATTCAAACGTGCCAGCCCCACTACGAGGCTTAGGCATTACTTTTATTATAACAGGTCTTATGGGAATCGCTTTCATGAGTTTTATGGGAATTGAAATCTAATTAGATTATGGGAACAACCATTCTATTAGCAATAGGCTTTTTCTTAATCGTAATCTTACTTCTGGTGAGCTTACTTTTATTCGCTAAAGCTCAGCTCTCTCCAAGTGGTGCTATTACTATCACCATTAATAACGAGAAGACCTTAGAAGTCGAAGGAGGTACGACCCTACTTAACGTTCTAAGTAACAACGGAGTTTTCCTACCATCAGCTTGTGGTGGTGGTGGAACTTGTGTTCAGTGTATATGCCAAGTTCATTCTGGTGGTGGCGCCATACTTCCTACTGAGGAGCCTCACTTCTCTAGAAAGGAGATTGCAAACAACTACCGTTTAGGTTGTCAAGTGAAGGTGAAGGAGAATATGGACATCCAAATTCCAGAGGAAGTATTCGGAGTTAAGAAGTGGGATTGCGAAGTCATCTCAAACTATAACGTTGCTTCTTTCATTAAGGAGTTCGTAGTGAGATTGCCAGAAGGTGAATCACTAGACTTTGAAGCTGGAGGTTATATCCAAATTGATGTACCTGAGGGTTCAGTTGAGTTCCAGAACATGGACATCACGGCTCACCCAGACCATCACGACGAAGCAGATAAGTTTACTACGGAGTGGGATAAGTTTGGGCTAAGAAGCCTTAAGATGTCAAATGACGAGCCTATCGTTCGCGCATATTCTATGGCAAACCACCCAGCTGAGGGTAACATCGTGAAGCTTAATATTCGTGTTGCTACTCCGCCTTGGGATAGAGATAAAAATGACTGGGCTCAAGTGAATCCAGGTGTTTGTTCTTCATTCGTGTTCGACCAGAAACCGGGTGATAAGGTTCAGATTTCCGGACCATATGGCGAGTTCTTTATTAAGGAGACTGGCTCTGAGATGCTTTACATCGGTGGTGGTGCTGGAATGGCTCCAATGCGTTCACACCTCTTTCACTTGTTCCATACTATGAAGACTGACCGGAAGGTTACGTTCTACTACGGAGGCCGATCTAAACGTGAGCTGTTCTATTTAGAGGAGTTTAAAAAGATTGAAGCAGAGTTCGATAATTTCACTTTCCACGTAGTGCTTTCCGAGCCTGCTGCGGAGGATGCCTGGATAGAGAAAAAGGACGACAAAGATACTGAAGGAGATGGTTTCCTAGGTTTCGTACACAATGCTGTTATCAAGCATCACCTCGAGAAGCACGAAGCTCCTGAGGATATCGAAGTGTACTTCTGTGGACCGCCACTAATGAACCTTGCTGTTATAAAGATGGTCGACGATTGGGGTATTCCAGACGAGAATGTAAGCTTCGATGACTTTGGTGGCTAAGAATCTATACGCAGTTGCTGTTTTAACAGCAATTCTATCAGGTTGCACTTCTGTGCCTGATATTCATGTAATTTCAGGTGAAGCTCAGGGTACTACTTATTCTATAAAGTACTTAGGTGAGGAGAACGTTTCAAAACACGAAGTTGATTCTTTGCTAGAATTAATGGACTTGGAGATGAATGCCTGGCGTGACGATTCAAGGATTGTTGCCATCAATAATTTCACTCGCGAAGACACTGTATTTACTTTTTATGATGAGACCAAAATCTGGTCCGTCCTTTGGGATCTGTCTTGGGAAATTCATCACGATTCTCATGGCACTTTCGACCCCACAATTAAACCCCTCGTTGATTTATGGGGGTTCGGTTTGCAGAACGTATCGTCTATAGATTCAAATGCTGTAGATAGTGTTATGTCCTTTGTCGGTTTCCGAACAGACATAATTGATATGGACGAGATTGAAAGCTCTACCGCTTATCTAGAAACGCATTTCATCAAGGGCGATGGTCGAGCTCAGCTAGATTTCAATGCGATAGCCCAAGGTTACACCGTAGATATGATTATCGATTTACTTCTCGAAAATGAAGTAACTAATGCCATGGTGGAGCTAGGTGGGGAAGTGAGGTGTATGGGGGTTAACAGTGCAGCCGAACTATGGCGTATTGCTGTAGATAAGCCACTCGATCATAGCAACGCCGCCACTCGCGCTTTCCAAGCCGTTCTCAGTATTAACAATGCAGCCATATGCACTAGCGGTAACTACAGGAAGTTCCATCTAGTTGACGGCATTAAACGCTCCCACACCATCGATCCCAGAACCGGCTACCCCGTTGATCACACCCTACTGAGTGTTACTATACAAGCCCGCGATGCCGCTACCGCTGATGCGTATGCTACTGCCTGCATGGTGTTAGGCCCTGTGGAGGGGAGAGAGTTTATTGAGGCTATGCGTTCTAACTCTTATGGCGTTTCTGTAGAAGCTTTGTTTATTATGAGCTCTGAGGGTGATGAGTTCGAGTTTTGGGTGAGTCCAGGGTGGGTCGATTCTATTGAGTGGCTTTAGGTCAACCAACCAGTTGACAAATTCCCTAACGAAATTGAGTGCGACACGTCACATCACCTCGTACCGTAAAAAAGTCAATCAGTTGGTTGACAAAATTCCGTAGTACTTGCACGTCGAGGTGCGGCACGCACAACCCGTATGAAATAAGTCAACCATCCAGTTGACAAAGTCGACCGTTAGTCTTCCACGTTTTTACAAACCTCATCGGGTTTGGCACCACATAACCCACAACCTCCGCCTTCTTCCATCAGAATAGGATTATTGCTCGCGCAAGTGCCAGCAAACTCGCCATCCTTCTTGACGAGAATTTTAATCGCTATTCCTGCAACTCCGAGAGCAAGCAGTCCTATACTCAAAAGCACAACTTTCCATTCCATGACGCGAAGTTAAGAACTAACTTCGTCGCATGCATACAAGAGAGGAAAAACTAGAGGCGTTCGGTAGACTCCTGGATATTATGGATGAATTGAGGGAGAAGTGTCCTTGGGATAGAAAACAAACCTTTGAAACACTCAGGCACTTAACCATAGAGGAGACCTATGAGCTAGCGGATGCTATTATTGATGGCGATGTGCAGGAAGTGAAAAAGGAGACGGGTGATTTGATGTTGCATATGGTGTTCTATGCAAAACTCGGTTCGGAGTTAGCGCCTGAAGAGGGTGGATGGGATATAGCGGATTCGTTAAATTCTATTTGTGAGAAACTCATCACGAGGCATCCACATATATATGGTGATGTTGAAGCAAATGATGAAGAGACGGTAAAGGCTAATTGGGAGAAGATAAAATTGAAAGAGGGGAATAATTCGGTGTTGGAGGGGGTTCCTAGGTCTCTTCCCAGTTTGATAAAAGCTTATCGGGTGCAGGATAAGGTGAGGGGCGTGGGGTTTGATTGGGATAATGTAGGGCAGGTTTTGGATAAGGTGAATGAAGAGCTAGAGGAGTTGTCTGTGGAGGTGAAGGCTGGATCAGACAGGATTGCGGATGAGTTTGGGGATGTGTTTTTCGCTCTGATCAACTACGCTCGCTTTTTAGATGTCAATCCCGATGAAGCTCTCGAGAGGACTAACAAGAGATTTATCGAACGATTTAAACACCTCGAGGAGTCGATAAAAAATGATGGGAAGGATATAGGTGAGATGCCACTTGTAGAGATGGAGGAGTATTGGGGTAGAGCGAAATCCGCTAAAGGTTAGTCTTTTCTTTTCTTATGCCTCGACATTGTCTTATGTGGAGTAAATTGTGCCTCTTGATTTATTACAGACACTCTCATGAATTTGAATTCTATACTTCGTTTTGCTTCTTGCCTGTTAGTGGCACTTGTTTTCACGACAACAACATCACTCGCGCAGCAAGACCAGATTAGTAGTACGAATAACAACGTATTCCGCCAGCTAGGCACTGACTTGCCTACTCCTAATGCTTTTAGAACAGCTTCTGGCGCACCTGGGCACGATTACTGGCAGCAACAAGTCGACTATAACATGCAGTTAACACTTGATGATAACACTCAGCGTATTGATGGTTCTGAGACGATTACGTACACTAATAACAGTCCCGATGAGTTGAGATATCTTTGGGTTCAGTTGGACCAAAACATGAGATCGCTAGACAGCGACTCACATAAGATCGGAGAGGATTTATGGAGCGGTAGTGAGACTTTTAAGACGATAAAGAAGTTGACGCCTACTTTTGAAGGAGGTTTTAATATTGTGAGTGTAGTGGATTATTATGGAGGGGGTTTGGACTACACTATAAATAAAACTATGATGCGTGTGGAGCTGCCTAAGGTGCTTAAGGCCGGTGAGAAATTCGTATTCAGTATCGACTGGTGGTATAATATTAATGATAGGATGCAAATTGGCGGTCGCTCGGGGTACGAGCATTTCGAGGAAAACGATAACTACCTCTACACTATAGCTCAGTTCTATCCTAGGCTAGTTGTGTACAGTGACAATGAAGGATGGCATAACAAGCAGTTCCTAGGTAACGGTGAGTTTACGCTTTGTTTTGGAGATTACACAGTAGCGATTACGGTGCCCTCTGACCATATTGTGGCTTCGACAGGTGAGTTGATGAACCCTAAAACGGTATTGAGCGTTGAGCAACGTAAAAGGTTTGCGCTTGCGAAGACTACGACAGACCAGCCTGTGTTGATTGT
>Ga0308014_1000052_pt1 | contig 26835 bp, 21 predicted proteins | sample Neamet229_FD_203154 | JGI IMG/M metagenome (GOLD analysis project Ga0308014, IMG submission 203154) | Marine microbial communities from water near the shore, Antarctic Ocean - #229 | ecosystem: Environmental > Aquatic > Marine > Unclassified | place: Southern Ocean | collected 2014-07-28 | reverse complement strand
CGTTGCCCTCACGAGTTCGCTCACCCACACCGGCGAAGACGGAGAATCCACCGTGTGCTTTCGCAATGTTGTTGATGAGCTCCATGATGACCACGGTCTTACCGACACCCGCACCACCGAACATGCCACCTTTGCCACCTTTAAGAAGAGGGCAGATGAGGTCGATGACTTTGATCCCGGTTGGAAGAATCTCCGTAGTGGCAGATTGCTCGACAAGAGTAGGAGCAGGGCGGTGAATTGGAGAACGCTTGTTCTCATCTTCGAGCGCAAGTTTGTTTTCATCCACGACATCACCTGTCACGTTGAAAATACGTCCCAAAACCTGCTTACCAACAGGAACCGCAATGGGCTTGCCAGTATTGGTCACGCTCATGCCTCGCTTGAGGCCTTCAGTGGTGCTCATCGCAACACCACGAACCCAACCATCACCGAGGTGCTGTTGGACTTCGAGGACAAGCTTGGTGGCGACGCCGAAGAGATCGTAGTTAAGCTCGAGAGCGTTATAGATCTCAGGAAGCTTACTGGCGGCGGAGAAGTCGACATCGACAACAGCGCCGATGACTTGAACGATGGTTCCTTGGTTGCTCATGGTGGTGGAGAGTTGAAAGTTAGAGGTGAGAAAAATATTAGGTGAATCACTCCATTGCCTTCATGGCGGTGGTGATCTCGAGAAGTTCGGCAGTAATGGCTGCCTGACGGGCCTTGTTATACTCAAGGGTGAGGTCCTTGATCATGCTCTTCGCGTTGTCGCTGGCGGCCTTCATGGCAACCATCCGTGCGGAGTGCTCAGAAGCACGAGCTTCGACCAGCATCTGGTAGATCTGGAAGTTGATGTAAAGTGGGAGGAGCTTATCGAGGACGCCTGTGGCGTCGGGCTCAAATTCGTAATCGACGCTCAGAGCGGAAGTCGCATCAGTCTCGTGAATCTCGCCTTTCCCAACCCCTTCATAGTCCTGCTTCTCACCGAGGTCTTCGGATTCAATTGGCAGGAGCTGGAAGACTTCAGGAGTCTGGGTCAGAGTGCTGACAAAGTTGTTAAAAGCGACGCTGATCTTATCATACTCCCCACTGAGGAATTGCTCGGCGAGGAATTTCGAGATCGGCTTGGCATCGTTGAAGGGAACGGGGTCAGCCACATCCCAATCGGTGACAATCTTGCCTCCGGTCTTGGCGATGGTCTGACGAAGTTTTTTCCCGACGGTGACATATTCGGTGTCATCGGATGCGCTCCTACGGACTGCCTTATAAAGGTTTGTATTAAGACCACCGCAGAGGCCTCGACCAGTGGAGATCACGAGCATGAGCTCCTTTTTCCCCTCCCGCTTGCCCAAAAGAGGATGAGAATCTTCCCCCGTGTTCTTTTTCAGATTGACGAGAACCTTGTTCAGTCTGTCGGCGTAGTCCCGGCCAGCGAGCGCTTGATTCTGTGCCTTCTTCATCTTGGCAGCCGAGACCAGCTCCATCGCTTTGGTGATCTGCGAGGTGCTTTTGACCGACTTGATGCGTCGGCGGATGTCACGAAGGTTGGCCATGAAAAACGAAGAATTAAATGATTAGGAAACGAGATCGAAGGTCTTACTTCCAGCTCCCCTTGAAGTCTTCAAGGGATGTCTTGAGACCATCGTTGATCTCGTCGGAAAGTGCTTTTTCGTCGGCGATCTTCTGAAGAAGGTCGGCCTTACGGGTCGAAAGGAATTCCTCAAGGGCTCCTTGGCACTCCTTGACGCGCTCAACCTCGACATCGTCGAAGTGACCGTTCTGCATCGCCCAGAGAATGGCGACCTCCATCTCCATGGAAAGCGGCGCATACTGGTTTTGCTTGAAAAGTTCCACGATACGCAGACCGCGGTTGATTTTACCCTTGGTGGCTTCATCGAGATCGGAACCGAACTGGGCGAAGGCCTGAAGTTCGCGGAACTGGGCGAGGTCGAGCTTGGTTGTTCCGGAGACTTTCTTGATCGCCTTGGTCTGGGCGGCCGATCCCACACGGGACACGGAGAGACCCACCGAGATCGCGGGGCGGATGCCCTGATAGAAAAGGTCGGTCTCGAGGAAAATCTGGCCGTCGGTGATGGAAATCACGTTGGTCGGGATGTAAGCGGACACGTCGCCAGCTTGCGTCTCAATGATTGGAAGCGCGGTCAATGACCCGCCGCCCTCTTTGTCGGAGAGACGGGCGGAACGCTCAAGGAGACGGGAGTGAAGGTAGAACACATCACCAGGGTAGGCCTCACGTCCGGAAGGACGGCGAAGAATCAGGGAGACCTGACGATAGGCAACGGCCTGCTTGGAAAGGTCATCAAAGACGATAAGGACGTCCTTGCCCTGGTCCATGAGGTACTCGGCAAGAGCACATCCGGAGTAGGGCGCGAGGAACTGGTTGGTTGCCGAGTCCGAAGCGGAGGCGGAAACAATGATGGTGTTGTCGAGAGCTCCGGCTTCTTCGAGAATAGAAACGGTGCGGGCGATGTTCGACTGCTTCTGGCCGATACCGACGTAGACGCAGTAGACAGGCTTGTGATCCTTCAAGCGGCCTTCAGCTGCTGCTTTGTTCTGGTTGGACTGGGAAATGATGGTGTCGATCGCGATGGTCGTCTTGCCGGTCGAGCGGTCACCAATGATGAGCTCACGTTGACCACGACCGATTGGAATCATGGCGTCGATGGCGGCGATACCGGTCTGAAGGGGAACGGAAACCGACTTACGCTTAATGATGCCAGGAGCGATTTTCTCAACAGGATACTGGTCAGCGGCAACGATCTCGCCCTTCCCGTCGAGGGGCTCGGCAAGAGTGTTGACGACACGGCCAAGGAAGTTTTCACCGACCGGAATCGAGAGAAGCTTTCCAGTCGTTTTGCACTCCATCCCTTCGGTGATGTGCTTTCCGTCACCGAGGAACACAACTCCGACTTCCCCTTCCTCAAGGTTGAGGGCGATTCCGGTGAGTCCACCGGGGAACTCGATCATCTCGTTCAGCTGTGCGTCGCTGAGACCTTCGACTTTGGCGACACCGTCACCTGTTTCACGGACGATGCCGATGTTGGTTTTTTCGACGGACGTGGAGACGTCCGCGATTTGGGCTTCCAGTTCCTGGAGGATGCTGCTCATAACAAATATTGGTGAGAGAGTATGTGAAGGGGAGAGTTAGAGGGATTCCTGAAGACGTTCAAGGCGGGCTTTGACCGACCCATCGAAAAGATCATTTCCGACGCGAACGCGCATACCACCGAGAAGCTCGGGGTTAGTTTTAAAAGCAAAAATGAGGTCCTCGCCGTATTGCTGGCGGAGGGAGTCTTCCACCTTGGACGTGGTGTCTTTGTCAAGCGAGATCGCGCTTTCCACCGTGACCTGTTTCTTGGCGACTTCGGCGTGAATGAGGCGACGAAGGGCCTGGAGCATGCCGCGATAGCCGCGCGGCTTTTCGGTTGAAAGTTTCGTGATGGCCATGCGCAGGTGCTCCTCGTTGATCTGCCCCTTTTGGGTGCAGAGTCGGAAAATGCGGCGAGCAGTGCTCTGTGTGACCTTGGAAACTTTCATCGTCGATTCAGAGAAGGAAAATCAGTTATTAAGACTGGCAACAGCCTCGTCATTGATGCGCTTCTGGTCGCTTGCATCAAGAGACTTACCAGTGACCTGGGAGGTGGTGGCGACAACGAGACGGCCAAATTCCTGCTTGAGCTCGGCAGCCATGGTGGCGCGCTCGGCTTTGGCGGCTTCTTGCGCCTTGTTGAGAATGTTTTGGGCGGTAGCGACGGCCTCCTGAGATTTTTTCTCGGAGAGCGCGGCCGCACTTTCCTTGGCTTCGCCGATGAGACGCTTGGCATCCGCGTTGGCTTTCTCAAGGAGGGCTGCTTTTTCTTTCTCGCTGTCTGCAAGTTGCTGTTGGATCTCCTCCAATTTGGCCTCACCATCGGCGATGCGAGTGCGGCGTTTGTCGAGGATCTCCTGGATCGGTTCGAAGGCGAACTTTTTCAACACAAGGAGCACGAGGATGAAGTTAATGAGCTGGGCAATAAAGAAAGGCCAGTTCACTCCGTAGGTTGCGAAGAAACCTTGCTCGGCTCCGGAGGCTGCGAGGATCGAGATCATTGTGAAGAAAGGTAAGAAAGAATGTGGAAATTAAGTGCTGCGGTAGTGCCGCAGCACTTAATTGAAGTTTTGGATAAAATCCGCTGCCTCTAGTAGGTAACAACGAATGCTGAGAATATGAAGAGACCCTCGATCAGAGCAGCAAAAATAATGGAGGTCACGAGAATAGGAGTACCTGCACCGGGGTTTCGTCCGGTTGCCTCCGCTGCCTTCGATCCAAGGATACCGATTCCGATTCCACCACCGAGGGCGGCGAGTCCGACTGCAATTGCTTTAGTTGCCATTTTTTATAGTTGGTTGGTTTTGTTTGTTTTCGAGAGCCCCCACGGTTTGCCTATGGTCAGACTTCCAAAAGTGTCTAGTGATGCTCTTCGTCTCCGTGGTCGCACATGAGTTTGACAAAGACTGCACAGAGCAGCGTGAACACCAGCGCCTGAACCAGTCCGACGAGGAGTTCCATAAAGTAGAAGGGAAGAGCAGGGAGGAAAGCGAGCTGCCACGGAACGAGAGCCATGAGGCCTTCGAGGAGTTGCTCACCGCCGAAGATGTTACCGAAAAGACGGAAGCTGAGAGCGATCGGACGGATGACAATTGAGAGGACCTCCAAAAGGCCGACGAGGAAGAACAAGACGACCATGCCCACTCTCATGAATCCGCTGAAGTCGCCCTTAGGCGAAAAGATGTGAGAGAAGAAGTTCTTGGGTCCGATTTCGCTGAAGGACCAGAAGAGCCAAAGCGCAAAGAAAGTCAGTGACATGGCGCCCGTCATGTTGAGGTCGGCATTCCCTCCGCGAAGAAGAGCAGTGACATGACCGTTACTGTCTGTGGTCGTGATCGTGCCAACCCCTGGAATGAGGCCGAGGTAATTCACGGTCAGGATCAGCATGAACGTCGCACCGAAGAACCAAAAGGTCCGCTTGACGAGGCGTTCACCAAGAATATTTCCAAAGAAATCATAAAGACTCTCGATCAACCATTCAGCAAAGTTTTGCACACCAGAAGGAACGAGTGCCATTTTTTTGGTGGCGGCTCGGCAGAAAAGCATGATGAGGCCGGCTCCGATCCAGACCATGATCATGGAGTTGGAGATCCACGAGAAAAAGGTGCCCTCAAACGGTGACTCCGGATAAAGAGGCAGTTGGTGTGCTCCTGCTGCTGCTGCCGGCATGGCACTCCCTAAAAGAAGAGCTAGAACGGGGAGGATTCTGAAGAGCAAAGACATGTCGGCTGGCGTTGGACGTCGGGACAGACGCGGTCTACTAGTCGCTACGGTTTCAAGCAAGTTTTCTTTGTGAAAAATTTCACAAAGTCCCCCCAGCCCCGAAATCTCAACAATCCCGATGCCTTATAAGTGCTCAAAAAAATATTTTTTAATGATCACTCGAAAGCCAAGAGAATCTCGTCGCTCGTCCCTTGAATCAATCCAATCTCTCGCGGAAGCCCCCCCGGCCGGATCGGAGAAGGATGCTCCGACCAGCAATAAACTCTTGGGGGACAGAGGAGAAGAAGGATTGATTTCGGACTGGAGTGTCCACTCACGGACATTGCCCGCCATTCCGATCAAACCCGCACCAGTAATATCCGCAATGGACTGATCCGCAGGACCCCAAGCAGAAACCTCGGAAGCCCCCCCCTGAAAGTCGGCTGCCACCTCCCACTCGGCCATTGTGGGCAGCCGTCCTTGGTTCCACTTGGCGTAGGCATAGGCATCCCACCAATCAATTCCAATCACCGGGCAGTCCGTGGACATGTTTCGCCTCCGCCAGAGATCCCCTTTGACAGCAGACGCCCAAAGCTCCTTCCAGTCGTCAGGAAGGTGATCCTTTTTTGAAGCTGGCTGCTCGGGATGCTCAAATTTGGCGTGATCTGGGAATTCAAGAAAGGCGTTATATTGCGCCAAAGTGACCTCGGAACGCCCCATTGCAAAAGCTTCCCGCACCTCAATAACCCGTCCATCGCTTAAACGATATTCACCAGCGGGAATCTCAATAAATGGATTGGGTGCCTCGGCTCCTTCGCCCTCCTCAGATTTTTTCTTGTCCTGGGACTGGGCCAGCAAAAGCACCACAACACCAATCAAGGCGACCCCTCCGAGCACAGCCCAAACCGTCGCCGGAATTTTGATTGGCTCCTTCACCTTGTAAGGAGTCCCTCGCACTACCAGAGATTCAATCGGTTCCGACCCTTCGAGCTGCTCACGCACCTGTCGCGATAGATCTGAAATCTGCTTCCAAGTCAGCGGGACCGGGCGATCCAGATCAGCCATGAAACCGCATAAGGATTTCACTCGTGTTGCCCCTGGATAACCGCGCTTGATCATCCCATCAAAAAATTCACCCAAAAGCTGCTTCGCCCGCGTATCAATCCGGCCCTCCCGCGGCCCTTCAACCGCGAGATTCATCAACCTGACCTGCTGGTTCGCGCTGATGATGAAATGATGAGGACCATACTCAACCGTCGCAATCCCCTCATTCTCAAGATACATCATCGCTCCGGAAATTTTCCCCAGCAGCTTTACGATCTCCACCGGAGTGATCTTTTTTCCTGTATCATGAAGAGCTTCAAGATCGTCTCCCTTAAGCTTCTCTCTGGCAAAGAATGTCGCTTTGTCATTGTTCACCGCCTCGTAGACGGACCCGATTCCAGGGTGACTTACCAGCGCCTTTGCTCTCACATCGGCTAGAAAGGAACCCACGATTCCCGGGTCACGGGTCACGAAAACCTTGAGCATCTCCAGAACCACCGGTCGCTGCATCGAGATCTGTTCAGCCTCCCATGTCCGGGTCAACTGCCCCTCGCTCACAGGAGTGAGGAGCCGATAACCCCCAACAGTGTCTCCAGGTTGGCGCGTTCCTCCTGACATCATCTCACAGTCGATGCAGCGGGAAATAGCTTACTCACCGTCGTTGGGCAACACTGGTTTCTAATCCGTCTTTTTGGGTAACAGAGAAGATCCAGCCGTCAAATCCTCAATATCCAACCCATCCAGCTCGTCAAATTCACGTTGCAATTCTTCAATCGTTGACTTTCCTCCCCCAATTCGGAGCAGCGTCCGGGGCTGTGCGCAAATATCAACCAAGCGACCATCGTAGTAGAGCTCAGCCACAAACCCATGGAATTCACGCTCACCAAAAAGTAATCCAGTCGCGGGATCCTGATTGGGCACATAGTACCAGATCTCCGCCATCTCCTCACCATCGATATCTTTCCAGTCCCTCAACCCGGTCACCCACTCGCTGCCGTGGTCAGTCCCCCCCTCCTGAATCAGCGCCGGGAACACCTGCCCATCGACTTCCTCATAAAAACGCACCACGGGATTAAAAAGATCCGGATCAAAATCACGACTCGGAGCCACCTTAACTGGTAAAATCAAAGTCCTCTTCTCTCCATTTGCATCGCGTACCGGGGTCGTCATCCGCCCCCAGCCCAACTTCGCCAAATCTTTCACATCCGTCTTTGATCCAGTGGCCAGCTTAATGGCCGCTTTTTCATAAAGTGACCCCGCTTTCATCAACCCTGCTTGATAAACCTCCAGAAAAAAAGGAGCCGCTTTATCCCATACACCAAACTCCTCATAGTTTGCACCCAGCCCATAGAGCACATTGGGATTCTTTGGATCGTGAAGCTGGGCCTCGCTCAACTTATTGTGCGCCAAATAAAGATCCCCTCGAATCCGAGCCTCGCTCGCTTCCTGCAATAGCCTTTCCAATATCGGGTCCAATACCGGTGGAGCCGTATTGTAGATCTCGTCCTCGCTCACATCGGCCACCGCTCCAATATTCGACATCAAATCTTCATCTTTCAACATCGCAATCGGAGCCGCCCTAGGCTTCGGAACCGCCACAGAGATGGGCGCGGGGCGCTCTGCCGGAACCATCACATATTCCTTCACAATCCGCTCTTCAGGCTCCGGGGCGCGTTGACTACGAAAAGCCATCGCCACACCCACCGCCATCATTTGAATGAAAGCCACCAGCCCCAACACCCAACAGGAGACATGGAACACTCCAAGATTGGGCTTGCGGGACCGTTGCGAATTCTTCATCAGGAAGCCGAGTCTAAACAGCCGCGTGCCCCATGTCAACGGGCCTACACACCCATGAAAGCCACCTCAAATCTCATCCCCCGCCCCGTTGCCCTATCAGCGGAGCCCGATGAAGTGGCGCGCAGACTCTCCCACCTCCCTGGCCTCGTCTTCTTTGACACCGTCGGGAATCTCCCAACCAACCACGCCCCGCCCATCTCCATCATCGGAGCCCGCCCCGTCGAGATCCTCCAAGGCCACATTTCAGAACCCCTCAACCTTCAATCCACCCTCAAATCTCACCAATCTCCCTCATCCCGCGATTATGGGTTCCCAGCCGGTGGAGCCTGCGGGTGGGTCGACTATGATGGCCGCTACACCTTCGGCATCTACCCCGAACTCCTTATTTACCATCACCAAACCGGCGAATGGTGGGAAACGGGAACTCTTTCCTCCTCCCTCAAAGATCCAAAACACACACCCGATTTCGCCCTCGGCCCGTGGCGGGATTCCCTGGAACGCCCCGCTTTCCTCACCGCTGTTAAAACCATTAAGGAATACATCGCCGCCGGTGACATCTACCAAGTGAACCTTTCTCGACGTCTCCGCTCGAAATGCCACGCTCCCGAGGGGCTCCTTTCTCTTTACGAGAAGCTCCGCAACTCCTCCCCCGCTCCCGCCGCCTCCTACCTCAACCTCAGTGGACGCGAAGTCCTCTCGTCCTCTCCCGAAACCTTTCTGCGTTTCTCCGGCCGGGAGATCGAGACCCGCCCCATCAAAGGAACCCGCCCCCGCTTCGCTGATCCCGAACTCGACTCCAAGTCCGCCTTCGACCTCCAGTATTCCGAAAAGGAACGCGCCGAGCTCGTCATGATCACCGACCTCCTCCGCAACGACCTCGGCCAGGTCTGCGAATTCGGCTCGGTCCAAGTCACCGACATGCTCCAGCTTGAAAAATTGCAGCACGTTCACCACCTTGTCTCGACCATTCGCGGCACCCTCGCTCCCGAACACTCTCCCCTCTCCGCTCTTGCCGCCTGCTTCCCCGGCGGCTCGATCACCGGCGCCCCCAAGAAACGAGCCACCGAAATTATCGCCGAACTCGAATCCGTTCCCCGCGGACTCTACACCGGCGCCATTGGATACCTTGGCTTCAATGGCGAATCCCAGTTCAATATCGCCATCCGCACCCTCATTCACGAAAACGGCCAGCTCGATTACCACGTCGGCGCCGGTATCGTCGCCGATTCCGACCCTGCCGCTGAGTTCGAGGAGACAGAGCACAAGGCACGCGGCGTGAGACTGGCGCTTGGCTAATAAATGCCCGCCCTGCCTGCTCATCTTCTGGCGATTCTTGGAGCACCCCGTGGACCGCCTGGCACGAGACCCGTATTCGCTCCAAAGGCCATCCCGTTTCCAATGCCTCACGCAAGGATACATCCATTGCGTGATAGAAAGAGCAGCTCGCGGCGAATTCGAGAGGTTCTGGCTTTGACGATTAGAAGAACAACTTCCCGCTGAAGATAAAGGTCTCGGTATCGACATCCTCATCCGCAACCCGATCAAGCATGATCAGAGGTATAAAGCTGCAATTGTAGACAAACTCGGCACTGAGTGCGAAATTCGGAGTAATGAACGTCTCCACGCCAACCGCAAGCTGATGCCGACTTTCAAATTGATCTCCCTCGTTCCCCAGCTTCCCGCGTCCATAGACCAGTGAAATCCGAGTCGGGTTATCAAAAGCCTCGGTATCGTATGCCGCACCAAGCGTGAGCGCATTCACCGAGCCACCACTGGCCGGCCAGTCACGCTCATTCTGACTGTATTCCGCCATGAGGGAAAACGGTCCATTCTTCGCCTCAACCCAGGCATTGATGACTCCGTTGCGCTCGCGGGTCGTCATCACATTGGAATTCACGCCAGGATGATTCGCATCATCGCTATCGTAAATACTGGAATAGAGATAACCACCTCCCACTGAGACGTCCCAGCTAGCCACCTTCAAATCATACCTCCCGCTCACCGCGAAGTTGCTTCCAAAAGTCCCGCTGGGGGTCTCCACAACCCGAAGCTGGCGCCCTCCATTGAGAGCCGTCATAGCAACCTTCCAATTCTCGCCCACATACCCGAGCTCTGCCGCCACATCGTAAGCATCAACTCGGTAGAAGTGATTATTCACCGAATGGGTGATCGGATTGTAAGCTCCCTGATGACCAAAATTAACGGTCATCTTACCCACCGAAAAGGACCACGGATCCCGCAGCCTCAGGTCCCCTCGCTACAAACGCAGCCTCGATGCCGCCATCAAAAACACCCTTGAGTATGGCGAGATCCCCAACTTCGCTCAATGGAAGCACAACTGCATAGTCACAGTGACCAGCGAGTGATGACCAAAACTTCACCCCCAATCGTTCTCAACCTAATCGAACCCCCTCAAGCAAACCAATCCCACAAACACAAAAGATCGCCACGACACATCTCGTATGAATACTCTCCCACATGAAGTTCATCACCATACTCCTCCTCCTCCCCTTCACCCTCTTCGCCAAAGAAGACCGCCTCATCATCGTCGGCGCTTCCTACGGAAAAAACGTCCTCGCCATTTGCGAACCCGACGGCTCCGTTCTCTGGAAATACGACACCGGCGGCCCCGAGCGAGGCCACACCGGTCACCACGACCTCCAACTCCTCCCCAACGGAAACATCCTCTTCCACGACTCCTGGTCGGTCACCTCCGAGATCACCCTCGACCGCAAGATCACTTGGAAGCACGACTCCAAAGAGGCCAGCGTCCACGCCTTCCAACGCCTCGCCAACGGCCACACCATGATCGCTGAAAGCGGCCTCGGCCGCATCGTCCACCTCGACAAAGACCGCAAGATCACCAAGGAAATCCCCCTTCCCAAAGACGGCCGCCACCAAACCCGCATGGTCGAAATCCTCCCCAACGGCCACTACCTCTCCTGCGCTGAAAACCCCGGCGTCGTCACCGAATATGACCCCACCGGCAAGATCGTCTGGGAATACCCCACCAACACTCGCGTCTTCGGAGCGATCCGCCTCAAGAACGGCAACACCCTTATCGCCTCCGGCAGCGGAAACTCCATCCTCGAAGTCTCACCCGACAAAAAAGTCATCTGGGAAATGGCCAAAAAAATCCCCGGCACCGACATCGAACTCGCCTGGACCACCGACCTCCAAGAACTCCCCAATGGCAACCTCGTCATCGGCAACTGCCACGCCGGCGATAAGAATCCCCAGATCGTCGAACTCGACAAAGACCGCAAGGTCGTCTGGACCTTCGACCAATACGAACTCGTCGGCAACGGCCTCGCCTGCTGGGAAGTTCTCGACGCCAAACAAACCGCCCTCGTCCGCTCTCTCCTTCAGAAGGAAAAAAAAAAGTAGTCCCAAAAGCGAAAGGTAAATCGCCCCTCTCCCTCCTGAAACGCCGCCTGCCAAACCACCCCGCACTGAAGCTTGGCCTCGACTCCAAATCCCCCTTCGAAGCCTACCAGGCCATCACCGCCCCCGATTTCCTCGCCACCCTCAATCCCAACCAAACGCGTTCCCTCACTCAGCTTCGCGATGTCCTCGCCGCCAACCTCCGCGTCGCCGGCCACCCCAACTTCCCCCCGCCCACTGGCTACGCCATCCAAAAACACCTTGGCTGGAGCCTCTTCCTCCACAAAGACCTCAATCCCGAACAACTGAAACGCACCCTTCAACTCGTCGATCAACAACTCCAAGCCATCATCGACCGAGTCCCCGCACCCGCCGTCGCCTCTCTCAAAAAAGTCCCCCTCTTCTTCACCCCCGCGCCTGATGGCCAAAGCGGCGCCTGCCATCACCCCAGCTCCGGATGGCTGGCCGACAACAACTTTCCTGTCGAACTCGCCAAATCCATTCAATTCACCGGCATCCACGACTTCGAAAAGGAAACCCGCCGCATGCCCAACTTCGTCCTCCACGAACTTGCCCATGCCTACCACAACCACCTTCTCGGCGACGACCACCCCGACATCCTCGCCGCCTTTAACGCTGCCAAAAAATCCGGCACCTACCAAAACCTCGTCAAACGTTCCGGCGATCCCGCGAAACCCTACCGTATTTCCGACGGCGAAACCTACGCCATGTCCAACCAGATGGAATACTTCGCCGAAGCTACCGAAGCCTACTTTCACGAGAACGACTTCTACCCTCACCGTCGTGCCCAACTCCTCGAGCATGACCCCAAACTCGTCCCCGTCCTCGAAAAAGTCTGGGAAGTCAAAAAGCCCACCCTCCCTGTCCTCGCCGCCAATCGCATCGTCTTCCTCGGCGACTCCATCACCAATTCCCGCGACTTCGTCACCGACCTGCAAGCCGCCCTTCACCTTCAGGGACACACTCCCGAAGTCATCCCCATCGGCCTCGGCTCCGAGGGCGTCACCGGACTCACCGAACCCGGCCACCCCTTCCCACGACCCGACGTCACCGAGCGCCTCGACCGAGCCCTCGCCAAAACCAAACCCGACCTCGTCATCGCCTGCTACGGCATGAACGATGGCATCTACCACCCCTTCTCCGACGACCGCTTCGTCGCCTACCAAAAAGGCATCCGAAGCCTCATCGAAAAAGTCAAAGCCAGCGGTGCCCAACTCATCCTCATCACCCCTCCTCCCTTCGACGTCCAAGCCCCCGGCGCCAAAAAAAACGCCGTCGACCTCGGCGCACCCGTCTTCTCCTGGCGCAACATTTACAAGCACTATGACCGCGACGTCATCGCCCGCTACGCCCAGTGGATCCTCTCGCTCAAACCCCAGGTGACCGACGTCATCGACGTCCACACCCCCATCAACCACCACATGACCGCGACTCGCAAAAGCAAGCCCGACTACACCCTCTCCAACGACGGCGTCCACATCAACGCCCTCGGCCACCGCATCATGGCCGGCGCCATCTACCAAGGTCTCTTCGACAAGCCCCTCCCCGAGCTCCCCGCCGACCTCGTCAAATTCTACAAGTCCCGCCAAAGCCACCTTTCCCCCGCCTGGCTCACCCACACCGGCCACACCCGCCCCGGCGTCAAACCCGGCCTCCCCCTCAAAGAAGCCCAAGCCCGCGCCGCCTTCGTCATCCGCTAAACGAGGCAGCGCTTTTGCAGCACACCTCCATGTTTGCAATGAGTGCGGGTCTCTGCACCTTCTCAATCAAACGAGCGCGCTGTCTTCACGATCCGTGAAAAATTCACGCGGGTCAGCATTGGCTTCCAAATCGCTCCATTCATTGAGGGAGGCGCGTAGTTGGCCCCTCTCAAATTTGGGGGGCCTCCCTGATTTTGAGGCTTTCGCTGACCCAATCACGAGGAGCGCATATCTGCATGGATTTCATGACCCCTCTAACCTGCCCGTTTTAGGGCCGCCGTTTAGCGGAAATAGAAAAACGCTTTCGCGATAAGATCTCAATGCCCCGCTAAGTAATTACCCTGCTCACTGGCCCATCCTGGAATCTGGTGCATTGTGTCCCTTCTCCTTCCGGCTCACCGTATCACTCATGCCCTCGCTCATTTCAAGTTTCCGCGCCTTGATCACTCAAGCTGCGCTTTCCCTATGGGCAATCACTTTCCTAATCTCCACAATCACCGCCACTCCTGTCCTTTCGGAGTTTCTGGCCAGCAACCGAAACTCTCTGAACGACGAAGATGGAGAATCATCCGACTGGCTCGAAATTTACAACCAAGGCACCTCGACGATAGATCTCGGGGGGTTTGCTCTCAGTGATGACCTCGTCAATCCACGCAAGTGGAGATTCCCAACAGGAACCACTCTAGGTGCGAACGCCCGTCTTCTCGTTTTTGCCTCGGGGAAGGATCGCACGACAGGCGTCCGGCTCCACACAAATTTCGAACTCTCATCTTCAGGTGGCTCGCTTTCTCTCACTGCCCCATCCGGAATCGTTGTTTCGGAGTACCCGAATTACCCCAAACAACGGCGCGACGTCTCCTATGGGATTGCCAACAATGGGACGGTTGCTTTTCTCTCCCCCTCAACACCCTCCGGCAACAATGGCTCCCCACTGAGCGGCTTTGTTGAGGACACTGTTTTTTCAAAGAAACGCGGGTTCTATGACGGTCTCGTTTCCGTGAAAATCACTTCCGCCACCCCCGATGCTTCCATCCGCTACACCTCGGACGGGTCTGTGCCGACTCCGACCCGCGGCATTCTTTACAATGATCCCTTTCTCGTCACGTCCAGCTCTGTCATCAGAGCCATCGCCTACAAGTCGGGCATGATTCCGACAAACGTCGATGCCCAATCCTACCTCTTCACCTCTGATATCGTGACCCAGGATGAGATGAATCCGGCCATCACCAACTCTTTCACGTATCGCGATGAGATTCATGAAGCCTTAAAAGCCCTTCCTGTTGTTTCACTTTCATTTACCGACTCAGACGTTTTAGGATTCGCTGGCATTTATGAAAATCCGAACGTCAAGGGCCGGAGTAGCGAACGCGAAATCCACTTTGAATACTTTGATCCCAATTCCCCCGACGACTCCACCCACGAACCAGCCGGACTCAGAATTCACGGCGGAAACTCGCGGCAACACCCCAAAAAACCCCTCCGCATCTACTTCCGGGAAGATTACGGAAACTCCCGTCTCGACCATGACCTTTTCCCGGAATCACGGGTGAGATCATTTAAGACCCTCCTCCTACGTGGCGGCGGGCACGACGCTTGGACCTTCGATAGCGGATGGGATGAAGCCTCCTTCATTCGCAATCAATTTCTGCACAACGTCCAGCGAAACATGGGGCAACCTTCGCCACATGGAAAACACGTCAATGTCTTCTTGAACGGACAATACTGGGGCCTCTATGAACTTCAGGAATTCCCTCACGAACACTACAATGCCGACCACCACGGGGGCGACCCCGAAGATTGGGACGTGGTCAAGCACGGTCAAAAGGTTGAGGCGGGAGATGCCGGTGCCTGGGATGCCCTGATCGCGATCGCAAACAACGGCATCAACTCGTCATCCGATTATGAGGCCATTCAGAAATACCTCGATGTCGAAAACTTTGCCGATGCCATGATCCAGCGGATCTGGGCCAGTGACGAGGACTGGCTCTCACCATTCTTTTTCAACGGCATCGATGTCAGCACTTTCCCCGAAGACAAGAATTGGTATGTCGCCAGAAAGAGCCGCAACGGCACGACCAAATTTTACTTCTACAGCTGGGATGCGGAGATGTCCATGGGCATCCCCTTCTCCGGCTTCCAGACATTTGAAATCGACTTCGCAAGGGTCGCCAACGGCGGGTCGCCCGGAATCATTTATGACGCCCTGCGCCGCTTTCCGGAGTTTCAACTCTTCTTTGCAGACCGCATTCAAAAACACCTGCTTCTTGGAGGCGCTCTTACCTCGGAACCACTCAGCGAGACCTGGGACCACTATACCAATCGGGTCCGAACCCCAGTCGTTGCAGAATCCGCCCGCTGGGGAGTGCAGGCTTGGCTTGAGGATGATCGCTCCAGCCCCTTCACCAGGAACAGGCAATGGACACCCGCTGTTAATTGGGTGCGGAATCAGTTCATCCCCAACCGGACCGGGGAAGTGCTAGATCACTTCCGGACGGTCGCCCTCTACCCTTCGACCAACGCCCCCATCGCCACCCCGACCGGGAACACTTCATCGACCCCAGTAGACGTCACGCTATCTACGGGCACGGACCATGCCACAATTTATTACACAACCGATGGCAGCGACCCCCGCACTCCAGGTCGCAGTTCCCTCCTCTCGTTCGTTGATGAAGATTCGGAAGTCCGCGTCATCGTCCCCACGGCTTCCATCAACAGCGAGATTGGGTTTAATTGGCGTAGCAATGCCCCGCCGTCGAACATTGACGACTGGATCACCGGGCGAAATGGTGTGGGGTTTGAACAGGGAAACGGATACCAAACGTTGATCTCCACCCCGCTGAATTCGATGTTCGATGTCAATGCATCGGCCTATCTCCGTTTTCAATTCACCATCCCGGATCAAGCGACTCTTGAAAGCCTTGGCAGTCTGACATTAAGAATGCGCTACGACGACGGCTTCGCCGCTTACCTGAATGGGGCCCTCGTCGGTTGGGAGAATTTTGGCAGCTCGGCCTGGAACTCCGCCTCCTCAGCTTCCCGCTCCGATGTCGATGCCGTTCGCTATCAAAACTTCGACCTTACTCCTCAACTGGTTCAACTTCAGGTTGGGGTCAATGTCCTTGCCATTCACGGCCAAAACCGGTCCAGCCGGAGTAGCGATTTTTTGGTTCAAGCCCTTCTCTTCACAAGCTCCGGAATTCCTGCCACGGTGTCGGAATCCGCACTGGCTTTCGACAGCACCTTCCCGATTTCCGGGAGCATCTTGGTGAAAGCACGCACACTCAGCGACTCCGGCCAATGGTCTGCTCTCACCGAGAACTATTATTCCATTGCCACCCCTGCCTCAGCAGAAAATTTCATTGTCAGCGAGATTCACTACCATCCTGCGGACGCCGAATCCGATCAAGAGCTGGCGATCTCAACCAACAAAGACGACTACGAATTTCTGGAATTTCTCAACACCTCGGACGGTGACATCGACCTCAGCAAGTGCCTCTTTGATCGGGGGCTCACCTTTACCTTTGCCCAAGGCAGCACGATTCCCGCCGGAGGTCGGGGCGTCATTGTGAGTAATCGCGCCGCCTTCCTTGCGAGATACGGAAGCACCGCCGATCCCTTCATACTGGGCGAATTTGAAGCTGGCTCAAACCTCTCTAATAGCGGCGAAACTCTTGCCCTCCGAAATCCTGAAGGAGGATTCATCTTTTCCTTTTCCTACAATGACAAATCTCCATGGCCGACCGGGCCGGACGGGGAGGGCCCAAGCCTGGTCTTGACCGGCCCTTCAATTCCGACCGCTAAACTTGGCGAAGCGACAAGCTGGCAAGCTTCCTCCCTCCCTCACGGCAGCCCTGGTTCTTCCGGTGATTTTTCTTTCCCACAATGGGCACGCAATGTTTACGGCAGCTCCACCAATCTAGGGAGCGGGCCAGAAGAAATCGCCCCGGGGGAAACCGAATCGAACCTCATCATCTATGCCCAGGGAGCCGACCTCAACAATGGAGTCCTTTGGACCACCCATCCGGTCACCGCCGACGGGAATCAATTTGTTGCCTTCACTTATCAGGTCCGGACCTCCCTCCCGGATGTTTCAGTCGTTCCGGAATTCAGCACCGACCTTGTCACCTGGAAACGGAGCACCACCCCCGTCTCCCGCATCGTCCAGCCCGATGGCACCACACTCATCACTGTTCGTCCTTCCGCTCCGATCGCGCCCGGTCGTAAGATCTTCGTTCGACTTTTCGTAACTTCCGCGCCCTAACTCAAATCACCCTGTCCCGATCTCGTGAATTTCTATGACGATGACCCCATCACGATCGGCTACCAAGGCGATCAAACCATTCCCGACAGCTTCTCCCTTTCAAAAATCGTCGGCTTCGGATCGCTGACGAAAAAGTAAGAAGGGGTATGGGAAGTGCCCCTTCGCACCTCCCCCTGAAACCAAATCCGGGATTACTTCTTCCGATCGTGGTCGATCTTGAAACTCCGACCGCGAAGGGTCGCATTGCGAAGACCATCAACAACATCGTTGGAGATCTCCTCACTCACATCGACGAGAGTGTGCTTCGGGAAGATCGTGATCTTGCCGAGCGAGCCATCGGGGACATTACACTCGCGATAGATCATTCCCGCAATGTCGCCCGGCTTAATGTGCTGGGCCTTGCCAAGATTGAGGAAGAGGCAAGACATGCCCTTGGAATTGTTACGCTCCGGCTTGGCCCCGCGCTCACGATCCTTTCGTTCCGGCCGCTCTTTACGATCACCACGATCATCTTTCCAGCTGGAGCGTTGACGCTCGTTGGCAAAGGCTTCCTTTTGCTTATCTTCGGCAATGAACTCTCCCTCACGGGTCGTCGACTCACGTAAAAGAGAAAAGGCTGCATTAGCAATATCAGTCGCGGTGTGCCCCTGCTCAAGCAGTCGGTCAAGGTAGGTTTGATAGTCGCCTAACTTTCCAGTCTCCAGACGCTCTTGAATCGTCTGGAAAAGATTATCGGCCCGCTTTCCTTCCACCTGCTCCTGACTCGGAACACGCTCACGACGAATCGTTTGGCGAGTGTATTTCTCAATCGTCTGGAGGCGATAGATGTCTCGTCCAAAAACAAAGCTTACCGCTTTCCCGGAACGACCGGCACGTCCGGTCCGGCCAATCCGGTGAACGTAGTCCTCGGGGTCGTGCGGGATCTCATAGTTCACCACAAGATCGATATCATCGACATCGAGACCACGGGCCGCCACGTCGGTGGCGATGAGAACCTCGATCGTCCCCTCGCGAAATCGAGCCAAAACGCGCTCCCGCATTTGCTGGGTCATGTCACCATGGAGCCGGTCAGTCGAGTAGCCACGGGCCAAAAGCCCCTCGGTCACCTCGTCGACAAGTCGCTTGGTGTTACAAAAGACGAGGGCAAGTCGTGGCGGGTCGATATCAAGAAGACGGGAGAGCACCTCCACCTTCGAGCGTTGGCGAACTTCACAACAAGACTGGTCGATGGCATCCACCGTCAGGGATTTGCGCTCGATCTCGACCGTCTCGGGTTTCTTGCCAAAATTCTCGATCAACCGACTCACCCTGCGGTTCATCGTGGCCGAAAAGAACATCGTCTGTCGATCCTCCGGCAATGCTGCAAGCAGTTCCTCCATCTCATCCTGGAAGCCCATGTCCAACATGCGGTCGGCCTCATCCAAGATCACCGTCTTAATATTCCGGGGATCAAAACTCCTCCTCTTTAGGTGATCGAGCAGACGCCCTGGCGTTCCCACCACGACATGAGCCCCTTTGCGGAGCCCCTTCAACTGGCGGTCGATGGGAGTCCCGCCATAGACCGGAAGAGCACGAAGTCCCTTGATTTTGCAACCAAGGCGGAAAACCTCCTCACACACCTGCACCGCGAGCTCGCGAGTAGGGCAAACAATGAGGGCCTGGGGTTCCGCCAGATGAGGATCAATCCGAGCAAGGGTAGGCAAGGCGAACGCAGCCGTCTTACCGGAGCCGGTTTGAGAAAGCCCGATGAGATCCTTGCCTTCGAGAGCCAGAGGAATGGTTTTGGCCTGAATCGGCGACGGGCTTTCAAACCCCATGTCGAGCACAGCGGCGAGGAGGGGTTCGGGGAGACCGAGTTCGGTAAACGGAGGAGTATCCATAGGGTGTTAGGTCGTAGTCAGACTTCGGAAGAATAATCGTCGCGAAGAGGCGTGAGGTTTCAACCTTTGCCCTTAATAGCAAGAAGGAAACGAAAGTTCCCCGAAACCAAGTGTCGCCTTACTTTTTCCGCCAAAGGAGAAAAATGACCCCGCACAAGCCACCTAACAGAGCCGCCGATGGCTCCGGAATAGAGGAGGCATCCGCAACCTGTTCGGCGGCGGATAGATTGTTGGTGAGAGTAACCAAGCTACCCAGAGCCAACCAGAACTTGAGGGTGAATGAATTCATGGAAAGAGGTTTCAGGAAAGACCCTATCCAGCATTTCAAAAAAAATCAAACAAAAGTGACGGAACTTCTTGAAGCAAGTTTTTCCGATATCACTCACCCACAGCTCATTATATCTTTTTGGAAATTAAAAACCGAAGAGAAACTCTTCCCGTCAATCCCTCTGCTCTCGGCCGGATTTGGCGGCGGCCCTTTGAAATTCCTCCCGCACCTTAGAGCCATCGGCATTCTCAAAATCACTGCGCTGAACCATTAAGATATAGGCCCGCCTTTCAATCGGATCGATCCAGCCCTGGGTCCCATAAAGCCCGCCATGTCCAAACGTTCCGGGTGAAAACGGAGCCGTAACCCCCTGCGGCTGTTTCGTAATTGCACACCCCAACCCCCAGCCATTTCCCGGAGTAAACCCGGTCTCCAGCTCCCCTGTCTGAACCGAAGAAAACTCCCGCACCGATTCTGGTGACACCAATCCAGACCCTTGCTTTAAAAGACTACGACAAAATCGAGCGTAATCCTCCGCGGTCGAAAAGAGGCCGCCATTTGCCTTTGGGTAACGCTCGCTCGTCTCCAATCGACCATGGGTCACCCAATCATGGGAGGTCCTTTCCCACCCTCCTCCCTCCATTCGACCGTAAATCGAGGCAATCCGCGGAATCTGACTCGCATCCGGGTAGAAAGTCGTATCCTTCATTCCAAGCGGATCAAATATCCGCGTGCTGACAAATGTCGGGAAATCCATGCCGGAAAGCACCTCGACGACACGCCCAACCATGTTGATGCTGGTCTGGCAATAGCGCCACTCGGTTCCAGGAGGAAAGTTCACCGGTTTTGACACAATCAGCGGAACAAGCTCCGAAAGCCTCATGCAATCGTCTTCTTCCTCCAGGCTCAAATCGCTCATCCCGGAAGTGTGACTCAGACACTGGCGCAAGGTCACTGTCACCGCCACCCCACTCGAATCTTTGAGTTCCAAAAATTCCGGCAAATGTTTGGCCAACGAATCATCGAGAGAAAGATTTCCCTCTTCCACCATCATCATCGCCGCAATTCCCGTGATCGGCTTGGTCATGGAAGCGATGCAAAAAAGAGCGTCCTTCTTCATTGGAAGCTCTCTTTCAAGATTCTCGTAACCTGCCGTCACCGTGGAAAGCGTCTCCTGGGCATCGGTCACCACCGCCACCGCTCCCACGATCTCCCCTTCCGCAATTGCGCCATCAAGCGCCGCCCTAATCTCCGAACACCGCATTCCCCCTACTTGAGCTCAATTTTGAGTCGATAAAAGTCTTTCCCCTGCACAACCGGCAGATCACTTCGATAAGTCACCCTGCTCCGGACTCCCGGTCCGAACACCTCCGCCACCTTGCTCGCGGCCGCCGAAGCCCAATCGTTCAGAGCGTCAGCCGATTGCAGCACAATGCGAGCGGCATCGGCATTCACGCGACGGTCGAAGGAAAGCTCGGCAAATCGCACACCCTCGATTTCCACCAGCTCGATATCCAGTGCCCCCATCAGCGCATACGTAGTCAAATCTCCGGAAAACGGCAGTCCATCATCCGCTCCTGGCGAACCATTCGTTCCCACACTTGGCCGCCAATTGCCGGCATCAGCCCCGAAACCATCAACAAGGACGAGACTTGCCCCACTTCCATCAACCGCATCGGGCCAGGGAAACTTGTCATTATACTCAACCTCGCGCACCAACGTTCCGGCTCCAAAGGAGAGCTTCACACGTTCTCCCCCGTTCGAGAGGCTTTTGGAAAACTCTCCGATCACAAAATCGGGAGTCTCCGCATAACCATGACGTAGATTGAAGGCCTCTTCATTGGCCACAATCACGAGCCTCTCGCCCGGAGCAATTGTCATCTTGCTTCCTTCAACGAAATCAAACTCGATCCCCTTGGTGAATCTTAACTCCGAAAGGTCAAGCCCCTCGCTTCCAATATTCATGATTTCAACCCACTCAAAATCTTGTTCCCCGACCGTCGGCAGGAACGCCAACTCGGTCTCGGAAGGCGGCACCGGATGATACATCATCTTGCTGATGACAAGGTTGTCGAGGTAGGGCTGGATCGATGGGGCACCTGCCACAAACTCAACCGGCTCCGACCAGTTGCTCCAGCGCCCGGTGTCATCCTGATGACGAACGCGCGCTCGGTAAGTGCGCCCGACTTTGGTTGCCGGAGGAACATCCACCGTCTCCGCAAAAGTCATCAATTCCCCGGACTCCCAAATCGAAGCCCACTCAAATGCGGGTCTCTCTCCCGGCGGCAGCACCAATTCACGCGCACCCACGCTCATCTCAAATCCCAAATCATTGCTTCCAAGGGACCGGTTGTGCACTTCAATTGCAACCACGTTTGCCCCTTCAACAAAGAGATTCGTGCTAACCTCAAAATCATCAAAAACAGACTCGTTTCCGTTGCTCTCGGCCAAAGAAGAATGAATGACATTCGTCCCATCTGCAAACCCTTCGCGAAATGCCTCCTGTCCGTTCACATAGACCACCACCCCGTCATCCACAAGAAGGCTAAAAATAAAACCAGCAATCAAATCGAGGTCAGTGACATTCACCGTGGTCCGAAAATATCCGGTGGAAATTCCCCGACCGATCGTTGTCCCAAAAACGGGAAGACCCGTGACACTTCCAAATCCCGCTGGTGCCGCTCCTGAACTCCATCCAGAGTCGTCAAAGCCAACTTCACGCCAGGCTGTCCCTTGATCCACGTTGTTATCGAGATAGGACCACACCCGCCCCTTTGACATAATCTCGCGGAATCCCCCTCCCAGAGAAGTGATTTCCGCAAGACGCCACTCCATTGCCTGAAAGGTTCCCGCACCCTGGGGGTCGGAGAATGGCGTGCTGTTAAAAGCCAGCCCATCCTGAGGGAATCCGGCAGCTCCGCTATAAGTGAGACTCGGCATTGCCGGCAACGCCGAGTCAGCCACTAGGGCATCAAGATAGGCATCGCGCCCCTCCCGGCCCGAAAGCCCGGCATCGTCGGAAATGGAGGGCATCAGGCCATTCGTTCCGCCCACCCAACTTCCTCCGGTGAAGGCGAATTTCTTCATCCCGCTAACCACCCGGTCCAAAGGAAGATCCAACTGCCCGCCGCCCGGTGCGCCGCGCCAACGCGCTTGGTCAGCAGGAACCAAATCCTCAATTTTTTCCGCCAAAGGATCAATCATCAGGTCAATCTGCTCGGACGTCCAAACCAGATCCCGCAGCTCCCGCACCGTATTGAGATAATCGATACTGAAAGGTTCTCGCGGAGTATTACCGGTCGTGCCAAAAATGGCCAGCTTTGGAAAATCCACCCCGCCGTTCCAGTTCGGTCCCCAACTCGTATCCGAATCCCAGGGCAAAACGTTCAGCCGCCCCAACGGATTGGTCGCCGAAGGTTCAAAGTAATAGGCCCGATTTTTCAAGTGCTCTGCAATGTTCGGCTGCACGTCGTAGTGACGGATCATGTCAACAACCGCATGGTAGTGATTCCAGCTTTCCCAATTCACATGTTCGCGGAGCCAGGTGTCATCTTTCGCCGGATTCAACTGCCTGATGATCGTGGAAAAATCCGAACCATCATTGACAGCGCCTGCCGCTTGATAGCGCTGCACATCCAATCCGTTCGTCCGGTAACTGATGAGCTTATAGAGGTTGCCTTTCTCCAATTCATGGGAGTCAAGAAAGCGCGAATCATACTCCTCCAAAGCCAACAACATCCCGTAATAATCCCCTTGAAACTGGCTCGTCGCCTCATCAGCACCCTGCACAACCCGGAGATGTGCCCAGTGCGTGAACGGCGCGGGCGTCCCGGTCAAATTCCACATCAAATGGTTCGTCGCCTGATCCATCCCCCAGGTCGAGTTGGAACGCGAACCAATCATCTTGTGGGTCGCGAGAAACTTCCAGGGTTGCGGATACTTCTCCCCGTCACGATCACGGAAAGTTGGATAGTTCCCGCGATTGAAGCGGAACTTCAAACTCCGTTTCCCGTTTCCCGAATACCGAGCATTCCGCTGGCGAAGCCGGTAGCGGGCGTTGTCATAGACCTCGCCATCATAAACGAAGGTGCAGCTCCAGTTATACTCACTCCGGGCATCAAAATTGTTCGAAGGAATCCGGTCCCCGCTATTGTAAGCCACCGCCTGATTGAAATTCGCCGCCGTTGTCAGGACGTGATAAACGGGAACCGATTCAAGAGTCTCCGCTGAAAACGTTCCCGCTGTCGTTTCAAAATCAGGCACTCCGTCATATTGGAAATACCCAAAATTCAACCGCTCATCATCGGCATAAGGAACACGCACTTCAGCCCCTTCCGAATCTTCCACCGTGATTCGATATCGCACCAAGGTTCGGTTTGGCCGCGGTGCCAATGCTGCCGTATAAATGCCATCCTCGGCCACCTCATCAACTCCCACTCCATCGTCCAACATGGCATGCATCGTCCAATTCTGTTCATAAGCCGGATTGGGGGTCCTTGGGCCGGTTGGATTCGACAAAAGGCCTGAGGTTGATTTCGCCAGAAAAGCCGGGACATAAGCACCCGGCGCCACATCCTGTGCCTCCAGAGTCACCGCCGCCACCCCCTCCGGATCCGTGACTTTCGCCGTGATCACGACCGTCTCCCCCGCCTTTGGATTTTTGGGAGAATGATCCACTTGGCGAATCGCCGGCGGAGCCACCTCTGAAAAAACAGTATTGCCGATCCCGGGAGAGGGCTGGGGCGGAGCGGACCTATCCGGCTCGGGCCGAATCAATTCCACATTCACCCCAAAATCGCTGCTGCGCAAAGAAATATTGAAGGCGTGGATCGCGATGACATTCGTCCCTTCCTGAAGTTGCGCTACCGCACTCGTAAACTCCGTCTCCTGCCACTCGTTTTCATTGCCACTCCTATTGGCTGTCTCTCCAATCGTAAGCTGCCCCACCTTCAAATTGTCTGTCCGGAAAACCTCCTGCCCGTTGATGGAGATCACGAAACCATCGTCCAAAAGATAGCGCAGCAAAAGCTTCGGCGGGATCTCACCCGCCGCCACCTCAAATTCGCGACGAAGAAAAATGCTCGTGTGACCATTCCGCATCTCGGTAATCGGAGGATCAAAAACCATTGTTCCCACAATGCCGTATCCAATCGGCAGGGCCTGCGTCATCCACGTTCCATCCTCCGCAAAATCCTCCGCAGTCCATGCATTGAGAGGTGAAGACGCCTCGCTCGTTCCCCTCCGCCAACGCCACCCGTCAGCGCTTTTCGGAATCAAGGTCAGCTCAGGTAGGACCACAATCTGCGAACTCCGCCACGACCCACCCAAATCATTGTCCAATTCCGGATTGATCAACTCCATGGAAGATCCCGCGCCTCCCGCTCCCGTCGGCCACGGAAAATGATCTGAATAACTCACCGTCCCTGCAACCTGGCCATTTGGCTGACGTAATTCCACCGTCTCCCCTTCGCCCGACAGCCCACCATCAAAAGGCCCCAGCGCACTCACTCCAAATCGATCCCTCAAGGCCGCCGGATTCTGCGCCACCACCACAAAGCCCCCCGCTTCAATCTCACTTCCCGCCGGAAAAATATAGTCCACCCCATCATTAAAAAACCACCCGCCCAGGTCCACCACCCCGGCACCCGTGTTATGGAGCTCGATGAACTCGTCCCGTGCATCATTCGGCCGACTGTTATAGTGAATCTCATTGATTACGATTTCAGCTCGGAGACTTCCGGTCGCCATCAAAGCAACGAGGATTTCAGGACGGATCTTCATATGTCGAAGATACCCCTCAATTCAAATTCCGGAAAGCGAGAAGGTAGAATCAATAACACCTTTCCCCGAACAAATTCCTTTCAACTCTCGAAATGCCTCACTTCTCCGGCAATCATCAAAGGAAGATCTTCCGATGCCTTCGCTCCTCCCGGCCCTCTCCTTCGAGCGAATGACCCTACCCACCAGCCCGGGCTTCTATCGGCTCAAGGTCGTTCTAGGCAAAGAGTGATCGGCTCTCGATTTCTTGATTCCTTTTCCAATGGGGACTCTCTTTACTGCCGAAATGAGACTCTTCCCCGCCCTCATCCGCAAAATCAAACTCACCGGCGCCCCCGCCTGGCACCCACCCGTCAAAGCCCCCAAGCCCAAACTCTAAAGGTGCCACTTCGCTTCGCAAGCCCCCTCAACCAAGCTCTCAAATCTCATGATCAAATCTCTCCTCCTCATCTTCCTTCTCCTCCCCGCCCACGCTGAGTGGATCAACCTTTTCGACGGGAAATCCACCGACGGCTGGACGCCCCGCAATAAAATCATCCAGTTCGAAGCCAAAAACAACGAACTCCTCCTCCTCTCCAAAACCAACGTCTGGGTCACCACCAAGATCGAGATGTCCAACTTCGAAGCCGAGCTCGAAGTCTTCCTCCCCAAAGAGCCCGGCTTTAACTCCGGCCTCGCCTTCCGCTGCCAGGGCGCCAAAGGAAAACCCAAAGGCTACCAAATCGAAATCGACCGCAAGATCCCCGGCGGCCTCTACGGCATCGGCCTTGGCGGCTGGCTCAGCCAGAAAAAAGGCACCCTCAAAGAAGGCCAATGGAACCACTTCCGCGTCATCGCCCAAGGAGACCACGTCCGCACCTTCGTCAACGGCCAGCCCGTCTCCGACATCCGCGAAAAGAAGCAACTCAAAGGATATTTTGCCATCCAACACCACGGCAAAGGAGGCGTCGTTAAATTCCGCAAGATCCGCGCCCGCGAACTCCCAATCAAGACCACCTCACTCGAAAAACCCAACATCCTCTGGATCGTCGCCGAAGACATGAGCCCCGTCCTCGGCTGCTACGGCCACCCCGATGCCCGCACGCCCAACCTCGACGCCCTCGCCAGGGAAAGCCTCGTCTTCACGCACGCCTTCGCCGCCTACCCCGTCTGCTCTCCCTCACGCTCCTGCCTCATCACCGGCATGTATCCCACCACCACCGGCACCGGTCAAATGCGCTCCGCCTTCCCCCTCCCCACCGGCACCAAAGGCTTTCCCGAATTCCTCCGCGCCGCCGGCTACCACACCACCAACAACGTCAAAACCGACTACAACTCTGCCGATGCCCCCCGCCTCACTCGCGACTCCTGGGTCGAATCCAACCCCAAAGCCCACTGGCGCTCCCGTAAAAAAGGCCAACCCTTCTTCT
>Ga0308014_1000050_pt1 | contig 27034 bp, 25 predicted proteins | sample Neamet229_FD_203154 | JGI IMG/M metagenome (GOLD analysis project Ga0308014, IMG submission 203154) | Marine microbial communities from water near the shore, Antarctic Ocean - #229 | ecosystem: Environmental > Aquatic > Marine > Unclassified | place: Southern Ocean | collected 2014-07-28 | reverse complement strand
GGTCTTTTGCCTGGTTCTGGTGGATCGCGAAGAAGGCGGACGTCCGGCGATTGAGGCCGCCGGAGTGCCCGTGGTGAGCATTTTCACGCGGAGTGAGCTGCTGGGGGAATGAAATTTGAGCACTGAGATTTGAACGTTGAGCCCGTGGTTACGGGGGGCGTGAGCTTTGAACTTTGAACTCCTGCGAAGCGGGGTAGTTTTCGGCATGACCAAACTACTGATTACGGGGCTTGTTGTGGGATTGATTGCAGGCCTTGTGGGGGCGCTTTGTGGGGTGGGAGGAGGAATTATCATGGTGCCGGCCTTTGTGTTTGCGCTGGGGATGGCGCAGAAGACGGCGGTGGCAACCTCGTTGGCAGTGGTGGTGGTGTCGGGATTGTCGGGGACGCTGAATAATTTCACCAAGTCCGATTTGATTGATTGGCGAGTTGTCGGGGTGACCGCGGTGGGAGCGGCGGTGGCGTCTTGGTATGGTGCGGATTTGATGCGGAGCCTGACCAATGCCCAGCTTCAAAAGGGGTTTGGTGTTTTGTTGGTTGTTGTTGGAGCGAGGATGCTCTTGATGAAAGCGTAATCGGGCATAGTTTCTCGCCGTGGATTCGATCACACAGGCCGCCCTTGGAGGCGTGGTAGGCGAGCTGGTTCTCGGTCGTAAGTTGGGTTGGAAGGGTATGGCATGGGGGCTGTTCTTCGGGACTTTACCTGACTTGGATATTCTTGTGTATCCTTGGTTGGATCAGGCGGAGAAACTGCGATGGCATCGGGGCATTTCGCATTCTATCGCGATGATGTTGGTGGCGAGTTTTACTTTTGCGAAGCCGCTTTCGCTTCTCCATCGCAAGAAGGGGGTGAGTGCGAAGAGGGCAGGGTGGTTTGTGTTTCTGGCTTGGAGTACGCATGTTTTGATCGATGTCTTCACAAGCTATGGAACCCAGGTGTTTGAGCCTTTTTCCGATCAACGGGTGGCATGGAGCAACATTTTCATCATCGATCTTTTCTTCACCCTGCCTCTCTTGATTTGTGTGCTTTATTGGCCGTGGAAGTGCTTCGTATACCTCATTGAACGGTTACGCTGGAGGCGGGGAGATCAAGATCCAGAGGAGAAGCCAGACTTTCCTGCTTTTTCAACGCGCTGTGCGAAGATGGCGATTTCGGCGAGTTGTCTCTATGTGGTTTTCAGTCTTGTGATGAAGCTTTGGGCGGTGGATCAGATCAAGGGACATATGGCCGATGAACTGCCCAACGGGAAAGTAGTGATGGTGGCTCCCACGCCATTCAACACCTTGTTATGGCGCGGCTTGATCGAGACAGATGAGGCCTTCTTTGTGACCTACTGGTCGCCCTTTGACAGGGAGCCGGCAAAGTACGATTTTTTACCGAGGAAACGGAGTCTTGCGACAAGTTTTGACGGTAAGGAGCCTTTTGAAACTCTGAAATGGTTTTCGAGAGGGTATTGGATTGCCAGACAGGGGCCGGAGGGAAAGGTCGTCTTCATTGATGTGCGGTTTGGCGAGTTGCGGGATGTGGAATCGAAGCAGCAGCTTCCAATGTTCCAATGGCATCTGGAGTATGATGAGGATGGGAAATTGGGGGCAAATTCTTACCGCCCCAGAGATCTGAAAATGAAGGAGGCCCTCGGCTTGATCTGGCGGAGAATCTGGGGAAACAAGGAAGAATGGGAATCGATAAAGTCTTTTTAGGATTTGATCGCTCCTTTGGGGTAGCTTAGACCCTCTTAAAGAAATTTGAGTCGAAAACTCGCCATCGGAGATATCCACGGATGTCTTAATTCCTTAAAAACCCTCCTGACCATAGTCGCTCCTACCGCGGAAGACACGGTCATCATGTTGGGTGATTATGTGGACCGCGGACCTGACAGCAATGGAGTCATTGATTATCTCATCAATTGGCCGTGGGAAGCGAAACTGGTTTTGCTCAAGGGCAATCATGAGATCATTATGTCCGAGGCGACGTTCTCGGCCGAGCATCTCACTTACTGGTGTAGCGTTGGCGGATTGGAAACGATCGCATCGTACGATGCCAAATTTGCAAATATTCCTAAGAGTCATTGGGAGTTTATCGAGAAGGGCCAGGCCTCCTTCGAAACCAAGAAAGTGATCTACGTGCACGGCGGAGTTGCTCCGAAAAAGGCTCTCGCCAAACAGGATCCGGTCGACATGGCCTGGCGGCGGTTTCCGGATGCCAAGAAGCATTTTTCAGGCAAGCTGGTTGTTTGCGGGCATACAATCCAGCGGAAGGGAATCCCGACGGACGCCGGTCATACGATTTGCATCGATACGGCGGCCTGTCGTGGGGGGTGGTTGACCTGCCTCGAAGCAAAGACGAGGCGCTATTGGCAGGCCAATGAAAAAGGCCGGGCACGCAAGGGGGTTTTGAAGGAAAGAAAGGGTTCGAAGCAGGGAAAGCCTTCTAAGATTTCTTCCTCGCAAGAAAGTTGATCGAACGGCTTATTTGAAACCAGCAGATGAGCCCAACACCCAAGCTCAAGCTCCAGACTCCCAGCGCGATAAGATGGCCCTGATCCTTGAGGTTCAACGGCCACTCTTGAACAAAGAGGTAAACAGCGGCGAGGGCCTGGCTGACGAGAAAGAGGATGGGGAAGAGAAAGAAGAATGGTGACCAGACTTTGCTGGCCGGAGCGAGACCCGGGTGGGTTTTGACGTTTTGATTCCAGAGCTTTGCCCACCCAAAGACTACGACAAAGCTCCAAAGTGCGTTGAAGATGGGGAAGAAGAGAAAGCGGACCGCTTTGCTGCCGGTCAGCGGAGCGCCGAACATGCGCATCATTTCCCACGCGCGGAAAAGATAGACTGTGGCAAGAATGATCCAGAAGAGCAATCCAAGGCTAGCAAGCGAAAAGATGAGAGGCTTGGAATCTGGGTCGGGGACTTTCCATCCGGCGTAAAAGAGGCCTCCGGTGCCAATCAAAATCAGAAGAAAGACGAGGAAATTTGTGTGACGAAGATGAGGCAGGTAAAGCCCACCCGGAGGGCCGTCGGCAATGGTGCGAACCGTGGGTGGCGCATAGGGGTTTTCGTCACTGAGGTCGGATGGGGGAGTTTCATCGACCACTCTCCTAGCTACAGGAATCAGACCGACAATGGCTTCTGCTTCTTGTTGATCGTTGCTTCCGGATCGCCAAACTTTGTGATGGCCGAGTAGTTTCCTATCCAAGGCCATCAGGCGAAGCTCACGAAACTCCATGGGCCCGTGCTTTTTGTCGGCGATTTCACAAAACCATCCCGTGGATCCTATTGATTCGCGGGAGGGCTGTTTGAAGTTGCGTTGGGGAAGGTCGGCCACCGGTGGGGGTCTTTCTTAGAAATGGATGGCGTGACCATCGGCATCCAAAGTGGCTTCGTGAATCGCTTCGGCGAGGGTCGGGTGTGCGTGGATGGTCGCGTGAATGTCGTCAATGGTGGCTTCGAGGGAAAGAGCGAGGCCCATTTCAGAAATGAGATCGGTGGCGTTTTCCCCGATGATGTGGGCGCCGAGTACTTCGCCATGCTCTTTGCCAAAGAGAAGTTTCACAAAGCCCTCGGTCTCGCCACTGGCTTGAGCCTTTCCGAGTGCCTGGTAGGGGAACTTTCCGACCTTGTAGTCGATCCCTTCCTCTTTGAGCGCGCGCTCGGTTTTGCCAACCGAAGCAACTTCGGGATAACAATAAGTGCAGCCGGGGAAATCGCCGACTCGCTTGACGGTGGCTCCTTCGATAAAGATCCCTTCGACACACTGCATTGCTTCGAAGCTGGCGGTGTGGGCAAGCCAGGGAGGCCCGGCAATGTCTCCAAGGGCGTAAACGCCGGGGAGGGAAGTCTGGTAGCGGTCGTCAATTTCGACCCAGCCACGGTCGGTGAGGGCGGGTTGTTCACCGCCGGGAAGAACCGGTGCCACACCAATGGCAATGAGGCAGCAATCAGCGGTGATGTCCTTGGTGCCGTTGGCATTTTCAACCGTGATGGTGACCGAGGATCCGTTGTCCTTGGTTCCTGTCACCTTGGTGTCGGTGAGGCAGTTGATTCCGGCTTTTCTGTAACTCTTGGTGATGGCGTCGCTGACTTCGTCATCTTCGACCGGAAGGCAGTTGGCCATCATTTCTACGATGGTCACCTCAGTGCCAAAGGCATTGTAAATGTAGCCAAATTCCATGCCGATGGCACCAGCCCCGATGATGACCATCGATTTGGGCTGCTTCTCGAGAATCATGGCTTCTTTTGAAGAAATAACCGTTGTGCCATTGAAGGGGAGGCCGGGCAATTCGCGGGACTTTGCTCCGGTCGCGATGATGATGTTTTTGGCCTCCAGAATCTCGGTCGCGCCGTCTTCTTTTTTAACTTCCACCTTTCCGGGAGACTGGACGGAGCCGAAGCCCTTCACGTAATCGACCTTGTTCTTTTTGAAGAGAAACTCAATGCCTCCTGCGAGTCGGCCGGAGACCTGACGGGACCGTCCGATCACCTTTGACCAATCGTAGCTCAAGCTGTCGAAGCTGATGCCAAATTTTCCGGCATCGTGCTTGAGCTGATGGTAAAGATGGGCGTTTTTGAGGAGGGCTTTGGTAGGGATACAGCCCCAGTTAAGACAGGTTCCGCCGGCGCGTTCCGTTTCGACACAGGCCACCTTTTTACCAAGCTGACCGGCCCGGATGGCTGCGACGTATCCGCCTGGGCCACCACCGATAACGACAAGATCGTAAGACATTTGGGAACGGTGGAGAGTCGGATGAAAAAATCAAGAGTGAACCGGTTCCATCATCTTTCCCTTTTCCGCGTTCCCAAACCGGATAAAGCTCTTGTGTGGCAGAGGGCAATAATAAGAGAAGCAGGGGAAGGCACCAGCCGATGGGGCTGGAGATTCTCTATGAAGATCGCGACATCATTGTGGCCAACAAAGCCGCCGGGCTGCTGACGATGGGAACGGGGCGCGACGGAGGCCGGACGGCGCATGCCGCCCTCGATGACTATGTCAAAAAAGGGAATTACAAGTCTCGCGAGCGGATCTTTATCGTTCACCGTCTCGACCGCGACACTTCGGGGGCTTTGGTCTTTGCCCGAACGGAGAAGGCCAAGCTCACCTTACAGGACAACTGGAAGACGGCGGAAAAGACTTACCTCGCTTTTGTGGAGGGCCATCCGGATCCTAAGGAGGGGGAAATTGAAAGCTACCTCGTCGAGAATGAGGCCCGCCGGGTTTTCTCAACGACAGCCCAACGAAAGGGAAAGCTTTCGAAAACCCGTTATAAGGTGGTGAAGGAGGTCGGGAAACGGGCCTTGCTTGAGATTTTTCTTCTGACGGGCCGGAAAAATCAAATTCGCGTCCATCTCGCCGACAAGGGCTGGCCGATCGTGGGCGACGGAAAATACGGCCGCAAGATCCGCGACAACAAACGCCTCGCTCTTCATTCCCACATCTTGTCCTTTGATCATCCCTTCAGTGGGAAGCGCGTGACCTTCAAGGCACCGGTGCCGGCGACTTTTTACAAAATGGCTGCTGCTCCCGAGCCCGAACCGCCCAAGGAAGAACAGAAGCGGAAGAAGTAATGACGTCCTGGACTGATCGCCTCCTGGCGCCTTTTCAGCGGGAAACATCCTCGGGGCGTTATCTTCCGGAAATTGATGGTCTTCGCTGCCTTGCGGTGGTCATGGTGGTGCTTTTTCACCTCCATGGTTTTTTTGCGACCTATGAAGAGCCTTCCACGGTGCCTGATTTGATCGCGACCGGGACTGGTCAGGCTTTGGAATATCTCCCGCATGCTTTCATCGGGCGAGGTTGGTTTGGGGTGCAGATTTTCTTCGTGATTTCTGGGTTGGTTCTCTCGCTGCCGTATGTCGCGCACTATAGTCAGGGGGAGCCTCGGCCATTGGCGCGCAACTACTTCCGGCGCCGTCTCATTCGCATCGAGGTGCCCTATTTCATCGCGCTCACCTTCTCATTGGGTGTTGCGCTTCTCTACGGTTCGGGAGGACTTTTGGATCAACTTCCGCACTATGCCGCCGGTTTGATCTATGCCCATGCCTTCTTCTTCAATGGGGAAATGAATCCCATTTTACATGTCGCGTGGACGCTGGAGTTGGAAGTTCAGTTCTACCTCATGGTGCCCCTCCTTTGTCGCGTGTTTGCTTTGGGAAGAGCGGCCCGGCGCACGTTACTGGTAGTTGCAATTGTGGCGGTAGATCTCCTGGCGAAGGACTCGGAGCAAGGTATCTCACGCATCATTTGGCAGTTCACCGTTTTGGGTCAATTGGAATGGTTCCTTTGCGGATTACTTCTTGCTGATCTTTATCTCTCGCCTGTTCTCTCCGGGATCCGCGAAGGCGGGGGATGTAGTAAATTAGATCTTCTTGGCCTTGTTGCCTGGATGGCAGTTTTTGTTTTGATCGATTTCACCTTTACGATGACACCGCGTCCTTTCGTTATGCTTTTGGCGTTTTGGTGTGTCCTTGCAGGGCGTCATCTCGGAGCTTTGTTTCGTAATCGCTGGCTCACTTCCATTGGTGTGATGTGTTACACGATCTACCTGTTTCACAACTTCTTTATCCACGTAATCATCGGGCCACATGTTCTGAATCAATTGATTCCGGTGGAGAAGGGGAATTGGCCGCTTAACGCCTTCATTCTTTTATTTTTAGCAGGGGTTGTGATTGTTCTATGCGGGTTTGTCTATCTGGTTGTGGAGAAGCCGTTTGCCCGAGGGCGGATGCCATGGAGGGCATATCGCCAAGGACAATAAAGAAGCCTGTCGCAGTGACGGGCTTTAAAAAACCAAGATTTCTAGGAGTAATCTATCGATGGCGGCGACCAAGCAGTGCGGCCGTGGGCTTCGAGGGCGGAGCCCACCTAGCGCTGGACTGGGTGGTAGTTTGAGAGGTGGGCTGCGGGGAAAGGTGGCCTTTGGCGAGCTGACGGAGATTTGTCGTTTTTTTTTGCGATCCGGATTGCGGCGGAGAAGTATCGGGAGCCGATCGTTTTGATGGAGGACCACCGGCATGTTCTGCGACCGATCGAGGGGGCGTCGCCGGAGGGGACATCGTTGATCAAGCAGGCGCGTGGATTGGAGCGGAGTTTGAACGTTTCGAGGAAATTTGCGTGACGGTGATGACCGATCTGGAGAAAAAAGTCCTTCGCGATTCACTCAGACAGACCCTGGAGAGTTGGGAGATGCCGAGGCATTGGGGAATCATCCTGCATTGAACATCAGATTTTGGAGAGCAGAAGGCGGAGGCTGTTGAGGCAGACGATGACGGTGCTGCCTTCATGGGCAAAGACGCCGAGGGTGAGGGGGAGATTTCCGCCGAGGGCGAGGATGAGCATAAGGATGACGGTGCCGAGGGAGATGATGAGATTTTGACGGATGATACGGCGGGCTTTGCGACTGAGGCGGATGGCATCGTAGAAGCCCTCGATGCGGTCATTCATGAGGACGACTTCGCTTTGTTCGAGCGCGGCGTCGCTGCCCCGTCCGCCCATGGCGACTGAGACGTAGGCGGCGGCAAGGCTGGGGGCATCATTCACGCCATCTCCGACCATGGCGACCTTGCGGCCCTGTTTGCCGAAGTCCTGGACGAGCGTGACCTTGTCCTGGGGGAAGAGCCCGGCGTGGACATCGGCTTCGTCGAGCGAGAGCTGGCGGGCGACATCGAGCGCGGCCTCGGCCCGGTCGCCGGTGAGCATGACAGGGCGGATGCCGGACTTCTTTAGAGTCTCTAGAACGGAAGCCGAGTCCTTGCGGACTTCGTCTTTGAGAATGAAGCGTCCGGCGACATTGTTGGCGATGATCCAGACTTCGGAATATCCCACGCCAAGGGTCGAGGCGCGGTCGACGAGCTCTTTGAGCGGTCCGTCTTTGAGAAGGTCGCGGCGGCCAAGGAGAACTTCGCCTTCCGGGGTCATTCCGCGGAGCCCCATGCCGGTGAGGGATTGGAAATTAGTGATCCCAATGGGGACGACACCTTCCTCTTCGGCACGGGCGAGAATGGCTTTGGCAATGGGATGAGCGGAGTTGGCTTCGAGGCTGGCGGCGATACCGAGAAGGCGATTCTGGTGGCCGTCGGGAAAGCTTTCGATCTGTTGCACCCGGAGGTCTCCGGTGGTGAGGGTGCCGGTTTTGTCGAGGGCGACGAGATCGATTGCGGCGAGTTTCTCGACGGCGGCTCCGCCTCTGAAAAGGATGCCGTGTTTGGCGCCCCAGGCGATGGCGGCGAGGATAGCCGAGGGGATGGAGAGGACGAGCGCGCAAGGGCTGATCACGACAAGGAGGGTCATGGCGCGGTAGAGGGCGGAGAAGCTATCCGGGGTGGATTTGAAAGGGGGAACGTCGAGAATCTGCCACCAGACGAGAAACATGGCGAAGGTCAGGATGAGAGCGGTCCAGGTGTAGCCGGTGCCGAATTTATCGGTGAAGCTTTGCGAGGGGGCCTTGCTTTCCTGGGCGTTCCGGATGAGGCGGATGATTTTTTGCATTGAGCTCTCGGAAGCCGGCCGAAGGACGCGGACTTTGAGAACTCCCCAGAGGTTGAGAGTTCCGCTGTAAACCGAGTGGCCCTTGGCTTTTTGGATGGGGTTGGCTTCGCCGGTGAGGGTGGATTCGTCGGCGGCGGACTCGCCATGCGCGACTTCGGAATCGAGCGGGAAGACGTCTCCCGGTTTGACGAGGACGAACTGGCCAGGCTGGATGCGTGAAACGGAGAGGCGTCTCTCGCGACCGTCGTCGCCGATAACAGTGGCTTCCTTGGGAGCAGCCTTGAAGAGGGAATCGATCTCCCGGCGCGTGCGGTAGAGAGCAAAGTGCTCCATTGCGCCCGCGAGTGAAAAGAGGAACAGGAGAAGCGCGCCTTCGCCCCAGGCGCCGACGATGGACGCGCCGATCGCGACGGAAAGCATGAGAAAGTGGATGTCGAGTTTGCCCTGGCGAACGAGCTTCCAGGTGTCCTGGGCGGCATCCCATCCGCCGGCGACCATCGCGATGATGTAGAGGATGATGGGAACGAAGGAGGGAATGTTTTCCTGAAACGACAGGCCAAACCCGATGAGTCCGAAGATACCACAAACCGCGGCAAAGATGGCCATTTCCTGCCACTCGTCTTCCTCGGGGTCTTGTTCGATGGTGGGCCAGGGGACCTTGCGCCACTGCCAGAGTTTTGGGGCTGTTTCACAAGTGGTTTTTTCAAGGACGGTGGTTTCGCCCGACTCGCGAGCGTGGATTTCGCCGTCTGAATCGAGGGTGAGAGAGTCGAGCTTGCCGTAGTCTTTTTGGACCTGCTTCAGAACGTTTTCGATGCGCTCCTTGAGGTCTTCTTCATCGACCTGACCGATGGTGGCGACTCGGATGCGGCGATTATCGCGCGAGATTTCGAGGGCTTCGATCTGAGGGTCTTCAGCCATGAATTTGCGGATTTTGTCGGCTCCCGTAGGCTGGTCGTCCTCCTCCTTTTTCATGGCTGAGAGTATCATGAAGGCGGCGTTTCCCAATGGCCAACAGCAGGCCGGGAAAGACTTTTTTTTGGGTCCGCTGGTCAAAGTGAAGGGGATTGTGTATTAGTCCGTCAGCTATTCTCTATGAGTGATTCCAATGACATTGACTTCGACCGCATTGAAAAGGCGGTGCGCGAACTTTTAGGCGCCATCGGCGAGGATCCTGAGCGAGATGGCTTGGTCGATACTCCGGCACGGGTCGCACGAATGTATGGTGAAATCTGTAGCGGGCTTCGTGAGGAACCGGCGGACCACCTTGATAAGACCTTCCAGGTCGAGCATGACGAAATCATCGTGGTCCGGGATATTTCCTTCTATTCCATCTGTGAGCACCACTTGATTCCCTTTTTTGGGAAGGCGCATGTCGCCTATCTCCCTGAGAAAGATGGTCGGATCACCGGGCTTTCAAAGTTGGCCCGCTTGGTGGATGGCTTTGCGCGTCGTCCCCAGGTTCAGGAGAGACTGACCGGGGAGATTGCCAATGCCATTGATGAAAAACTCTCACCACGTGGCGCGGCGGTCGTGCTGGAAGCCGAGCACCTTTGCATGTCGATGCGGGGGATCCGCAAGCCGGGGGCTCGGACCGTCACTTCCTCGATGAGAGGAATTTTCCGTTCGAATTCTGCCTCCCGTGAGGAGGTGTTGAATTTGATTCAACGATCAACTTAGCGGATGAAGCGATCGGCGATCAGGCTGATCACTATCCCCGTAATGAATCCTCCGATGTGGGCACCGTAGGCAATGGACATGTTGGGGCCAATGACGCCCATGAAGTCGAGAACGACTCCGATAATTGCTGCGGTTGCCAGTTCTGTTGAGCTGACGGGTCTGGCAATAGGCCAGACTTTTGCGTCCGGCCTTGGTCTCAAGGTGGCAAGGCCGAAATAGAACCCTTCCATCCCCATTACGGCCCCACTTGCTCCCAGAGTGGGGATTGCGCTTTCGGTGTTGAGTAGAATTTGACCGACCGAACCACCTGCGGCAGTGATCAGGAAGACGCCGAAAAGCCACTTCCAGCCGCAGAGTTCCTGAACAACCACTCCGAAGATCCAAAGGAAGAGCATATTGCCCATGAGGTGACGCCCATCGGCATGGAGAAATGCGGAGGAAACAGTCGTGAAGAGTTCTTGCAGGACATTGCCGGAGGTTTCGCCGGTTTTGAGGGAATGCCAAGCGGTGACGACATCGTCCGGCACCATCATCCAGTCTCCAAATCCCATCGACCAGTTGAAGAAACTCACCAGAGTGACCGTCGCGATCAGGATTAGCACCGGGAGGCGGCGCTCTAAAAGGGAATCATTCATGCGAGGCGGAGTCCTCGGGTTGATTGCGCATGAAATCTGCCACTTGAGTAAAAAACTCCATGATTGAAGCTCGGATACCGGAGTCGGCGATGACCTCGTCGGCCGCCTCGCCCATCAGTTCCAACCAGCGGTCTCGCTCTGCCATTCCGATTTTGAAGGGCATGTGGCGACCGCGGAGTCTGGGGTGTCCTCTCTTTAAGAGATATCGTTGATCCGCTCCGAAACGGAAAAGGAGAAAGTCCCGCAGCCTTTCCTCGGAGCCTGACCAGTCTTGATCCGGATACATTGGGCCAATCAGGTCATCGACTTTGACCTTACGGTAAAATTCGCGGGTCAATTGAGTGAAACCTTCCTCGCCCACGGTCGCATAGATTAATTCTTCGTTCATCGTCGCTTTGCAAACGAATCGTGTTCGTCTGGCCGTCGAAAATCAAGGATTGCCGCGTCTCCCATGAGTCGCCATCTTTTGCTCGACCTATCTGAAGCCCCCTCCTTCAATTTCCATGAGCGACCCCATTCAATTTGATCCGCCGGAACCCTCCGAGTTGTCGGAACTCCTCGAGGGCTATGAAGTCACCTCTTTGATCGCCACCGGCGGGATGGGAGCGGTTTACAAAGCGACCCAACTTTCCCTCGATCGTTCCGTGGCGATCAAGCTCCTTCCCGAGGAACTTGGAGATTTATCATTTCGCGATCAATTTCAGGCTGAGGCTTGCGCCATGGCCAAGCTCAATCACGTCAACCTGATCGGGATCTACGACTTTGGTGAGGCGAATGGGAGGCCCTACATTGTGATGGAGTTTGTGGCAGGCAAGTCGCTTTATTACTCTAGCTACGGGAAGGCAATTGACCAGACCACAGCAGCTGAACTGGTGATCGGAATCTGCCGGGGCCTCGGTCACGCGCACGATTCAGGGATCATTCATCGGGATATCAAGCCGGCCAACATCCTCCTTGACCCGAACGCCACGCCCAAGATTGGTGATTTTGGTCTGGCCTCTCCCGCTGATTCCGAAAGCGACGAAGAGACCCCCATTTTTGGGACACCCGGCTACGCGGCACCTGAGGTTTTTGCCAGCGCCAAAGGGGTGGGTGTTCAATCCGATATCTATGCGGTGGGCGTGGTCCTATATGAACTTCTCACCGGTAAAATGCCCGTGGAGCCGGCCAGTCCACCTTCCTTGATGTCAAAGGTCGATCCCAGACTTGACCCCATTTTCAAGAAAGCGACGCGACGCAATCCAGCCCTGCGATATCAGGATGCGGAGGAAATGGCCAAGGATCTTGAGAAGATTCTTTCGAGTCTTGGGACGGGTGGGCGGCGAGCCATCAAGACGGGCTCCGATCGGCCCAAGACCCAGGCCACCACGTTGAAGCGTCGTCTGGCCACCGAGTCAGATTCAACCGGTAAGGACTCGAGTAAACCCAAGTTGGTGCCCCTTAAAGAAAGGGAGAGTGCTCCGAAGTCGAGGCTCACTCCTCTGCCCGAGCGGGATCCTGGCGAGGAAGAAGAAGTTGCGGCTACTCTGCCTGTGATTGCGATGAGCACCGGAAGCAATTGGCCCATCATCCGGAACCTCATCATCATTGCCTTACTCATTCCAACCATTATCTTCACTTGGGGGCTTTACGAAAAGAAACAGAAGAGGCTCAAAGACGAGGGGGATGCCACGGAACTGGAGGAGAAGAATAAGAAGATCGAACGTGAAGCCCAGCTGGAGAAAGAGCGTCGTGACGCTGCGGAAAGGGTGCGCCTTGCAGCTGAGGAAAAAGCGCGCGAGAAAGAGCGTGAAAAGAAACGCATGGAGATCCTTGCCTTCGAAGAGTCCAGGACTCCCATGGAGAGGCTCGAAGAATTTCGTGGGGGTCTCTCCGGTGGAAGTCGTGACCGGTTCCCCGATGGCACGATCGATCGGAGTAGTCACTTCCTTTTCTTCGTCGAAAGTCCCATGACCTGGACCGAAGCCTGCGAGTTTGCGGAGATTCATGGAGGTCATCTGGCCACGCCCATCACCCAGACTGACATCGATGTGTTGTCCAAGCGAATGGGCAATGATATGAGGCGGGTTTGGATTGGCGGCGGGGCAAGCGGGCGTAACTCATGGGCCTGGGTGACCGGTGAGGAGTGGACCATGCGTGATCCCGGGATCACCTTGGGATATTGTGCGGCCTTGACGAATACCGGAGTGATCAAAGCTCGTCCGAATGCCGAGAAGAACGCCTTTGTCATCCAATGGTCCAAGGATGGAAGTAATATTGGTTCACTTGCGGCCCAGTTGGAGCGGCTGGTTCCGACGCTTGGGACTCCGAGCCCCGCCTGGCCTCCCGCGACTGTTTCGCAGGAAAACCGCAACTTCCTTTTGGTTCAGAACGCGGTTTCCTGGGATGAGGCCGATCTCATTGCAAGTTCGGCAGAGGGGCACCTCGCGGTGGTGTCGACCCCCCTTGAGGGATTTTTTGTTCGCGACTACCTCCAAAGTTCGCTTCTCTCCGATCAATCCGTGTGGCTTGGTGGTCGGAGGACCAAGGATGATACATGGACCTGGATTACCGGAGAGGCCTGGGCAAAAGCCTCCTGGGCCCCTAATTCTCCGGACGGCGGTTCCTCTGATAGTGCTCTGCGTTACCTTCAATCGGCTGATGCAGTTGGTTGGGATGACGCAAATCCTAAAAAGGGAAATGCGACCGGATTTTTGATCGAGTGGAGTAATGATTCCGATCAAGCCCCGCCTCCGACAAAGGCAAACCCAGGGGCCGCGACTGGCCAATTCGCCAAGCTTCGCGGAGTCGGTCGTCGTCTCGTGACCAAGGAGGTGGATGATTACAACAAGGCTCTCGTCGGGAATAAGGAGAGCTTCATGTCCAGGGTGAGCACGTGGTTCCGGTTTCTTTCCAAGAATAAAAAGAATACCTACGAAGCCGCCTATTTTGCCCTTGAGGAAAACGCGCCCAAGGATGGGGATCTCTCGGGTGAGATTAATTTGGGGAACCTGCCAGCTGACGTGAACAGGGAATTGGCCAAAGCTCGTGGGAAACAGACCCGTAAGTCCAAGGATCATAATACCAAGCTCGAATCTCTGCGTCAGAACTACTTGGAAAAGCTCCTGACTCTTAAAGATGAGGTTGGAAAGGGGGGCTTGAAGACCCAGGTTGTCGTAATCGATTCAGAAATTGAGGCCGTTGGGCAGAATGCCGAGAGCTTTCGGGCCCACTTTGTGAACTAAGCTCCCTCTTGCCAGAGGGCTTCCTTGTTTCGGATAGGGCTTTGAATTAGCCCCGTCGACTTTTATAAAAATTAGTAAATTTAGAGCGATTATTCTCGTGGATTTGACAAAAATATGTGCTAACATGCTTTTGAAGTCAACAAAACCTACAATGAAACTTACCAAAACATTCCTCCTTTCGGCTTTGGCCGGATTCGCCTTTTTCACTGTGTCCTGCGGTGAAGACACCAAAGAAAAAGCCAAAGAAGCTGCTGGCGATGATGTGAAGGATGCTGCTGCTGGTGCTGCTGATGCTGCCGCTGCTGATGCTGCCGCTGCTGCTGATGCTGATGCTGCCGCCGCTGATGCTGCCGCCGCTGATGCTGCCGCCGCTGATGCTGCCGCCGCTGCTGATGCTGCCGCTGCTGCCGCTGCCGCTGATGCTGCCGCCGCTGCTGCCGCCGCTGCTGCCGCTGCTGCTGCTGCCGCTCCTGATGCCGCTGAATAAGGCACGGTTCTTCAAATAAGAAACTCAAGACAACCCGCGGGAGCTCACGCCCCTGCGGGTTTTTCTTTTACCGCGAAAGCGAGGGCGTCATTTTTCAGGGATGATTCCGGAAAATGTAGGCGGGAAAGAAAAAGGCGCCCACGGAATGATTCGCGGACGCCTTGAAAAACTTATTGAGAGCTGGCCTAGCCGCGTGACGGCTTGGTCGCCGGGCGCTCCTTTCCGGGAATGGGAAGCGAAGCGACAGGAAAAGTGTCACCGAACTGGATATCGTCGGGGGCTTGATCTTCTTCGCTCTTCCAGTAGTCTTCTAATTTGATGCGTTTGCCGGTGTGGGCGGCTTCGCGACCTAGAAGGCCGAGGGCGGTGGACTTGGCCATGTATTCGCCGGTGTTGATGATCTTGCCGGCACGGAGAGCGGCGAAGAACTCGTTGTGGCAGACTTGATACATGTTGTCTTCGACTCCCTTTTCGGGGCGGACGCGCCAAGTGGTCTTGCCAGAGACATCCTTGATTGAGCAACGCCCTGGAGAAAACATGGTGCCATTTTCGCAGTAAACCCGGTCGGTGACATCACTGTGGGTGCCATTCATCTGACGCTGTCCCACGTGAGCGGTGACGCCATTGGGATATTCGTAGGTGATATCGTAGTGGTCGAAGAGGTTGGATTGGTCGTCCCGCTGGGCGCGACCTCCGTTGGCGACCGCGGCGATCGGGGCGACATCGTTCATGGCCCACCCGACTTTGTCGATGGTGTGAATACATTGCTCGACAAGAGCAGTTCCGCAGAGCCACTCGTAGTTCTGCCAGTGACGCATCTGGAATTCGACATCACCCATGCCGTCGGGCTTCTCTTCGCCGTTGGCGAGAGGGGCGACGGGGTTGAGCATGTAAGTGCCATAGATTGAAACGACGCGACCGAGCTCGCCAGCCAGGACTTTTTCGTAGGCCTGCTTGGTGCCGGGGTGGTAGCGCCAGCAGAAGCCGTGTTGGATGGCGGTGCCCTTCTTCTTGGCCATTTGGGCGGATTCGATGACAGATTTGACGCCGGGTATGTCGATCGCCATTGGCTTTTCAACGAAGGCGTGCTTGCCAGCCTCAACTGCGGCGCGGAGGTGCTGCGGGCGGAAATGGGGAGGGGTGCAGAGGAGGACAACGTCGACTCCGGACGCGAGGACTCCCTTATAAGCATCGAGGCCGATGAACTGGCGCTCTTTGGGGGCCTGCATGCGCTCGTTGAAACGTCCACCCACGCGAACGGCGTTGTTAATTCCTCTTTCGAAGGCATCACCGATGGACCAAAGGATGACATTGGGATCAGCGGACATGGCTTGGGCGAGAGCACCGCTGCCACGGCCACCGCAGCCGATGACGCCGATTTTGATTTGGTCCGGCGTATTCTGCGCCTTGAGGATGGAGGGAACGGCGGCGGCGAGGGTCGCTGCGGTGCCGGTTTTCAGGAGAGTACGTCGATTATTGTCCATGAGTATTAGTTGGGTTGTTTTTTAGGATACTTGAAAGGTCGTTCTTTTCGTTCAGGGATGCTACGAAAAAAGAGAAACTTGATCAATAGTCAAAATTGATTACGTATTGCGCCAACGAGCCATTTCGATTTTGAGTAAAAAAATACAGATTGTTTCAAAGACAGCCCAAGTAGGTGAGGTGGAGGAGCTTTGTCGTGCCGTGGCTGACGAGGTGGAGGCTCTGATTAAGGAGAAAGAGGCTGAGGGAAAGAAGGTTATCCTCGGTCTGGCTACGGGGAGTACTCCGTTGCCATTTTATCGTGAACTGATTCGGCGACATCGGGAAGAAGGGCTTTCATTTGAGAATGTGATGAGCTTTAACTTGGATGAATATGAGGGGCTTGGCCGCGATCATGAGAGGAGTTATTGGGCGGAGATGTGGAGAAATTTATTCGATCACGTGGATATTGATCCGTCGAATGTCTCCGTTCCTCTTTCGATTTTCGAGGATGCCGGTGAGGCGGCATTGGAATACGAGAATGCGATTAAAGAAGCAGGAGGGATTGATTGGCAGTTACTTGGGATCGGCGGGGAGGGTCATATCGGGTTCAACGAGAAGGGAAGTCAGGTGGATAGCCGGACGCGTCGGATTAAGCTGGCACGGAAGACGACTATGGATGCCGCTCCGAGTTTTGGTGGAGAGGCAAACGTGCCCACTCATGCCATCACGATGGGGGTGGGGACGATTTTGGAGGCGCACCGGATTGTCCTGATGGCCCGGGGGGAATCCAAACGGGAGATCGTTAACCGAGCGATGAGTGGAGAGGTCGGTCCGGAGGTGCCAGCAAGTTTTCTGCAAAATCATGGAAATGTCGGTTGGTTTCTCGATAATGATGCGGCAGGATCGTAAAAAGATGCCAGACACCAAACAACTTATCGACGTTGCCCGAGCTCTAGGCCAGCCGAAGGATTACTTCAGCGGTTTGGACTGGGGGGGGGAGATCCTCCCGCGTGAGATTGTTTCGTTCTGCCGGATGGCACAGGACCACCGGACGAGAGGTTGGGATGGGATTTCGGCCAAAGCCGGGCGTTATGATCAGCATTCACGGTATGTGTTGCTGGTTGCTCTCGAGGGGACCGGAAGGATGGGGGTGGAGACGAATACGCGGCAGATCCACGAGGGCGAGGCTCACTTGTTGTTCCCGCACCAGATTCATTATTATATCGATCTGCCTGATCGTTTTTCGTGGTTGTATGTGACTTTTGAATTGGAGGGATCGGCCCGGCAGATTCTGGAACTCTGGCGCAGCGGAGGCCGTAAGCTCGATGCCAAATCAAAAAAGCAGCTCCTTAATTTTCTGGTGGAGTATGAAACGGAAAAGGGGCTCGGAGCGAGTATTGCCCTGGGCAAGGTGTTTGAGGTCATGGAGACGGCAGAGCCCGGCAGGAATGTGGTCGAGCCCGATGCCGATCTGGTCGCTCAGATTAAAAAGCACGTGATGGAGAATTTGGAGGGCGATTTGGCGATGCCTGCTCTCTCCAAGGCGATGGGAGTCTCGGAAAGTTATCTGCGGGCCGTTTTCAGGGAAGGGGCCGGAGTGTCCTTGGGGAACTTTGTGCGCTCGGTGCGGCTGGTGCGCGCGACTTATCTTTTAGAGCTGGGTGAATTGGATCTGGGCGTGATTGCCGAGAGGACCGGTTTTGGATCCCTGACAAGTTTCACCCGCGCCTTCCGGCGTATGTACGACATGACCCCGAGTTCTTATCGCAAGAGATCACGAATTGAGGCGTAAATACCATTTAACGAACATTTAAAAATATGAGTGAAATTAAAAACGGCACGACAACGAGATTGTCGATCATGATGTTTCTGCAGTTTTTTGCCTGGGGAGCTTGGTTCGCTACCCTGGCATTGGCGATGGGGAACAATGACTTGGGGGCCTTCATTGGTGGGGCTTATGAAAGTGCTCCGATCGCGGCGATCATCGCGCCTCTCTTCTTGGGGCTGATTGCGGATCGCTACTTCTCCTCGGAGCGAGTGTTAGGTGTTCTAATGCTGATCGGAGGTGGATTGATGTGCTTCCTGCCGGGAATGGCAGCTGATACCCAGGCGCTTTACCCAGCGATGGCTGACGCATTGGAGGCACTGAAAAACACCGATGCCGCCAAGACCTTACTGGCGAGTAGCAATCCCCCTGCAGATCTCATTCAAGCGCTCACGGCACAAAGTGACCTCCCTGCTGCGACCAAAGATCTGCTTTCTACCGCTACCGCCACTCAGGCTGATTACATGGGTTCTGGGCAGAAAATTATCTATGTCATGATCGCATACATGCTGTGCTACATGCCGACCCTCGGCCTTGGTAACACCATCACTTTCTCTCATCTGGCCCAGGTTGAATTTCCGAAGGTTCGTGTTTGGGGAACCATCGGATGGATTGTCGCAGGCCTGACCTTGGGCTTGGCCGGATGGTCGGCTTCTCTGAATATCTTCTGGCTCGGGGCCATCTCAAGCCTGGCTCTTGGGGTCTACAGTTTCACTCTCCCCCACACCCCGCCCCCGTCAAAGGGCAAACCGTTGGATGTTGGTTCGATCTTCATGAGAGATGCTTTCAAGCTTTTCAAAGATCCATCGTTCCTGGTCTTTGCGATCTGTTCGATGCTCATCTGCATTCCGCTCGGATATTATTACGGACAGGCCTCTGCCTATCTTGGCTCGGTTGGGTTCGAACAAGCGGCATCGACGATGACTCTCGGGCAAATGTCAGAGATTTTCTTCATGCTCTTGATCCCTTTCTTCTTCCGAAAGCTTGGAGTGAAGATGATGCTTTTGATTGGAATGCTTTGTTGGGTGGCGCGTTACCTTCTTTTCGCTTTTGGAGCTCCTGACCAGGTCACTTGGATGCTTCTTCTTGGAGTGCTTCTTCACGGGATCTGTTACGATTTCTTCTTTGTGACGGGCTTTATTTATACAGATAAAAAGGCACCCAAAGAGATCCGGGGCCAAGCGCAATCACTTCTTGTGTTCCTTACCCAGGGACTCGGATTGTTCTTTGGTTTCCGAATGGCCTTTGGTGGAACCTGGCCATTTTCGCAAAAGGCCCTGCCAAACACCTTTGGCGACTACGGAGTGGCACCTGCGGCTCACGGTCCATTGATGGAGTCCATCAAGGAAAAGTCCGGAGAAACCGAAGTGAGCTTCATCGATAGCCTTCTTGGAATGTTTGGCAAAGGGTATCCCGACGGTGTTTCGTCAGATCTGATTGGCAAGGCGATGTCAGGCTGGAAGGACTATTGGATGTTCCCGGCGGGGATGGCATTCGTCATCGCGGTCGTCTTTTTTGTAGCGTTTTGGGACAAGAGTGCCGATGGCGACAACGACGAAGCCGTATGACCATTCTGGCACTTCAGAGCGGAGATTGGGCCTCCGTTACGGTTGCGATCATCATCGTAGGATGTGTGATCGGAGGAATGGTGAAGTTTTCTCGGGCCCTTCGAGTTTTAAAGAGAGGGCGCCCTGAGATCGACGCCGAGCTCGCGGAGGAACAAGAATTTCAAAATAATGAGCAAAACGATTAAAGTATTATGTGTCGGAGCCGGTCACATGGGGACTTCCCATGCCCGTGCCTACCACGCGATCGAGGGATTTGAAATCTGCGGGATTGTCACCCGGTCAGAGGGGAGCCGGAAGGCGCTCAATGCCGACCTTGGGGAAAACTATCCTGAGTTCGCAAACTACGAAGAAGCCCTCGCTGCGACGAAGCCCGATGCGGTTTCGATTTCAACCTATCCCGATACTCACGCTGAATTCGCGAAAGCGGCGATGGATGCGGGTGCCGATGTTTTCATTGAAAAACCCCTCGCTGAAACAGTGGCGGAGGCGGAGGAGATCGTGGCGAAGGCGCGCGAGACCGGGCGCAAGTTGGTGATTGGTTACATTTTGCGTCATCACCCGAGTTGGATTAAATTCATCGAGATTTCACAGACACTTGGTAAGCCGCTGGTGATGCGGATGAATCTCAATCAGCAGTCGAGCGGAGACAACTGGAAGACACACAAGAACCTGATGTCGTCCATCTCGCCCATCGTGGATTGCGGCGTGCACTATGTCGATGTGATGTGCCAGATGACACGCAGCAAACCGATTCGTGTGAGCGGAATTGGAGCGCGCCTGAGCGATGAACTCCCGGAGGGAAAGATCAACTATGGTCACTTGCAGGTGACTTTTGAAGACGGCAGCGTTGGTTGGTATGAAGCGGGCTGGGGTCCCATGATGAGCGAAACCGCTTTCTTCGTGAAGGACGTGGTGGGGCCGAAGGGCTGCGTCACGATCTGCGCGAAGGATGCCGGCGGCGAAGGTTCCTCGGCGGATGTCGATTCCCACTCCAAGACCGAGTCGCTGCGTCTGCATCACAGCGAGTTGAATGAGGAAGGAAAATTTGTGAAACAGGACGACTGGATCAGGACCGATGATGAGCCGGATCACGATGGCCTTTGCTATCGCGAGCAGGAGTATTTCCTGAATGCCATCCTGGAAGACGCCGACCTCGGCGATCACATGGATGATGCCATCAGCTCAATGCGAATCGTGGCAGCGGCCGATGAAAGCTTCCGCACTGGAAAGACCGTAGAACTTTAAAACCAATTCTTAGAATCATGAAATCACTACTTTTCGCTTTGGCCACCGTCAGCTCTGCTTACGCAGGAGAATTCGTTGATCTTTTCAACGGCAAGGACTTCGCCAACTGGGGAGGCAAGAACAAGATCGAGCATGCTGGTTACGCCGTTAAGGACGGTATGATCACTTCGACCAAGAAGTGCCGGGTTCTTCAGACGGAGAAGGAATACTCCAACTACGTGCTGCAGTTTGAGTTCAAGCTCACCTCCGGGGCGAACAACGGGCTTGGAATTCACTATCCTGGCAAAGGTGATGCCGCCTACTCCGGGATGGAAATTCAAATCCTCGATAACACTCATCCCAAGTATGCCAACTTGAAGGACTACCAATTTCATGGAGGCCTTTATACTTTGGTCGCGGCCAAAAAGGGACACCTTAAGCCGGTTGGTGAGTGGAACAAGGAAACGGTTACCGTGAATGGACCCCATGTGAAAGTGGAGCTCAACGGGACTGTGATTATGGAAGCCAATCTTGATGAGGTGAATAAGGCCAAGCCAAAGCACGAAGGTGCAAAGCGTCGCAAGGGGCACATTGCTTTTTGCGGACACGGCGACATCGTGAGCTTTAAGAAGATCAAACTCAAGGAGCTGGCGGCCAAGAAAGCCGAGTAAGGACTCCCAAATGATTTAAAATCCTCCGTCACGTGTGGGTGGTGGGGGATGTTCTCTCTCGCGATGTCGGGTCTTAAACGGCAGCGGATGGGGCGTAGCCTGCAGAAGAATAGGGGATCATATTAGCACTATTTCCATCCTGCCAAGCCGTTGTCAGTCAACATGCGCGATGTTAGAACTCTTCTTCTTTTGAAGGGCGCTTGAAAATTGTGACCGTGATCTTATTTTCCTGATCAAGCTTGGCTTTGATGGTCTCCTCGTGCGCTACGATTTTTGGAGTGGCGAAAGAATGGTTTGAAGAAGCGGGAAGGTCCTTTTCGTTCGGATTCGATGTCTTGTTGGATATCGAAAATGAAATCTTAGGATCGTCTTCCTTCAGGTTCAATTCGATTGAGCCTTCGAGAGTCGTTCGCGGTCCGCTACGACCCAGTATTCAGTCGTGAATCACGAGCCGGGAAACCTCAAATTTTGCGTCCTCGATCTGCTCTTCCTGCGCGAAAATCTACATTTTGCTCACTGCTTAGATTAGAGATCTAAGATCCATTCTGTTTTCGTGGGGAGGTGGGTGATTGGTCTTATGGATCCGGCTTCCGAGAGCGCGTGTGGGAATCTTGCTTGTCAGGGGAGGGATGGGTTGAGAGTTTGGGGAGATGAAACAGCTGGTGATTTTTTTTGGAATGGTGGGGATGGTTTTGGGGGAGACGAAGAAGCCGAATGTGATGGTGTTTTTGGTGGACGATATGGGCCTCATGGACACGTCGGTGGCATTTTTGACGGACAAGGAGGGGAAGGCGAAGCGATATCCTTTGAATGATTTTTATCGGACGCCGGCGATGGCGCGGTTGGCAAAGCAGGGGGTGAGGTTTAGTCAATTTTATGCGATGAGTGTGTGCTCGCCGTCGCGGATTTCGCTTTTGACGGGCCAGAATGCGGCGCGGCATAGGGCGACAAATTGGATCAATCCGGCGTCGAATAATAAGGGGAAATTTGGTCCACCAAAGTGGGACTGGGAGGGGCTCGGGAAGGGCGAAGCGACGTTGGCTGGAGTTTTGGCGAAGGAGGGGTATCGGACGATGCATGTGGGGAAGGCGCATCTCGGGCCAAATGGAAGTGAGGGTGAGGACCCGCTGAACGTGGGATTTGAGGAAAATGTGGGAGGGGCGGCTTTTGGGGCCCCCGGGAGTTACTATGGGGAGAAGAGTTATGGACACGAGACGAAGCGGAAGTCGCATGCGGTTCCTCATTTGGAGGCCTACCACGGGTCAGAGATTTTTTTGACGGAGGCGCTGACGCTGGAGGCGAAGAAGCGAGTGGCGCAGGCGGTGAAGGACGGAAAGCCATTCTTTTTGCATTTTGCGCATTATGCGGTGCATGCACCTTTTCACTCGGATCCACGGTTCGCGAAGAATTATGTGAACTCGGGGAAGCCGAAAAATGCCCAAGCGTTCGCGACTTTGATCGAGGGGATGGACAAATCGCTGGGGGATATGCTGGATTGTTTTGAGGAACTCGGGGTGGCGGAGAATACGTTGGTGATTTTTCTCGGGGACAATGGGTCTGATGCTCCGCTGGGTCATCAGCATGAGGTGGCGTGTGCGGCGCCTTTGCGTGGAAAGAAAGGGGCTCACTACGAGGGGGGGATGCGGGTTCCTTTTATTGCGGCCTGGGCCAAACGTGACGAGGAGTTGTCCCAGCAGAAGGTGTTGGCAATACCAGCGGGGGTGATTCAGCCGCAGGTGGCGGCGGTGCAGGATATTTTCCCGACGGTGCTAAAAGTGGTAGGCGCGAAAGAGCCGAAAGGGCATGTGATTGATGGCAAGGCGCTGCAGATATTACTAACGGGGCAGAAGGATGAGGGACGAGAGGAGCAATTCCTGATGCATTATCCGCACGGACCCCATCGGAGTAATTATTTCACGACGTGGCGGGATGGAGATTGGAAGGTGATCTATCATGCGCTGCCAGAGACGGAATCGACGGGGAATCGGTTGCAGTTTGGAGGGGGGAACTACCAGTTGTTTAATCTGGCGAATGATCCGTTCGAGCAGCGCAATATGGCGGTCGTGAAGTCGGATCTCTTAAAAAAGATGATGACGGATATGATTGGGGAACTGGAAAAGCACGGGGCGCTTTATCCGGTGGATGAGTCGGGGAACGAGTTGAAACCGAAGGTGCCGTAAGACGACTGGGGGGGCAGTGGGAAATGAGTTTGTTCATTTTAAATTGAACATATCTTGAATCTGTGTCTTTTACAGGCATGTCTGGTGACACCGATGTGGAGATTGGCCTGAGTGATTTTGAATCACAGGCGATCGATTTTTTTTGCGATGGAGTGAAGCTTTTGGGTCTTCCGAAGTCGATCGGGGAGATCTACGGGCTGCTGTTTGTTTCACAGGAGGCCCTGTCGCTGAACGACTTGGTGAAGCGGCTCGGAATCAGCAAGGGGTCGGCGAGCCAAGGGCTGAAGACGCTTCGGAAATTGGGGGCGGTGCGCGAGTCTGATTCGGTGGAGGGGCGGAAGAGTTATTATCAGCCGGACGTTGAGTTGAAGCAACTTGTGGGAGGATTTATTAAGGAACAGGTGAGGCCACATTTGGAAAGCGGGGAAGGAAAGTTGGCGAATTTGAAAGAGATGGTGAAAGAGATGCCGGGAGATGCTCGGTCGGATTTTTACGCGGGACGGCTTCAGCGGCTGGGACAATGGTCGAAGCGTGCGAAAGTGGTCTTACCTCTCTTACAGAAATTTTTAGGACGATAGATTATGAGTATTGATCCTGCCTGGTATGTGCTGCGCACGCAGTTGAAGCGTGAGCGATTGGCGGCGGCGAATTTGCGTCAGCTGGAAGGGGTGGAGGTGTTTTCACCTCGGTTGAAGTATCAAAAAACGACTCGTCGGGGGCGAGTTTGGTGGGTGGAGCCGTTGTTTCCGGGGTATTTGTTGGCCAGGTTTTCGCTGGAGGAAAAGGGAAGAGTGGTGACTTATACGGCAGGGGTGAGCCGGATGATTAGCTTTGGGAGCACCGTGCCGGAAGTGCCAGAGGATTTTGTCGAGAGCTTACAGAAGGAGGTGGCGAAGGTTGAGACCGGAGATGAGGAGATTGTGGTGAATTGGAAGGTGAATCTCGGCGATGAATTGGAGGTGGCGGACGGCCCGTTCAAGGGAATGGAGGGAGAGGTGGTGGAAGTGCGACCCGGATCGGAGCGTGTGAGCTTGCTTTTGGAGTTTTTGGGCGAAACGCAGTCGGTTGAGGTGAGCTTGTTTAATTTGATCTTAGCCAGGCCGGATGTTCCAGAAGGATGGCGCGGAGATTAATTTGCTTTATCAAATTAGTTCATTTTAAATTGAACAAATGATCAAATCATGAGTCTATCAATGCCAGCGAGTTGATGCTCAGTGATCACTCCAAATTACAAGGCAGCCTTTCCCGTGGTTTCTTCCTTCAAATGGAACGATCGACCAAGGGCGGTAGCGTATTATTGATTTTGTTTTGAATGTTCCCTTATTAGATGTTCCCGCGCAAAATGCGGAGTTGAAGGATGAGTTGATGGAGGCTTTCGAGGGTGTTCTGGACTCGGGATATTTTATTCTTGGGCCGGAAGTAGAGGCTTTTGAGAGAGAGGTCGCTTCCTACCTAGGCACTCCACATGCGATCGGGGTCTCCTCAGGGACGGATGCTCTCGTCGTGGCTCTAATGGCCTCAGGGGTGGGACCGGGTGACGAGGTGATATGCCCGGCATTCACCTTTTTTGCCTCTGCCGGAAGTATTGCACGGGTTGGAGCTGTCCCAGTGTTTATTGATTCGGAGGAGGATCGCTTTAATTTGGATCTCGAAGGGGCGGACGAACTAATCACAGAGAGAACGAAAGCGATTATGCCGGTTCATCTCTTTGGACGTGGTGCAGCAATGGGGCACGTCAACGACTTTGCGAAGAAGCATTCGCTCGTGGTGATTGAAGACACCGCCCAGTCGCTGGGAGCTTCAATTGCCACCCAAAAATGCGGAACGATGGGAGACTTTGGGATCTATAGTTTTTTCCCCTCCAAAAACCTGGGGGGATTCGGAGATGGGGGCTTGGTAAGCTGCGCAGATGACGAGAAGGCCGAGTTGGTTCGCCGTCTCAGAAATCATGGGATGTTTCCCAAGTATTATCATTCGAAAGTCGGCGGCAATTTCAGAATTGATGCCCTTCAGGCTGCTCTTTTAAGGAAGAAGCTTCCTAAACTCGATTCATACGGTCGTGGAAGGGCCGAGAATGCGACCTATTATTTGCATGAATTTTCCGACCTAGATCCAGCAAGGGTGACTCTTCCTCTTGCTGGAACAGCTGAAGAAGGGGTGATTTGGAATCAGTTCACACTCAAAGTGCACGGAGAGCGGGATAGGTTGCAGGCCTACCTTCTGGAAAACCAGGTCGGGTGCGAAATCTACTATCCGGTGCCCTTGCACAAGCAGGAGTGCTTTGCCCATCTCCCGGCGGTGGAGTTGCCTGTGGCGGAGAAGCTGGCGTGCGAAGTGCTGAGTATTCCGGTGTATGCCGAGCTTGGCGAAGAACGGCGGCAACGGGTTGTGGCCGTCGTGAAATCGTTTTTCAAATCATGAAAATATTCATCGCAGGTCATCGTGGAATGGTGGGTTCGGCACTTGTGCGCGAAGCAGAAAAACGAGGTGGATACGAGATTCTCACGGCCACGCGCAGTGAGCTTGATCTCCTCAATCAGTTGGAATGTCACCAATGGCTGCAGGAGAATCGCCCGGATCAGGTCATCATTGCGGCGGCCAAGGTCGGGGGCATTCATGCCAATTCCACCTATCCCGCAGAGTTCATTTACGAAAATCTCACCATCGCTACCAATCTCATCGAAGGCGCACGCCAAGCAGAGGTTGGTCGTGTTCTCTTTCTCGGCAGTTCATGCATTTATCCCAAATTGGCGCCCCAGCCCATGCCCGAAGATTGTCTTCTGACGAGTCCGTTGGAAGGGACTAACGAGGCCTATGCCATTGCAAAAATTGCGGGGCTCAAAATGTGCCAGCATTATCGGGCTCAGTATGGGCTCAGGTACCATTCGGCGATGCCGACCAATCTCTACGGTCCGGGCGACAACTATCACCCGGAGAATTCCCATGTGATTCCTGCTTTGATTCGACGTTTTCACGAGGCGAAAGAGAGGGGAGATGCGAAAGTGACGATTTGGGGAAGCGGAACTCCACGAAGAGAGTTCCTGCATGTCGAAGATCTTGCGGAAGCTTGTTTTCATCTTTTGGGCCATCAGGATCCACCTGACTGGGTCAACTTGGGTGTCGGTCAGGATGTCACTATTCTCGAGCTTGCCCAGCTGGTCGCGAAGACGGTGGGCTTTGAGGGCGAGATCGAAACCGACCCTTCCAAGCCTGATGGGACGCCTCGAAAGCTTCTCGACGTTTCCATGCTCAACGAAACCGGTTGGTCTGCGAAGATCCCCTTTGCCGATGGCCTTGCCGGTGCCTATCAAGACTTTCTCGCGACACTCGATCAGGGCACTGCCCGGCTCTAAAACACACTCTATGAAAAAAGCACTCATTACCGGAATCACTGGCCAGGATGGATCCTATCTTGCCGAACTTCTCCTTGAAAAAGGATACGAAGTGCACGGAATCAAACGTCGGGCATCTTCCTTTAATACCGAGCGGGTCGATCACATCTATGAAGATCCCCATGTTGAGGCTGCGAGGTTCAAGCTCCACTATGGCGACTTGACCGACACCTCCAATCTCACCCGTATTATGAGTGAGATCC
>Ga0308014_1000033_pt1 | contig 30695 bp, 18 predicted proteins | sample Neamet229_FD_203154 | JGI IMG/M metagenome (GOLD analysis project Ga0308014, IMG submission 203154) | Marine microbial communities from water near the shore, Antarctic Ocean - #229 | ecosystem: Environmental > Aquatic > Marine > Unclassified | place: Southern Ocean | collected 2014-07-28 | reverse complement strand
TGACGACGATGATAATTCCGAAACAACCGATACAGACGGCGACGGTTACGGTGATGAAAGCGATCAATTCCCTTACGATTCAACCCAATGGGAAGACAACGATGACGACGGCTACGGCGACAACACCACAGGAAACGATCCCGACATGTTCCCCGGCAACGGTGATGAATGGGAAGATTCCGATGGCGATGGACATGGTGATAACGAGGCGGATATGTTCCCGTATGATTCGACACAACACGAAGACGAAGACGAAGATGGATACGGCGATAACGCTTCAGGAAATAACCCAGATATGTTCCCAGATAACAGGGATGAATGGGCCGATTCAGACGGCGATGACTACGGCGATAACGAAGCAGATGCATTCCCTTACGATTCAACTCAATACGAAGATAATGACAACGATGGCTACGGCGATAATGCTTCAGGAAATAACCCGGATATATTCCCTGAAGATTCTGGAGAGTGGGCTGATACCGATGGCGACGGATACGGAGACAATTACGAAGACTACTGCCCGTATGTTTCAGGCAACGTCTCCATGAGCTTCTACCAAGGTTGCCCTGACACGGATGGCGACTCCTGGGCAGATTTAGATGATTCTTTTGTCAATGACCCGACGCAAAACTCGGATTATGACGGCGACGGTTATGGCGATAACTCATCGGGAACAAACCCAGATGCTTGTCCGTTTGATTTCGGTTCTTCAACAAAAACAATTACTTTCAATTCAACGACAATGTCTCCTGAAAACATGACAATGTATGGTTGCCCTGACAGTGACAGTGACGATTATGATGACTACACCGACCCCTGCCCATTCACCTACGGGAACAGCTGGGTTGATTCCTTTGCTTGTCCTGATGCCGACCAAGACGGCATCAGTGATCTGTATGACCCATACCCGAACACAGCGACCGACGACACCGAGGATTGGGACAATGATTCCTACCCCGACAATGCGCTTGATTTCACCGACAATACGGACGCGTTCCCGGACGATTCAACTCAATGGAACGACACTGACATGGATGGTTATGGGGATAATCCAAACGGCACCGCCGCCGACGCTTTCCCATCGGACGAATCACAGTGGGCTGATTCTGATGGCGACGGTTACGGCGACAACGACTTCGGAAACTTTAGCGATGCTTGCATTTACTCTGCCGGAAACTCAACGCAGGACAGGTACGGTTGTCCAGATTCTGACGGCGACGGCGTTTCGAACCCCGACGGTAATTGGGGTCTGAGCAATGGTGCTGACGCCTTCATCTCAGACGCAACTCAACGGAGCGATATGGACGAGGACGGCTACGGCGACAACTCAACTGGAACCACGCCTGACTACTGCCAATCGACGCCAGGCACTTCCACAATGTCCACTCATTACAACAATTCCAATGGTCAATGGAGCAATACAACTTCGTTCGGCTGTCCGGATGAAGATGGTGATGGCTATGATGACAATTCAGATCCGTGCCCGTTCGCTTACGGAAACAGTTGGGTCGATTTGCTTGGATGCGCCGACACCGATCAGGACGGCATCAGTGACCTGTACGACCCCTATCCAAACCAGGTGGCCAATGACGCCACCGACTGGGACGGCGACACCTACCCAGATCATGCGTTCGATCAATCTCTAAACACAGATCGATACCCCGAAGAGTCAACCCAATGGGCCGACACCGACAATGACGGCTACGGTGACAACTTGTCAGGGTTCGAAGGCGACGCCTTCCCGTTGGAACCTTCACAATGGGAGGACACGGACGGTGATGGCTACGGCGATGATTCGAACGGCTACGAAGGCGATGGCTGTCGATTTGAATCTGGAAACAGCACGTTGCCCTACCACGGCTGTGAAGACAGCGACGGTGACAGTTGGTCCGATGATTACGACGCCTTCCCACTTGACAACACCCAGTGGTTCGATACCGACGGCGACGGCTATGGCGATGAATACAACGGAAACTTCCCAGACGCTTGTCCAAATCAACCGGGCGAATCTACACGTGCTGCCGGCCCAGACAACACCAATGAGACGTTCTATGGGTGCATAGACAGAGACAACGATGGCTTCGACGATCAATCGGACCCTTGCCCAAATCAATACGGTGATAGCTGGGTCGACAAACTTGGCTGTGCCGACGATGACGGCGACGGCATCAGCAACGATGAAGATCCGATGCCAGACAACGCGACAGCCGATCCTGAGGACTGGGACGGCGACGGCTATACAGATCACGCAGCTGATGGCAACAACACTGACCAGTTCCCTGAAAATCCAACGCAATGGGTCGACACCGATGGTGATGGCTATGGCGACAACGCAAACGGTATTGATGCTGACGCGTTTGCCGATGATGGCTCACAATGGAGCGACATTGACGGTGATGGCTATGGCGATAATCAAGAAGTCTGGGCCAATGATCCCGATGGTTGCATCTACGACGCAGGCAACAGCACAGAAGATCGCTTGGGCTGCCTCGACACTGATGGTGACGGCCACAGCGACGCTTCCTCGACGTGGCTGGCTCATCCGTTTGGATTGGCTGATAGCCACCCCTACGAATCCACCCAGTGGGAAGACGCAGACCAAGACGGCTGCGGCGACAACACAGACGGTGTGAACGGTGACGAATTCCCAACCTTGCCAACCCAGTGCAGCGACGCTGACGGCGACGGGTATGGAGACAATCCGTTTGGCGTCCTTGCGGACGAGTTCCCGAACGATGCAAATGAATCGACTGACACTGATGGTGACGGCTATGGCGACACTTCAGATGCCTTCCGACTTGACGGAACTCAATGGGAAGATGCTGATGAAGATGGCTACGGCGACAACGTAGGTGGGCGAAATCCAGATGCCTTCCCTACCGATGGCGAACAGTGGTTGGACAGCGATGGCGATGGCTATGGTGACAACAGCGATGTTGAAAATGGCGATCAATTCCCAGACGACCGATACCAGTGGAACGACACTGATGGCGATGGCTGGGGCGATGCACCCTACAGTTTGACTTCAGACGCCTTCATCAACGACCCAGATCAATGGCAAGACCGCGATGGAGACGGCCACGGAGACAACGGAGCGGTTGAAGGTGGCGACGACTTGCCTGACAATCCGACTCAATGGCAAGACAGCGACGGTGATGGATTTGGTGACGACTCCACAGGGACAGATCCGGATGAATTCCCCGATGATGAATTCCAGTGGTTCGACGCCGATGGCGATGGATTGGGCGACAACGAAGTTGGGCTCAACGCTGACGTCTGCCTCGATCCTGAAAGCCAGGAAGAGCGGTTGTGCACAAATGACTTTGACAACGATGGTTACGATGATGGGGATGACGAGTTCCCAGAAGAACCTACGCAGTGGTCCGATGCTGACGGCGATGGCCGCGGTGACAACATGGAAGGCGACGCCCCTGACAAGTGCACCGATAAGCAGACAGGGTTGTTCCGAGATTGTACCCTTGACTACGACAATGATGGCTACTTCGATCCACTGAACTACGAACTCGATCGTGATGGATTCATCACCCTCGAATCATTGCAAGATTACGATGGTGACGGCATTGTCGATGAAGATCAATTCCCCGGAGATGCATCCGAATGGGTCGACTTTGACGGCGACCACAGCGGTGATAACGGCGACGGTGACGATGACAACGATGGAACCCCCGACGTTGAGGAACTGATTGCCGGTACCGATGCGTACAGCAGTGCTGATTTCCCAGTCGAACCATTCTCTGTGAGCATCCCGGTGCTGAACATCGGCCTCGACTCTTGGGATTTGTTGACCTTGGCCATTGGTATGCCGAGCATCATCTACCTTGCGTTCTCCTTTGTGCTTCGAGATCGACGCACTGAGGAATTCGCCGAATCAATCTCAGTTGCCGAATCAGAAGAAGAACTTCATGACATCAGCCTCGGGTACGAGCGAGCATTGCAGATGCGCTTGATTGCAACCCACCAAGGGTTCCGACTCGAACGCATGCGTTCCAAGCGAGAGAACATGTTGGAGTACGACATGGTTGAAGAGCATAATACAGCCATTGACGAACATATCAACAAGCAACCAGTGGAATTACCGGAAGCTGCAAACGATGAGGCATCGGAAGAAGAACACGACGCCGATGAGGATTGAGCAGGCAGTCAACGACCGAGGGGAGTCCGCCAGGGCCCCTCTTCGTCAATGTCCACGTCTTCTTCAGGCATACCAGCACGCAAGGGTTTGAATGGGCTCTTTTCGGGCTGTTCGGGTTTGCTTGCGTTTCGCTTAGCGAGGTAAGCCCCGCCCTTCTGACGAACCAATACTTCGCCAAAAGCGATTGCGAAAAGCATCACAGAGAGCAATAAATGCCCCTCAAAGCGGTATGACTCGAACGGTTGAATTTGCAAAACCTGATTGGTGATGATCCCCGTATCAACGGTTGTTTCCACTGTGTATGTCCCCGGCATTAGGTTCCCACTCCAATCGGGCGCCCCATCGGAGAGCATCCCGCTCCATTCTGCAACCACAGAATTCGATGCATCGCGAATGGTCCAAGAGACGTTGCCTTCATCGACGGACGCGCCAATAAAGGAGACTTCAAACACAGCAGGCATTTCTTTGTCTTGTCCGAACACTGCGCTCAACTCAACGGTGCGGGTTTCAATGGCATGGTTTTCATCGTTGATCTCGTAAGGAGCACTGCCGCCTGCAACGCTCATCCATAGCGTATTCAAGACCAACAAAGCAACTGGCCATAACACCAGATTGACGAGTCGTTTTCGCTCCATAGCGAATTCTGTTTCATCCTGTTGCTTTTGATGGTATGTATTCTTCACTTGGCCACCGCATCTTCAAGGCCGACCGAACTTAAAATGCGGTTCATCCAGACTAATTTCTCCAATTTCCGCTCTGCTACAGTGGTGGCCGACCAGGCACCCACCATGTTCAATGCAAAGCCCACAAGGCGGATATTTTCCTTTGCAACGCCCATTGCCAAAGCAAAGCATACCGCCCGATCCCCGTCGGTAAAACCGCCAAAGTTGTGCGCATTTGCCAGCACTTCAGGCGTTTGATGTGTGAGAATGAGGCGAGGGGGCGTGGGGTACTGCGACCATGTGTTCAGGCATTCCAACCATCGCACAGGGTTATCTCCGTGGGCATGAACGACCATCACCGTTCCTTGTCCAGCAGCGCCATCAAGATGCACACCGCCATCAAAATCCGAGACCACGCACGCCAGTTTCGAGCGGTCGGAGAGTGCGCCGACCGAGCCATCAGCGGCAATGATCAGTCGCTCATCCATGTCCATGGATTCAACTTCAGATTCGGTCACAGCAGCCCCGAGGACAACGACTTCCTTGGCAGCAAGCAACTCCGAGCGGAGGTGTTCAAGCGTTTGGTTTCGAGCTGCGTTGCGCCATACCGGTAGCATAGCAGCATGATTTTGGACACATGCGACCATGGCTTCTGCGCTTGAGCGGTCGCTCGCAACCGTCCACTCAAAGGCTGCCCGGACCTCACTTTGAACATCGACGAGGCTTTGTTGAAACGCCTCGTGCATGCCCTTTGCTCCCACACCGCCCTCATCAATCATCCGTTGAAGTTCTTATGCGGTCGTTGCGCGTGGGTAAGTCATGCCCGTCCCAAGGTCCCTGCCGGAACTTGACGATGAGGTGACGTTTGCCCGTTATCCGTTCCTGCCTCAGGCCAGTGGCTGGATTCGCTCCATGGCGGTCGAGCACGGCATCGATTTGGACGAACTCCTGGATGGTTCATGGATGGAAAAGGCGCGTTCGAGAGCGAGGATCCGCCTCATTGATTCCATTCAGTCCAAAGAAGGCGTCGAAGTGGTTGGCGGCGATTTGTTCACCGAAGAAGGCAGAATTGTCGAGGCCTTTTCTTTCTATTACGCCCGCCTTGTTGTCTGTGCTTCAGAAGACGAGCGCTTGATTGCACGCTGGGCACAAGCAGAAGCTGCTCGGGCCGAACAAATTCTCATCAAGGACACAAAGAACATCGAAGACATCGCCCGCAGTTACATCAGTGAACTCGAACGTAAGGAAGGCAAAGGCGGCATGCAAGCGGCCACGAGCATCGGCTCTGGAACCGGTGACATGCGCTCCATGCGCCAATCCCAATCGGGCCCGGTGTGGAATGTTGGACTCAGCGACTTCATCGAGATTTGTCCTAAAATTACCGGAGCCCGATGGCGGTTGCCCAATTGCGACGTCAACAAAGGATGGGTGACGTTGTTCGATGAACCAACCTATGGGTCCTCTGCGAAACTCGCTCGTTTGCTGCGTGAACGAATCAAACGAGGTGTTGAACAAGATGCGTTGGAGAAGATGGCAGAGATCACCACGGACCTAGCCATCCGATTGGCAGAACCAGTCGGCATGGTTCGCAACCTGATGTCAAATCAGGCAAGTGAAGCCATCGCGCTGGTTGGGGCTGACGAATCAGATTGGCCTCCATGCATGCGAAAGGCGGCCTCAGACCTTGCAATGGGTGTCAACCTCAACCACTTCGGCCGTCTGTTTTTGGCTTCGATGTCCGCCGTGCTCGCCCTTCCAAAAGAATCGTGTGTGAACTTTTTCCGCAGCGCACCCGACTTCAGCGAGAGCACCACGGGGTACCAAGTCGACCACGTTTACCAGCACGGCTACACTCCTTCGAGTTGTGGTAAATTGAAAATCAACCACAATTGTCCAGTTTTACCGGGTGACGATCGATTGTGTGACCAACCTTGGCTTGACCATCCTCTCAAGTACATACGGGCCACTCAGCGTTGGAAGGCTCGAACACAAAGCACACAACCCGTTGCACAACCAACGCCAGCGGCCCAACCCGAACAGGAACCTCCATCGCCTCAAGAATAACCTTCAACGAACGCCTTGATGTCCGGGGTTTCGCGCGAAGCATTTGAATTGGGTGAACAGTTAGGTCATCATGACCACCGGGGATTTTTAATGGTACGAACACTCGTTTTGACAGTTGACCGAGACAACGATCTTGGGATCAAAACCGCGATTCGCGGCCCCGTCATTGGACGCCGACAAGTGCTCACAGCGGCGCTGAAATTAGGCATTGCTGATCCAGAAGAAAGCGACACGAACGCCATGCTCGGCGCTCTGTCACAACACGACAAGATCCTCGGGGAGAAATCGGATGAAGATGAAGTCGAGATCGCCATCCTTACCGGGGACGAAAAAGTCGGCCTCCGCTCTGACCGTGCTGTTGCAGCACAACTCGAAGAAGTCGTGGCCCAATTCCAACCCGACAAGGCCATCCTTGTCACCGATGGAGCAGAGGACGAGTCCGTGCTCCCAATCATCCAATCTCAAGTTCGAATCGACCACGTGCAAAAAATCATTGTCAAGCAATCGAAGGGCATTGAAGGGACCTACTACTACATCGTCAAAGCCTTAGAAGATCCAAAATGGCGAGCGAAAATTATGATTCCGTTCGGACTCGTTCTTGCCGTGTTTGGTCTTGGCATCATGTTGCCAAATGAAATCGGCGGCCTTCTGATCGGTGGCTTACCGATGGTGACAGGGCTCTACATTCTGAGCAAGGGTGCCGGTATCGAAACCACCGTTAACAAAGTCATTCAAGAGATGCGAGAGAACGCAGACGCTGCAATGTTTTCATCGCTTTTGTGGACAGCTACCTTGTTCAGTGCCATCTTTGCAGTTGCAGAAGGCTGGAGAGAGTACACCGCTCTTGCCGATGATTTCTCTCAATCCGTTGTCTGGCTTGAAGCGGTTCACAAAGCACTGGCTTGGATCGTGATTGCCTTCCTCACCTCGACGGCAGGATTCATGCTTCTCCGACTCAAGCGCGGTTCCTTTTCTGGCCGACTGATCGTGCTCGGAATCTTTGGAATGGTCGTGTACTCCTTTGTCGATAAGGCGCTTGAAATCGCCACAGATGTTCTTGGCGGTACCGCCTATGAATTCAGCGTACAGAAGGTCTTAGAGGATTTGACAAACCCATTGATTTGGGTTGTTGTCCTTTGGATGACCATGACCATCGTTCGCTCTCTTCAAGCCAAGCAGGCCCAAGCTGAGCGGTATTGGGGCATTTGATCACAGGATGAACTTCGGCATGTGCCGAGCCATCGTGTTGTGTCCAACAACGCCCACCAAGGCGCCGTCTTTGTTGACGACACCAATTTGGTTGAGGTCGTGAGTCAGCATCAACGCTCCTGCCTTGAGCAAGGGCGTTGTTTGTGTGACGGTGATTGGGGGAAGGTTGACCAACTGTCGAGCAGGAATTCCATGCATCCAGGCGATGTCACGGTTGACCTTTTTCCGAGCGATAATTTTCAAAACATCAACCGCGTGAATGCGACCTTCGGGAGCGCCTTCTTGATCGATGACGAACACGTGGTCCCAGTTGTTTGCAGTCAGGTCGTCGATGACATCAGTCATCGAAGCATCATGCCATACCCAGTGTGCTTCAAGCATGGTCTCTCCACACGAGATCGTCCTTGCGGTCTCTGCGCGTTGCTTGGGTGTCATTCTGGCCATGACGTCTCGCGTCAGTTTTCGGGGCTTGATTTGAGGCATTGAGGTCCCTCTGTTGGTTCCCGGGCGGACGCGGCTCTCTTTCAAGGCTTTCGGCGTCATGATAACTTCCACATCCAAGATTGAGGGTTCCGGATACCGGCAAACCCTCGACACAATATAAGTGAAGAGTGAAGAATGATGGCAAATCACCAACCGCTATGACTCACGTACCCGATGAAGTTCTTCAGGCCCTTGCTCGCCTGAGCGGTTATGACAGAATGCTCGAAACTGATAAGATTTCAGCACAATACGGCGTCACGAGCGAATGGATCGAACAGCAACTTGGGCCAAGCACACCCGTTTCGGGCGCCGACCCTGCAACATTTGCACCCTCGAGCAAGGAAATGCCAGGCCTTCCAACAGTCCCAAACCCCGCTGAAAAGAGGAGTTTCCGTTTTGCTTATGATCCTTCAAGCCAAGCCGCCGAGCGACGAAAAAGTGTGGAACAAGCGATCCTCTGCCCTTCTTGTGGCGTGACCCTTGGAATTCCATCGATCCGTCCAATCAAAGTCACGTGCCCACAATGCCTCCAAGAGTCGACCTTCCAAGCATGAGCGCTGAATTGATACAGCCCGGGCTTTAGGACACATCATGCGCGACAGTTCTCCTCGACTCTGGCCCTATGCACCATCCAATTCCCCGGTCGCTTTACCAGAACACCCGTTGTTCTATTCGCCCTCAGCATTGAGTGATTTGACGCCCCCTACCGATGCGCCCGCAGGACCTCTGGCAGGTGCAGATCTGCAATCCTACTGTTCCGCTTTCACCAGCCCAGATGGGACCGTTGACGAACTCTTGGCAGCTCATGACGCCCCGCCAATGAGCGAACGCCGACCGTTTCTCCTGCTCGGAGAACTTGCCAACCCATACCGCTTGCAAGACATCCGAATGGGGCCTTTGCCCATCTTCACCGTTCGTTTAACCGATCTTTGCCGAACCTACGCAGATGGTCTTGATTCCCGCGACACATACCCCGGTGTCCATCACATCACGGTTGCTCGGACACATGGCTGGTGGGAAAGAACTCACATGACGATGGCGACAGTAGAGCAAATGAAAGCAATGATCACGTGGCTGGACAACGATCGTTTAGGAACTTGGAAACCGGTCAAACCAGCAGAGGGCGCCCTCCATTTTGAATTTGAACCAATCATGGCTCCAACCCACGATGAAATCGTATGGGATGGGGAAAACGAGAACATCGAACGCGAAGCCCCGCCAGTGACAGCACCGGAAGTTGTGATTGGCCAGGTGATGGTCCCGATTCACATTCGCCATGGATGCTACGACAACAGGGGTCGCCTTGCTCGCACAGCGCACTTGCCACAACGCCAATTCCACCAAGATATGTTCCGCAGAGGGTCGTCTATGAAGTGGAACACGGTCCTGAAAATCCTCTGAAACACGGGCGCCCATGGACTCCCCATCAACATTTGATATACGCTGAGAACGATGTATATTATGAGAAAGATGAAGGGAAACGGGACGCAAAAAGAAGCACGGCTTGCACGACTGAAGAATGAAATTGTGGAATACGTAGCCACGCAACCGAGTTGTTCGGCTGCTGACATCGTTCACCACCTGTCAAATGAACGACGCATGAGGAACCATGGACTTACGGCGCGCAAGGTGGGGTTCTTCATCCCGCGTTACCTTTCGGACTTCATTGCGTTCACACTCGATCATTCCACAGGGAAGCGAATGTATCACATTGCGGCGTGAGTGTAGCGCTACCTTCATGCGAACGGGGTTCATGGCCCATGTATGGATTGGCCAAATTGGGTGCGCCCGAACGCATTGTTTCCATCCCTTTTCTCAACACAGCCCAAAGGCGCTGTACCGCAATTTGACCCCGCAGCCCCAGCATGGGCTGTCCTCGATCCAACCTCTGCTAACGGGCTCAAGGCCCAGCTTTTACAGGCCATCAGTGAATTTTCAGAAGCAACCCAAGACCCCGTTGACAGCGGGGCAACCATCGACGAATCACAGGGGCCTGTTGTTGTCCACGCATCAGCGAAACTGGAACCTTCGGCGCATTTCATCGGACCTTGCCTTGTCGAAGCGGATGCAGAAGTGCGGCATGGCGCTTATGTCCGCCCTTTTTCTTGGATCTGTGCTGGCGCAGTTGTCGGCCATAACACGGAAGTAAAGCATTCGATTCTCCTTCCTGGGGCAAAAGCACCTCATTTCAATTACGTCGGGGATTCAATCCTCGGTAAGGATGTCAACCTTGGCGCTGGAACAAAACTCAGCAACCTTCGCAACGATGGCGGGGAAGTTCATCTTCGCCTCGATGGTTCGCGCCTCGCCAGCGGTCTGCGCAAATTCGGCGCAGTGCTCGGTGAAGGGTGCCAACTTGGATGCAACAGCGTCACCAATCCTGGGACCGTACTCGGGCCACAAAGCGCCGTATGGCCGAACGTGACCGTGACGGGGCTCCATCCCGAACATTCAACCCACAGGTGAAGTAAAATGGTCCGTCGTCTGTTTGGTACCGATGGGATTCGTGGAAAGGTTGTCGAAACAAATCCAGATGAAACCCAAGCCATTCTCGCCCTCCACGAACAGCGAGTGATTTGCCCTGCATTGATGCGGGTGGTTGGCGAGGCCCTTGGCCGCACCATGGACACACTCTCTGGTTCAGGAATGAAAGTGGTGATCGGTTGGGACGAGCGACCAAACAACCTCGAACTCACAGCAGCACTGACGCTCGGCCTTCGCCTGGTGGGATGTTCTGTGGTTCATGTTGGCCTGTGTGCGACCCCGGCTTTGCACCGGGCGTTGCTCCATCACAACGCACGGCTCGGTTGTATGATTACGGCCAGCCACAATCCGGTTTCAGATTCAGGACTGAAGGTGTTCGATGCAAATGGCTTCAAGTCGACCCCTCATTTTGAAGATCATGTCTCGGGCGTCGCCGACGCTCTTGCATCAGAAGAACGAGAAATCGATGAGATTGAAGCAAAGGAACTCAGCCAAGCCAGCGAACCATACAACGCCTCAACGAGCGCCTCAGTGCTCCATCCAGCATGGCTCACAGAGCGCTTCGGACACTTCCAAACCCTCGTGGGCGCTCAGGGTTTTGACGCCTCACGCCTCGCCGATCCATTCGTGCTTGATTGTTCGAAGGGAGCCGCTCACACATGGCTTGCTGCATGGCTTTCAGAGCGCGGCGTTCGCGCCGTTGAAGTAAGTGCTGAAGCAGAAGCGTTGAACCTGAATTGCGGCGCGGGGGATTTCTCACCAACGCAAACATGGACCTTCGAAGAAGCCACTTCCTCCTCGCACCGTTTGCTGCAAAATCTACACCCAGCTCCCCCTGGCACGATTGTTGGTGCTGCGCTTGACGGTGATGGCGATCGATGCTTGGTCTTACAAGCGACAGAACGGGGCTTCATGGTGGTCGACGGGGATGCTCTCGGCGACGCTATTTTGAGCGCTGCAACACACCAAAGCAACCGGCCATGGCACCTTGCAGCGAGCATCGAATCCGATTTGTCCCTGCTCTCAACAGCACACCGCCTTCCTGCAGATGTGACGGTGATTGAAACAGCGGTTGGCGACCGTTGGCTTTCCAAAGCCCTCGAACCCACCCTCATCACGTCTGAAGCCGCACCGTGCTGCTTGGGCGTCGAAGACTCAGGACACCTCGTCATGGCCACGCCTCACCCCCACCACGCCGACACGTGGGCGCTTGTCGGCGATGGAGCAGCATCCCTCGTGTGTTACCTTCTTGCGTTCTCGGTTGGAAACGAGGCACACCACATGAGCCGTGGATGGAAACAACGCCGGTCAGTGAAGAACGTCGACCGTTCACTTTGGACAGGCTCAAACGCTCTCGCCGATGAAGTTGAAACCATCGCTCAGACTTTTTTCAACCACCAAGGCACCGTTGGTTCTTGGGACCGGCACGGCTTGGAAGGCGAATCAAACCTCATGCTCATTTCCTTCACCTTGGATGGTTCACCAGTCTCGCTCGGTGTGCGAAACAGCGGGACACAAGCGAAAATCAGCATTTCGCTAAGGCTTTCACCCACCATTGACTCTTCTGATATGGGCGTCGTTCTTGATCAGATAACATCGCTTCTTTCATCGGCAATGTGTCAATGAACGTCGCGATTTGTACCAAGACTGCCAAGGTTTGCCAAGCGGTTCAGTTCACTCGGTCGCCATTTCGCCTTCAAAGGTTTGAGTGAGCCATGTCACGACGCCCAAGAGTGCTGCAGATGCGAGTAAAATCGCCAACAAGCCGCCAACGGATGAACCGTTGATCAAGACGATGCCTGCAATGATCCATCCAAGCACCAAGTCGAGTGCTCCGACAACGCGCCACCCCTTTCGGAGGGTGAGAATACCGCTGACCCAAGAGACGGCCGAAGCGATGAGGATGAAGACCACTGCGTAGACCAAACTCGGGAATCCAAAGCAGGCCAGGAACAACAAGAGGTGCAACGCCCACAAGCCTGATGGAAGCCACAACCCATGACGGTTCATGACGGTCCAAGCAACAAAGACGACGGTGAAGCACGCCATTAGGGAAGCGACGATGAACATCGGAATTGCAGGGACGCCGACGATGCCAGGCCCCCAAGCCATGATTCCTTGAATCACCAAAGGAAGCGTAATCCACGCCATGAGCGCAGGTGCGGGTTGTTGCCACCAGACGCTTCGGCGTGCCGTGCAAACCAAGGCGAGAATGCCAGCAAATCCGACGGAAAGGATGGCAACCGAAAGCAACCATGCCGAGCGACCAGCGGCACCGCGGTGATCTTGCATGCCCCGTGAGATTCTCTTCCCTTCGACCCAATCAAACCCGAGCACTGCACCGATCAATACGGTTTCAATTCCAAGCAAGGGAACCGTCGAGGTGAGTCCCATCGAAGCGAAAGGATCGACGTTGAATGGAAGCGGAACTTCGCCTCCGATCAACAAGCAAATAATACGGTCCAGCATGGTGAGGAAAACAACGCCCTCAAGGGCGTTTGGTAGCCTTAATCCCAGATCGCTCCGGCCGATGAGACCAAGCCCGGCGAGCATCACCAATCCCGCCACAAGGACGAGCAGGTGAACGGTGTCCTCAAGGACCACAACTGAGTTGCTTGCTCGGCCTGCGACGTGGACCAAGACCAAACCAGCCATGGCCACGGCAATCGGGGCTTCAATACCCATCACATCAGGCAAGCGCAATCCGATTTCGTTTGCCCGCAAACGGGCAGCACCGACAAAGAGGAGGGAGATCATCACGCCAAAGGCCAGGGTCATCAACGTGTTCCCGGTGACGAACGAGAGCAATGTTGTGGCGAGAATAGTGGTGACGAGGAACATCAGGACGATGGTGGGTTGGTGATGAATATCGCCGACTTCAAGGTCGAATTCGCCAGAAGTCCCTTGCTTCTTCGATCGCTTGCGTTGTTTCTCAGCAAGGGCCAGAAGCTCTGTGTCAATCATTCGCAGTGATGGCTGGGCAGAATCTGTGGCCTCAGCCGTTGGTGCCTGTGTCGCTTGCGTCAATTGCACGACCTCGCCAGAAACATCGAGTCCAGCGTTGGAACGCTCTAACAGATCCAATGCAACGCTGTCGCCGCCTTGCGCTGAGGCCGTGATGAAGGCGTGCATGCGTTGCCGTTTCTCTTGGATCCGTTCCATACGGTCTTCGCGACGGGCAAGGGCGCGCAAACCCGAACGGAATTCACCCTGGACGGCGAGGAACGTTCCTGAGGCAACGAAGGCCAGAATCGCAGCAAGGATGACCAATGACATGCTCAACGTGCTTCCAGCCAAAGCCATTGTGACGATGAGGCCGAGGGCTGCAAAGGCAGGCGGCAAGAGCTTCTCCAAGGTGGCGGCTCGAACCAGATAGAAGGTGAGGGCGACAAGGCCAACACCACAGAGGACGAGCAAGTTCATCTCAGGTGACAGCATTTTATCGGCACCTGTCAACTCAACATTGGTGATCGGTTCGAGGCTGATGACGATGTAAAAGGCAGACATAAACCCGAGCATCAAGGTCAACAAACGCCCCGGTAAAGCCTCGGTCAATTCGAGATCTGCAAGGGACGCTCCCTCGCTCTTACGCCGATCGGCAGCCAGCAGCATCAGTCCGCATGCGGCCACCATAATCATGGCCCAGAAAGCCGATTGTCCATATTGCCAAACAAGAACCAGAGCAAAAACGCCCCAGACGGTCATCAGACTGCGAGGCTTTCCGAGGTGCTTACCGCGCCACACCATCAATGCGTGACCGATGAGCAACATACCCATCACCACGAGCAATCCCGGCATGGGCAATCCTCCCGGTCGAGCGACAGCCCAAACGACAATGACTGAGAATATGAAACTTAAATTCCAAAGTTTCGCCATGCCGGAATCACGAAACCTCGCCCCAAATTCAGATGCACCGGTTAGCCTGGCTGCAAGGTTCAGCCCTGTTTCTCCATGGTGAACGTTAACGGTGATTTGCTGAACGACCAAGATACCCATCCAAACAGCAAGGTCGATTTCATCCAAGGCGATTGGAATCAAATCCATCGAGATGAGCCTCGCTTCGGCATTGGTTGCGAACAAAACCAGCCATACCCACGGCCCAAGCACCGCTGTTCCAGCGATTGAAGGCGACTCGCGTTTCACAGCAAGCCAAGACAGACCGATCCAAACCAGGCCTTGGGAGACAAGCAGCAACCGAGCGGTATCCTCGCTTTCACCTGCAGGAATCAAGAGGGTGAGCAAGAGGACGATGATGCCGCCGCCCATCCAAAGGACGTGGTCTGAAACCGAGGTTTGGTTCCGCAACAATGCGGCTGAAGTGAGGGCGGCGGTGATGGCGGCATACAGACTGTAGCCACTCATTCCACCGGGCAACGTCACATCGAACGCACCCGAGGACAAGAGGGCTAAACCAGCGAGCATGAAGGGGGCAGGATAGAGGATGAACGGTGCGAGATTTTTGATGTGAACGCCACGAACCACAAGATAAGAGGCACTGAATGCAGAAACCAAGAGCAGCAACTGAGCAAGAGCATAACCCGTCTCAAAGCGATGGGCTGCAATCGCCAATAATGCTCCAATCATCCCAAGGCCAACTGAAACCGACCACAATGCGGGTTTGCCAAGGCCGAGCGCTTCCAGAGCGCTTGAGAACCAATTTTCTTCACGAACGAACTGAGCGGCGACAACAGCGTTTGTGGCCGTCACGCCAGCCATGAGGAGGAACAACAGCAAGTCGTCTTCGAACGGCACCAGCTGGACACCAAACATCATCCAATCATTGGAAAGAGCGTGAATGCCCACCCAAAGGTAAGACGAGGCGATACCGAGGCTTGCGAGGTTACCGGACCGCCGCATGAACGCCAGGCTATGCATGAGCAGCGTCCCTGTTCCGATCATAATGGCGACACCGAATTCACCGTAAAGAGCGCCAGCAGCGCTTCCAACGATGAGGAGGATCAGCGTTGCTTGAGCAGCGATTGCATCTTCGTTATGCCGCTGGGCAAGCATGATGTTGCCTCCAATAACAGCAAGTAAACTGACGCCAAGGGTTTCATTTGCACCAAGCGGCGATGCATCAAACCAGCCCCAATGCCACGCATCCAACACAAGGCCGTAGAATAATTTCATCGAGATGATGACCCAAGTAACGCCGAGCAAACGCATGGATCTCTTTGGAATCCATCGTTCACCGAAGTACAGGCCAACCATGCCCATGAAAAACAGACCAAGACCGCTTAGAATCGGGGGTAAAACCGTGCCAACAACGGCGCCAATAGCGGACCAAACCAAGACCATGGCCACGAGCAAACCAAGGCTCAGTCGACGCTCACCATGCACGGCAAGGTCTTCCACACTGTCCATTTCAGGGGCCAGATGCACGGTCCCATCGCGTTGCACAGCGCCGGGCGCGTTGCCCTCATCGTCGCCTGATGAGAAGATGGAAACAATTTCGCCGACCGCTTCATCAATGTCGTGTTCCTTGACAGCAGGTTCGACCGGGGCCAACGGCTCAACAGGGCCCTCTTGAGCGACCATGAAGGAATCGAGGGCAATGCCCTTTGGGCGCTGAAAATCTCGTTTCCGCAACACCTCGTCGCGGGACGGATGAGGGGGTGACCCATCCGTAGGAACTTCAGCCATGGCCCACCCCTCATCTCACCCCCTTGAATGCTTTCTCGCCATTCTGGCAACCGAAGTGCGGTTTCCCCCACAATTCCCGCCTCCCAACCCCTAATCGGAGGGCCGCGCCGCAATCATTGCCCCCTCATTGTCAACGATTGATAGGCGTTCCAGCCGCAAGGGTTGTAGAGGGCCCGTTTTACGGATTGGCATGGCCGAAGCCCACGGGACCCCAACAGGGGACCTTTCTTCGTACGGAATCACCCCTGCCGGTGATGTGTACTGGAACCACGATGCCCTTACACTGATCGAACTCGCAGTTGCCCGTGGCGAAGGTGTTTACAGCGCCGACAAGGCCCTTGTCACCGAAACCGGGGAACGAACTGGCCGGTCACCAAATGACAAGTTCATCGTCGATGAACCTTCGACCACAGAAGACATCAACTGGGGCAACGTCAACGTCTCCACCGATGCTGAAACCTTTGTTCGAATGCGCGCTAAAGTGGTCGAATACCTCTCCGCCCAAGACACATTGTTCGTCCAAGATTTGTACTGTGGCGCTGATTTCAGCGAAGCGTTGCCAATCCGTGTGATCAACCACAACGCCTGGCACAACGCATTTGCTCGCAACATGTTCATCCGCCCAAGCGCAGATCAACTCGAACACCACACACCAGAGTTCACTGTTCTCCACGCCCCGCATTTTGAAGCGAGCCCAGAAGACGGACTGAATTCCCAATGCTTCGTCATCGTCAACTACGCTGCTAAAGAAGTCATCATCGGCGGAACACGTTACGCTGGAGAAATCAAGAAGTCGATTTTCTCAGTGATGAATCTTATTCTTCCAAAGAAAGGCATCCTCCCAATGCATTGCTCAGCCAACACCACCGGTGAGAACACCGCAATTTTCTTCGGCTTATCTGGCACTGGAAAAACCACTCTTTCCGCCGATCCAAAGCGGGCCCTCATCGGCGACGACGAGCACGGATGGGGCGCAAACGGCGTGTTCAACTTTGAAGGCGGCTGCTATGCAAAACTGATCGACTTGTCTGAAGAAGATGAACCAGCAATCTTCGGTACAACTCGAAAATTCGGAACCGTTCTCGAGAACATTGTCATGGATGAAACTGGTGTACCAGACTTCACCGACACCAGCAAAACCCAGAACACCCGTGGTTCCTACCCAATCGAATTCATCGAAAACCGAACCCACGATTCGAAAGGCGGCCACCCACAAAACGTGATTTTCCTAACCTGCGATGCATTTGGCGTTCTCCCTCCGATTTCTCGCCTCACTCCTGCCCAAGCTGCATACCATTTCATCTCAGGCTACACTGCAAAGGTTGCTGGCACAGAAATAGGTGTCAAAGAACCACAGGCGACCTTCTCAGCCTGCTTTGGTGAACCGTTCATGCCCATGCACCCCGGTGTCTATGCTGATTTGCTTTCCACCAAAATGGCTGAGCACGGGGCAAAGGCTTGGCTCATCAACACCGGATGGTCCGGCGGCGCCTACGGCGTTGGCAACCGAATGAAGATCCGTCATACCCGCGCCATGCTTAACGCAGCATTGGATGGGGATTTGGAACATGTTGAATTCGTCAAAGACCACCGCTTTGGTTTCGAAGTTCCAGTGGAGTGTCCAAACGTGCCATCCGAAGTGCTCCAACCGCGCAGCACCTGGGACGACAAGGATGACTTTGATGCAACAGCAGACAAACTTGCAGCCATGTTCAATGAGAACTTTGCTCGATACGCACAAGGCGTCTCAGAAGCCGTTAACGCTTCTGCACCATCGCCACTCGCTTGATCACAAGAAGTCACTCAACGAAAGTTGCTTTGCTCGATCGTTGTTGAACAATGAGTCGACGCTGTCGGCCAACCATTCGACGTTTTGCTTGGTGTAATTGTCCACGCCATAGGTCGCCATCACGTGCTTTGTCACCTTGATGTACTTTCGAACCGCACCTTCTGAAACGGTCAGGGCGAGGTTTCCTCCACACAATCCGCCCTCAGTTTTGGTCACGCCAACGCTGGCGAGCCCTTGGCCTGAGGCTTTCTTTGGCTGGATGCATTCACCAGCGATGGGCATCCGGCGGTAGGAATGAGCGCACTTCAGGCAGCGAATTTTCTGGCGCGCATACGCGTTCATGTTCCCTCGTAAATCTGGCAAAAAGTGAGAACGAACCACGCTTGAGGCGACCGTTCGCACATCGACGCCACGCAAACGATGACCGAGATCCAATTGCCCGTTCATCTTGTCAATCATCGTGTCGAGGGTCTTGTAAGCAGAGAGAGCAGGCCCTGAGTCGATTGCTTTGCAATCGTGGGTGTAACCGTAGCCTCTGACAGCTGCGATGCTTCCAAGCCGCCGCTCAACGAAATCCATTCGTTCAGCAATGGTTTTTGGATGTGGTTGACTCAATGTGGTTTCGTAGAAGTCCCGTTCGTAAAACCAACCCGAATCGACGTTGAGGGCCTCCTTGTCCACTTCTGTGGGGTTCAATCGTGTGGTCAACACCAGTGGGGCGTCCATCAAACCACCGCGGTTCGCAGGTAGAATTTCTCTGCTGAAGTTGAGCAACCCATCCATCAGGAGCATGATCGCATCTTCATCACCGTCGCAATTGCGACGCTTTGCTGCATGGAACAACGGGTGAGCATAGCCACCTGAGCAATCCGCCCATCCGATGATCCTGCTCAACACCCCGCCAGATGTGTGAGGGGCCAGTGCACAGATGAGGTGGCCGACCAAATCATCTGGAGTGTTGACGTTGTAATACGGTTCCATGTCGTAAAACCTAACCAAGAGGTCATCGATGAATTTGGCAGTGCGGACGAAGAAATCACCAGCATTTTTGGCAACGATGAAGTCTTGCGGGAAGAGTTCCAACATCTGTTCTTCGTTTTCCAAAGGGGTTCCTTCGAGGTCGTGAGTGTAGCCAAGGGATTTGATTGTCTGCCAACTCACGCCAATTTCTCGGGGCGTAAAGTGGGTGACGGGGACATCGCTCATGTCGTAACGAACGGTTCCATCTCTGAACACAGGGAGTTCGAATTTCGCTCTCAGCAGGCCCTTTTCGATCGCTTCAGGTGTCTGGTCTTTCGATGACAGCTTCTTCATGCATTTCACCGCACGAGGAATACGATCGAGGCCCAAACGGATTCGGGCATCTTCAAGGATTGTGTCGAGTCGAACCGATTGGATTTCACCGCGCCTTCGTCGCTTGCTGTTCTCATTTTCACGCATTGCAGTCCGGCCCCTGCAATTGACACCAACGCGTTCTTCACCGTTGTCGTCCAACAACCGGTGGTGGCAAATGACGAACGGCGATTCTTTTCCACACTTTGAGCAAATCCGGCGGCCCATTTGGACGCGGATGGTTTGCTTCTGGACAGCAATCGACATCAAGCGTTGATTTCCGCCGGTCAAATCGATGGGGAACAACGCATGTGTCATCGGGTTCATGACTCGGGGGGCAGCCTTCTCAGGGCGACCCATTCGACATCCGATTCGGACTGGGGCGGAATGCTCCCAGCGTAAATCCGAAATTTTTCGGACCTGAATCATGATCCCATCCACATCATGGTCATCTTCATTGATTTGTGCGGCAAGGTAACGCTCTGGGTCATCTGGGCCCGGGTCGGGGACTTCTTTGGCAGCTTCACGACCGACTTGGTCGGTTTCAGTAATGCCCAATCCACGCTGTCTTGCATCAGTTTCTGCCGCAATCCGCACCGTTGCTCGGGCGCTTTTGAGTTCAGATTGCCGTTGCCGCTCAGCCACCAGGGTGACGTGAGCATCGCGCAGTTCTTCGATGCGTGCCATGAATCGGGCCCTTGCATCGACAATTCGAAGTGGCTTTTCACCCTCGAAACTGTATCCAAAACCTTCCAAAACAGCCGGCCAGCCGGAGGTGAGGATCAAATCATCACCATCGTGGTGGTGGGCCAATCCGAGGATCATAGCAGCACCTTTGGCGAACCCGTGCTGGACGAGGGTCCATGCTTCAGGTGTTTCACCGCCAAACAAGGATGGCAAAGGCCTCATGTCGGGGCCTGGAATGGTGTGAACTTCGACGTCTTCGATGCTCTCAGGGCGCAACACATCCATGGCTGCATGGCTCCAACCTTCGACGCCGTTGACAATTCGAAGTTGATTTCCCTCTGGACGAGGATAGGCTTGCAACCCTTTTTCGGCCTCAGTTGTGCCAAATTTCATTGTCCCCTGTGCCTCGATGCTCGCACCATCCAACAAGGTCAGAACGTTTGGAACCCATTCCAACGGAAGATCGAGGAACCACGGATTATGAGGTGGTGGTAGGGAGGTTTTGTATCGCTGAGATATGCGTTTTGCTTGGTCCCATGTTGGGCGCAGTTGGCGCAGATAGTTGTGCCAATGCCGGCGGTTGTGGAACTGGGCATCGGGGTCTGGGGCGTCTTCGGGGTGAACTCCAGGAACTCCTGTTGGTGCTTGTGTGCGTTCGATTTCCATAATGCCGAGCGCATCCGCCACGGTTGTTTCATCATGCAATTCCTCGAGCAAATCACTTGCCCACCAATCGTCGCAATAGCCTGCAGGAACGAGGTTTTTGTTGTTCTCCATGAACTCACCGTAGCCCAAGACCAATTCGCCATTGTCCCATACCGCGCCAACCTTCGATCGAATCAAGGCGAAACTGGGAGCGTCATCTAAGCGCAGGAACCGCCCGTCTCTCAGAACCACCCATGGGCCCTCAGTGTTGTCCGAAGGGGTGATGGCACAAGCCTTGCCGGGGCGCTCTATTTTCATTTGAGTCCCGATGGTGATGAAATCGTCCATGGCCAACATGGAGGCGGTGTTGGTCGAGGCAGCAGCAAGGCCAGAGGGGCGGGCACGGCCGTAACGAAGGCGGAAGCCACCCGCTTCAAGCGGGGCGCCGAACACAGGGCGTCCAGCGATGATGTCCTTCATGAATTTGGTAATCTGAGGTACCTTTCTCGATTTGAAAACCGGCCCTGTACCTTCGGAATCCTTCTCCTTTCCACGCTCAGCGAATTTGGTGATAAAGTCCCATCCAGGAATGTCCAACCGTTCTGTGTGCTTCTGAATTTTCGGTGCCTTGAGGCACAGTCCTTCTCCAATAACCAAGAGGACACCACCGCGAATTCTTGGCTCGTCAATGTTGCGAACACGCCCGTATCCCGCACATTCGATTTTCTCGGTTGATTCACCGTTGATCATGACGGGACAGGCTCGGACAATCTCATCGATTTCCGCAGGCGATGGCCGGTACTGCAGGTTCCCACGGTACAATCCAAATTCTTCTTTGACGCGCTCGACTTCAGGATCTGTTGGTTGGTAATGGCCGACGTTCAAATCACGTCGAATCATATCGGCAATCAAGACAGCAAGCGCTTGTGCGGTACCGCCTGCAGCACGAATCGGGCCAGCGAAGTGGACCGAGACGAATTGAGACCCGTCGACGTTGTTGAGAAGGCGCACCTCGCTGATACCTTCGAGGGGAGCGACCAGTACGGCCTCGGTAAGGATGGCTAAACCAACGCGCAAACCAACGTCGATGGCCGTGACAAGGTCGTAGCCCTTTTCTCGAAACCCACGAGCAACGGATTGCGCCATCATGATCGAGGTGGTTTCACGGTCGTGTTCGGCCAACATCACGCGGATGTCATCTGCAACTTCGTAACCGTCGAGGTGTTCAATGAGTAATTTCTCAGTCCGGCCGGCAAGATCGGCAGCCCTTGGGATTTCGACGTACTCTTTGTGATCGTAGCCTTTATTCCGGGCTTTTTCGGCGATGATGTACGCCTCATCAGCCCGCTCATCGAGCCATTCGTGGTAGGCGACCATTTCCGCTTCCAAACGAGCCACGTCAACACCGATCAGGGGGTTGTGACCCCTTGGTTGGCCTGGCACTCGTTCAGATGACACGGTTCTCCTGTAGTGCTTGCCGCCGACCGTTTATGAGAGGCGCGCTCGCGTTTTGATGAGAAAAACTTCAGCCACAAGGGAAGGAAAGTTCATTTCCGATGGTGCCGACCGTTTGACGATGACCGTCCACTCCTCCCTTCGAGCCCATGCCCGATGGCCCCGTCTTGTCGAGCTCGTTCGAGAACTTGCTTTCATCGATGGCGGTAACGATGAAGCGTTTACACTCGCAAGCGGTCGGACCTCACGCTGGTTCTTCGACACCAAACCAGTGATGATGCACCCTGAGTCGACCCATTTACTGGGTGAACTTTTCAACCTTCGAATGGACGCACTTGGTGCTGATTTCGTTGGAGGATTGGAACTCGGCGCCGTCCCCCTCACCGCCATCGCCGTCACAGCATCACCTGCTGACTCACCCCGGCTCGGCTTCATGGTTCGAAAGGAACCCAAAGGCAGAGGCGGCCGAAAAACGAACAATCCCCCCGGGATTGAGGGGTCCCCTCTCTCTGGAGGCGGCACCATCGTGATCGTCGAAGATGTCACGACAACAGGCGGTTCGGCCATCAAAGCGGTCGAGCGGATTCACAACGATACAACCTGCAAAGTCATCGGCGTGATCAGCATCGTCGACCGTGAAGAAGGCGCAGCAGAAGCCTTTGCCGACGCAGGCATCCACTTTGAAAGCATCATGACACGTTCTGATGTAGCTGTCCAATGAGGGCTTCCTATGCCAAAGATACTCAACCCCGCCGACGCCTCAGCCGAAGGTTTGAACGAATCGGCACCCGATTCAACGGCTCCAGCAGGCATGGTGTTTTACCACGCCAGTGAAGGAAAGCCCCTTGCGACCCCGTGGCAAGTGGCCCTTATCCGCTCACAATTGCTCGCCAGAGCCGCACTGCCCGCAGGCATGGTTTTGGATTGTGCCTGTGGAAGCGGCATACAACTCGCAGCCCACGCATCGGTCTTGCAACGCCCAGCAATCGGCGTTGAACTTGATCCACGACGCGCTCAAGCAAGCGCAATGAACCTCCAAACAATTGCATCACAACGGAATGAAGTCGACGCCGAGCGCATGCTTACAACCCGTGTTGTGGTTGGAGATGGCAGAGATGGCGCCGGTATTTTGTCGGCTTTGAAAGAAGACCTCGGTCTCGCTGAACTCCCAAAAATAGCCCTCCTACATTTGGACCCTGCACGCCCTCGCAACAGCCGCACACACGGTCTTGATGAAATGGAACCGAGGCTGGATGAGGTCTTTGAGGGCTGGGCACCTTACCTGCAAGAAGGGCGCACAGGGCCAGCCCTGTTGCTCGATTTATCACCTCGTCTGACTCATGAACAACGCCTCGAGGTCGAAGCGTTTGTCGATCTTTCTTGGCCTGGTCTTCTCCGCACATGGGTGTGGACTTCCCGAGGCCGCGGCCGCGTCGATCGATTGGCTCTGTGGCTTGGCAGTGCAGCTGAAGAGGGCGTTGCTCGCCGCTTCGTACGCGTCCCCCCAACCCTTGGTACCGAACCGACCCTTGTTGCGGGCGGTCGCCGTTTGGTGAACGGCTCAGGTCACCCAGTGCAGGTCAACCGCCCTCCACGCCGAGGTGAGCGAATCAGCATCCTTGATGCCGCCCTTGTTGAAAGCGGCTTGGCAGAGGACTGGCTCAAGCGAGTCACAAAGTCTGAAAAAATCGGATGGAGCGTCGTCGAAGGCCGCCGCCCCCAAATCCACCATGACCACCCGCTTCGATTGGAAGATCCCGCAGATCGTTTGCTCGTTCAAGCAACAGGCCGCGTTGTGGCCTTGGCGCGAATGGCGCTCTCGGTTGCTCACGTCGACCGTTTGGTCGAGGTCTTACTGGAACACGACATCCGCAGCCTCACAGTCCGTGCCACACTCCCGCCCGAAGTGCAACCCAAAGTGCAGGGCGCCATCGATCGCCAGTTGGCTCGAAGGACTGGTCGAAGAGACGCCTTCCTCGTTCAACAGCCTGGTGACGAAATGCTGCTGATTTGCATCGCCGAATAAGCCGCTTTTATTCCAAGACCCCCCCTCGACGTATCAAATTCGGACAATCCCGCTCTCAGTATCACAATGAGCGCGTCGCGGTCTTGATATAGGGGTGGAAGGTCGGAAACTTGCTTGACACTACGTGTTGAGGTTGAAGGTGAACCAACATGGCAAAACCCAAGGAAGAAGATTTAGGAGATGATTTCTCATATATCCTGCGTATGGCAGATACCGATATGGATGGTCTAAAGGCCCTCTCAACGGCATTGACCTCGGTCAAAGGCGTCGGTCCTCGCACTGCGGTTCAGATCTGTAAGAACACCGGATTCTCACCATTCTCCCTCGCCGGCCACCTCTCAACAGAAGAACAAGAAACTCTTCGCCTCGCTATTGAAGGCTATGCAGAAACCGTCCCTCTCTGGATGCTCAACCGTCAACGTGACATTGAGACTGGCGATGAACTCCACCTCACCGGTCAACAAGTTACGTTGACCTTGAAAGACGATATCGACCGTCTTCGTACCATGAAGTGCTACCGTGGTGTTCGCCACGCTAGCGGTAACAAGGTCCGAGGACAGCGCGGCCGTTCGAACGGTCGTGGAGGCCTCACACTCGGTGTGAAGCGAAGTAAGTGATTTGGAGGGATGATGAATGGGAGAACCAAAGTTTGCACGCCCGAAGTTCGACACACCTTCCCACCCGTGGAAGGCTGAACGTATTGAAGAAGAACACGCGATTCAAAAGAATCACGGTCTCAAGAACATGCGAGAAATCTGGAAGGCCAAGTCTCAACTTCGCCGACATCGACGTCAGGCTATGCGCTTGATTGGTATGTCCGATGACAGCATTGCTCACTCAAAGCGCGAGATGGACGATTTGACCCGTTCCCTTCACAACAAGGGATTGATCGCATCCGATGCTTCGCTTGACGACATCCTTTCGCTCGGCACCGAGGACATCCTCAACCGCCGACTTCAAGCACAAGTCTACTACAAGGGACTTGCAACGACCATGAAGCAAGCTCGCCAACTCGTGACCCACGGTCACATTTGCATTGGCGACCAAAAGGTCACCATCCCTTCCTACCCGGTCAACCGTGACGAAGAAGAGGAAATCAAATACCACATTTCCTCCGACTTGAACGACGAAGACCACTACATCCGCAAGGCCATTGACGGACGTGCTTCCTCTGCAGAGTACGCAGTTGAAACCGAAGAAGTTGATCCAGAAGCAACACCTGCTTTCGCTGCTGAAGTGAAGGAAGCTGCAGCCGCAGCCCCTTCAGCTGAGGCCGAAACCACTGAAGCAGCCGGAGGTGACGAGTGATGTCCCGCCGTGCAATTATCAACATCTTCAGTTCTTACAACAACATCCTCATGACGGCAACCGATCTTACCGGTGCTGAAACGATCACAACCTGCTCCGGCGGTCAAGTGGTCAAGTCTTCTAAGGACAGCGGCGGTCAATTCGCAGCCACCCGTGCTGCAGAAAAGATGGCTGATACCCTAAAGGAAAAGGAATTCACTCAACTCATCATCAAGTACCGTGCACCTGGCGGTAACTTGTCGAACAACACCGGTCCTGGCGCACAAGCCGCTATCCGAGCACTTACCCGTGCTGGAATGACCATCACTCGAATCGAAGACGTGACGCCAATTGCTCACGACGGTACCAAGAGCAAAGGTGGCCGCCGTGGCCGCCGTGTCTGATGTTAAAGGTGGATTAAAATGGAAGCAAAGATTGTTGAAGGCTGGCCCCAAGGGAATGCAATTCGTATTCTATTGACCAAAACAGACGCTGCACAAGTGAACGCAATTCGCCGTGCTCTTATCGCAGATGTACCAAAGCTCGCGATCAACCGCGTCGACTTCTCCCAAGGTGTCAATCAAGACAACAAAGGCGAAGTTCTCGAATCGGTCAACGTGTTGCCCGACGAAACCATCGCCCACCGCTTGGCTATGATCCCGGTCCCGACCTTCCCCGAAGAAGGCATCCACTTCTCAGACGCATGCCCAAACTGCATCGACCTCGCAGAAGAATCCAAGGGCTGCCCATCTTGCCAAGTGTTGTACTCTCTTTCCGCTCGTGGACCAACCTCAGACGCAGATGAAGATTACAAGACCGTTTACGCTGGAGATTTGACCACCATTTCCGACCAAATGTTTGACATCCGTGACGAACACAAGCGCATTCCTTTGACCATCTTGTCGAAAGGACAGTTCCTCGAATTCTACGCCTTCGCTACCCTTGGCCGAGGACGAGACCACGCTAAGTGGGCCTCTGCAGGAGCCATTGGATTCCGACCACAACTCATCGCTACGCTCAACAAGCCAAAGAAGGCAGAAGTCCTCTTCAAGCTTGGATTGAAGACAACCGATGGAAAAGACATCAACGCCAAGTTGTTTGGAAAGGACAAGACCCTCACAGACATCAACCACGTCATCGATCTTGAAGCCGCTCTTCACCAAGTTGGCCCAGGCACGAACCGTGACCTTGAGTTTGCAGACGCTATCACTCTTGAAGAAGTCGAGCACGCCTACGTGTTCTCTTTCGAAACTGATGGAAGTCTCTCTCCACAGCAAGCATTTAACGGCGCAATGGACGAACTTCAGGCTCGATTCGAGAACCTGACTGGCGACATTGAGCGAGCCTTCGCTTGAAGTCAACCCTCTTCTGGTCCGTGTCACTCAATGTGACACCCCATCCGAGGTTTCATAACGGAGCATGACAACCGTTTTCTTATGCAGAACGCACGTAGCACTGCCCTTTGCCTTACGCTTTTGTTCCTCATCGCTCCGATGATGCCAATCGCTACCGCCAATTCATCTGAAGAAGTCGATAACATTGAATCGGCAATGCCAGCCGAGTCGTTCGCTAACCCCACATTGGTTAGCCCGAAATCGATCACCTACTCGACGCTTGACGCGTTCACGCCCAAGGTTGGCACTTCCAGTGGACGTGCCGCATGCCCAAGCCCCTCCAGCCTTCAATCAGATGGCGGTTCAAACGGCGATGCCGGTTCAGATTCAAACACTTCCCGTAGCCTTGGAACCGATCCGTCCTCGGGAGCAACTGGCGTCCAAGGTTGCGTTGATGCGACCGATACGGATGATTGGTACACGGTGACAACCACTGCAGGTAAAGATGTGGATGTCGAACTCGTTGTGCCAGCCGGCGCTGATTTCGATCTCTACTTAGTGGACTCAAGTGGTTATGAATACGATTATGACTATTCTGAGTTCGACGACCCGTTGGAAAAAGTGAGCACAGGCGGCACGAGTTTCTCAGGCGTTGCAAGCACCTTTTACATCAATGTCCGAGCCTATTCAGGTGACGGCCAATACACACTTCGCACATGGACAAACAGCACCCCCCCACGCCCAGATTTGGTGATCACTTCAATCACCGAACCATCGACTGGCCAAGCAGGAGCCACTGTTAGCGTTGAATACGTTGTTGAGAACATCTACAACAGCAGTTCCAGTGCCTTCGAAGTACAATTCATTCTTTCATCCGACCAAACCTTCGATCAGTTTGATGAATTGATTCAGCTCTCTCAATCTGAGAACACCCTTGCTGAGAACACAAGCCGTACGACCACAGCCTCTGTCACCCTCCCCAACAACCTCGCCGATGGAACATACTATTGGATCATCTGGGCGGACGGATACGGCAACGTCACGGAACATAACGACACCAACAACAACCTCGCTTCAGATGGCGTGATGTTTGTGGGGGAGTCGTGCGACGACCTTCACCCGAACGGCCAAGATGATGCGGGGCTTGGTGCAGATGCTCCAAATAATGAATCTGCAGCCGCCACACCCATGGGTTCCAATGTCACCGACAGTTACACCGGTTGCATCGATGGCGCTGATGGCAATGACGTGCTCTCCTTTGATGTTCCATCAAACCACACGATTGAAGCACAACTCACGCTCAGCAATGCAAGCGTGTTTTTCACCTTGCTTCTTACCGATGCAGCGGACTCCATGGTGGATTATGTCGGCTCTGATGGATTTGTTACGACCCTCGGGACGTCCTACGATGGAATCGGAGGAACCTACTTCCTCAATGTGTCAATGTCAGGTACTGGCGTGAACTGGACCCTCGACGTCTGGACGAATTACTCAACCCCACAACCAAATTTGGTCATCGAAAGCATCGATGCCCCATTGACGGCAAGCGCAGGTTCCTCGATCAGCTTTGAAGTTGAAATCAACAACACAGGAACCCTAGTGGCTCCGTCAAGCATGCTCACTGCATGGCTCTCTGTTGATGGGGAGTTGTCTGACCTTGATTTGGAATTGGGCAATGAAACCGCCATGTCACTTGACATCAATGAATCACAGTTGATTCAGTTCAGTGTCACCGTTCCAGCGAGTGCACAAGGTGGAAATTACACCCTCATTGTCATGGTTGATTCGGATGAACTCATCGATGAAAAGAGTGAATTCGACAACGAAGGGAGCCCGATATCCGAAATACTGGTCGACCAAAAAGCAACAGCATGTCCAACTCAGGACGACGCAATGTCTGGCAGCGATGCTGGTTCGGACGCAAATGGTGCTTATTTCCTCGGCCAAGATGTTTCGATGACCATCACAGCCTGTGTTCACAAAGATGTGGACGACAGCGACTGGTTCGAACTCACGGTTTCACCTGGACTCAACCTCACCGTCACCTTGGTCAACTCTCCAGACCAAGACGCTGATATTTACCTGCATGACAACGCTGGCGAATGGTTCGACCGTGGTTTCCTTTCAGGCTCGAGCGATGAAAGTGCGACAACCATTGATTCAGACGACTTCTCAGGCACTGGTGGTACATTCTATGTCAGTGTCGAAGCATGGGCCTCTCTTGGTGTCTACACGATCATCATTGAAACGGAGGGCGTCGACCCCGATTCGTTCAACTGCGGCCAGCAAAATGACATCAATCTTGGACAAGACGCTCCTGGCGGCAACGGCATCAACATTGGACAAAACCCTACGGCAAGCGGCGAAGGTTGCTTCTCAGGTACAGACGATTCAGATATCTACACGTTCAGCATAAACGACAACGAGAACTTCGATCTGACCTTTGATGCCGACACCAGCCTGCCGTTCACCCTCACCCTCCAGGACGCCGCGGGCAACCTCGTAGCTTCTGCCGACAACCTGAGCTACGGCATGATTTTCCAAACCCTCGGCACAGATTACGAAGGCCAAACCAAAGAGTACACCGTTAACATTGACGCTGCCGGCGGTGTTGGATACTACAACCTCTCAATCAACACCGTGGGAGCCGCTCCCGCAGATGTTGGCATTGATTCACTTGTTTGCCCACTGAACCACACCTCTGGCGAGGAAGTTCAGGTTTCATGGGAATTGATCAGCCTTCGTGGACCCGCCAACAACACAGTGATCACCATTTACGTCGATCTGATCGATGAAAATGGCGCAGAAGTGGCACGCATGGTGGAAGCAATCGCAACCGTCTCAGTCCAAGGCAACCTCACCTTTGGCGCTGCCTCAGACTTCTTCACCACTCCAGACGAAACAACAAGTGGCACCTATGCCTGTCAAATCACAATCGACGTGAACGATGACCTTCCTGAAGGCGATGAAGAGAACAACATCCACATTGGTGATTCTTTCTTCATCCAAAATGAAGAGGAACTTTGGGCCAACGACGTCGACCGAGATGGATTCAACACCACCGATACGGGAGATGGAACGGTTGATGACTGCCCCACGACCTTTGGTGAATCAACCATCGATCGGTTTGGATGCGCTGACATCGACGAAGATGGCGTCTCGAACCTCAACGATTACTGGCCACAAGATGCATCCCAAGCCCTTGACACCGACGGTGATTCATACGGCGACAACCCTCTTGGAACCGATGGCGATCAATGCCCTGACGTTTCTGGCGTTGCCAACGGCGAGGGCGGCGATGGCTGCCCTGCAGCCGATACTGACGCAGATGATGACGGTGTCAACGATGCCTTTGATGCATGCCCAGACACACCTCTCGGCGTGACAGTTGGTGCAGATGGCTGTGAAGTGGACAATCCAACAGATCCAGAAGGCAACACAA